>Ga0255125_1000004_pt1 | contig 190088 bp, 184 predicted proteins | sample Law_Cont_RepC_8d_FD_188557 | JGI IMG/M metagenome (GOLD analysis project Ga0255125, IMG submission 188557) | Freshwater microbial communities from St. Lawrence River, New York, United States - Law_Cont_RepC_8d | ecosystem: Environmental > Aquatic > Freshwater > River | place: USA: New York...
TGCAAGGGCTGATGGACGCGCTGCGGCGCGAAGTGGCCAGCGGCAGGCTGCCGGGCGCCGTGGCCATGGTCGCACGGCGCGGTCAGATCGCCCTGCTCGAGGCTGTGGGCCAGCAAGACCCCGCGGCAGGCACACCGATGCAGACCGACAGCATCTTTCGCATCTATTCGATGACCAAACCCGTCGTGTCGGTGGCGGTGATGATGTTGGTCGAGCGCGGCCTGCTGCTGCTCTCCGATCCGGTGAGTCGCTGGCTGCCGGAATACGCCCACCAACAGGTGGCCACCGCCCAGGGGCTGGCGCCGGTGCGCAACCCGGCCACGGTGCAAGACCTGCTGCGCCACACGGCGGGGCTGACTTATGAATTTTTGGGCGACTCGCCGGTGCAACGCCAATACGGCGAAGTGAAAATCGCCTCACGCGCGCGCACCAATGCAGAGTTTTCGCACACCTTGGCGGCGTTGCCGCTGCAGTTCCAGCCCGGCACCGTCTGGGCCTACAGCCGCGCCACCGATGTGCTGGGCAGGCTGGTCGAGGTGGTCAGCGGCCAGACCTTGGGCGATTTCCTGCAGGCCGAAATCTTGGGCCCGCTGGGCATGGTGGACACCGGCTTTGCCGTGCCAGCCGCGCAGCAGCACCGCATTGCCGAGCCCTTTGCACACGACCCGGATGGCGGCGAGCCGATGCAGGTGATCGAGCCCCGCGAGGTGCCCGCCATGGAAAGTGGCGGCGGCGGCCTGATGTCCACCACCCTGGACTACGCCCGGTTTTTGCAGTGCCTGCGCAACCGGGGCGAGCTGGGTGGTGTGCGCCTGCTGGGTCCGCACACGTTGGATTACATGACGGCCGACCACCTGGGCGGCCTGCCGGCCGACGGCACGCTGCTGCCCCCGGGCCACGGCTTTGGGCTGGGCTTTGCGGTGCGTACCCAGCTGGGTATGGCGCCCGTGCCCGGCTCGGTGGGTCTGTATTACTGGGGTGGCATCGCGGGCACCACCTTCTTTGTGGACCCGGCGCTCGACATGCATGCCATGCTGATGATCCAGGCGCCCAACCAAAGGGACTACTATCGACCCTTGTTCCGCAACCTGGTGTACGCGGCGCTGCTGTAAAAATCTAAACACTGGAGACCCTGGACATGCCCCAAGCCGGCCTCATGATGACCCGCCCCCTGCTCGTGTCGGACATCCTCGAACACGGCGCAGCCCAATTTGGCGAGCAAGAAGTGGTGTCGCGCGAGACCCACGGGCCCCTGCACCGCAGCACTTATGCCGATGTGGCTCGCCGCGCCCGCCAGCTGGCCAACGCCCTGCAACACATGGGACTGAGGGCGGGCTGCGCGGTCGGCTCGATCGCCTGGAACAACCACCGCCACCTGGAGGCGTATTACGCGGTCTCGGGCAGCGGCATGGTCATGCACACCTGCAACCCGCGTCTGCACCCGCAGCAGCTCATCTATGTGATCAACCACGCCGAGGACGAGGTGGTGCTGTTTGACGCGACCTTCGCGCCGCTGGTCAAAGCCATTGCCGCGCAATGCCCGCAAGTGCGCGCCTGGGTGTGCCTGGCCGATGCGGCCCACACCCCCGCCATCGAGGGTGTGGGCGTGCTGAACTACGAAGACCTGATCGCCAGTCACCGCGACACTTACGATTGGCCTGAACTCGATGAAGGCACCGGTGCCGCGCTGTGCTACACCTCGGGCACCACCGGCCACCCCAAGGGCGTGCTGTACTCGCACCGTGCCATCGTGATCAACGCCACCACCGCCTGCCTGCCCGATGTGCTGGGCTTTTCCACACAGGAAACGGTGCTGCCCGTGGTGCCCATGTTCCACGTCAACGCCTGGTGCATCCCCTATGCCGCGCTGGTGGCGGGCACCAAGCTCGTCTTGCCCGGCCCCAAGCTCGACGGCGCCAGCCTGTTTGAATTGATGGAGGCCGAGCAGGTCACCATCAGTGCCGGCGTGCCCACCATCTGGATGGGCCTGATCCAGCACGCCGAGCAACACCAGTTGCGTTTCTCCAGCATGAAGCGAACCCTCGTCGGCGGCTCGGCCATGCCGATGGCGCTGATCGCCAAGTTCATGGACACCTATGGCGTGGAAGTGCGCCACGGCTGGGGCATGACCGAGACCACGGCCGTGGCCACCATGAGCAACCTCAGCCGCGCCGACCGCCAAAAGCCTGCCGCCGAACAACACGCCATCGTGGCCAAGCAGGGCAAAACCGTCTCGGGCATCGAGATCAAGGTGGTCGACGAAAACGGCGCCACGCTGCCGCGCGACGGCACATCGCAAGGCGAGCTGATGGTGCGCGGCCATTGGATCGTGGATCGCTATTACAAAGCCGAACACACCGCGCTGGTGGACGGCTGGTTCCCCACCGGCGACATCGCCACCATCGACGCCCACGGCACCATGCAGATCCGTGACCGCACCAAGGACGTGATCAAAACCGGTGGCGAATGGATCAGCTCGATCGACCTGGAAAACGCCGCCATCGCCCACCCGGCTGTGGCCATGGCCGCCGTGATTGGCGTCAAGCACCCCAAGTGGGACGAGCGCCCACTGCTGTTCATCGTGCGCAAGCCCGGCCAAGCCGTGGAGAAGCAAGAGATCCTCGACTTCCTGACCACCCAGGTGGCCAAGTGGTGGGTGCCCGACGATGTGGTGTTCCTCGAGTCACTGCCCGTGGGCGGCACCGGCAAGGTTCAGAAAAACGACCTGCGCAAAGAATACGGCGGCGTCTTCAGCTGATCCACCTCAGCCCATCAAACTTTGGCGCTGGGCCGCTCGTTGACGCGGTCGCGCCAGGCCTGCAGGGCCGGCATGCCCTCGTCGCCGGGCACGAACTTCAAGAGGCCCCGTGCAAACTCCAACGCGCAAAACGCGGTGATGTCGGCGATGGTGAAGCGCTGGCCCGCGATCCAGGGCTGGCTTTGCAGTCGCTGGTCAAAGCCCCGCGCCACCTCGCGCACCTTCTCGGCCTGTGAGCGGCCAAACTCGGGAAACTGCGGCTTTTCCAAAGCGGCCAGCCCCGGGTGGCTGTGGCGGATCGCGTTGGCAATGCCGCCCAGCAAATACAACTCCACCTGGCGGTCGGCCATCTCGATGAAGCCGCGCTCATCGCCGTCCACCCCCATCAGGTTGGGCTCTGGAAAGCGGCCCTCCAGCAAGGTGCAGATCGCCCGCGTCTCGGAAATCACCCGGCCGTCGTCCAGCTCCAGCGCAGGCACTTTGGCCAGCGGGCTCTTGGCCAGGTACTCGGGCCTGCGGTGCTCGCCACCGTTCAGGTCCAGGTTGACCATCTCGATGCCGGTGATGTTTTTCTCGACCAAGAACATCAGCACCCGGCGGGGGCTGGGGGCGCGGTGGGCGGTGTAGAGCTTCATGGGTTTTCCTTGTTGGGCCGCGGAACGGCCAGGCCTGCGGCCCTTCCCCGGCAGACTAGCATCTGGCTGATCCTGGGCGTGCCACGCAGATGACAGGCCGCCAGGCGAGCCCAGGCGCACACCGCCAAGCGGCTGCCAGTCACAGGCCGGACAGCGTCAGGGGGCTGCAGCCCTTCCAATACCCTCCAACCACACCGTTTCAAAAATTGAGCGCACGCGAGCCCACACATGAGCCCATCCCTTGCATCCACCGTTGACTTCATCCAGTCCTGTGAAACACCCTGGTCGCGTGACACCTCGCCGCCCTGGGGCATCCACGATGCCGACCCAGCGCCCTACAACCGCTTGTACGGCCCGGTGCACGGGCGGGGGCCGGTGTCTGGCGTTCTGTTTCACCAGCACCAGTTGCTGGCCCAATGGGGCGAACCCCACAAAGCCGACCTGACCTTCAGTGTGGCCAAGACCTATCTGGCCTTGCTGGCGGGCCTCGCATTTGACAGGGGCTTGCTGAAAGACGTGCACACACCGGTTGTCCAACAATGCCCCGGCATTGGCTTCGAAGGTGAGAGGCTCTCGCGCATCACCTGGCACCATTTGTTGCAGCAAACCAGCGAATGGGAGGGCACCTGCCTGGGCATCCCCGAGCAAGTCGACCGCTACCGCTGGCTGCCCTACCAGACTGGGCAAGCCGAGGGCCGAAAAGGCGATGCCCGGCCACTGGGCGAGCCAGGTTCACGGTTTGAGTACAACGACGTGCGCATCAACCAGCTGTCATTGGCCTTGCTGCACCTGTTCAAGCGCCCGCTGCCCGAGGTGTTTGAAGAAGGCATTCGACAGCCACTGGGCTGCTCGGATGCCTTTCAATGGGTGGGCTACGAGCAAGGCTGGACCGAGGTCGGTGGCCAGCGCATGATGTCGGTCCCCGGCGGCAGCCATTGGGGTGGCGGCGTGTCCATCTCGGCCATGGACCAGGCCCGCATTGGCCTGATGCTCATGGACCAAGGTCGGTTCAAGGGCCAACAAATTTTGTCCCGACAATGGCTGCACATGATGCAGCAGCCTTGCGATGTGGCGCCCTACTACGGCTACCTGATCTGGCTCAACCAAGACGGGGCACTGTTCAAGGACGCGCCCCGCAGCTCCTGGTTTGCCATCGGCGCGGGCTCGTCCATCACCTGGGTGGACCCCCAACTCGAACTGGTGTGCATCATGCGTTGGATCGACGCCGAAAAAACCAACGACTGCATCGCCCGAGTCATGCGGTCGTTGAGCCGGTGAGGCAGGCGCCAGGGAGGTCCAGGAAATTGTTTGGCGGCACTGAACATGGCACCTAGGTGCACGCGGTGGCCGTTGGTTTTCTAGGCTGTTTATACGGCGATGAAAGGTACCGCTGTGAAAAAGCCTCGTGGTTTCTTTTCTGCGCTGCCAATCATCTGCTTTATGATGATGAAAACTTAATTATTAAATATTTCCATTTCATTGTGAATCAACAGAACCCCCCGACAAACAAACTCAAACCCGACAACCCGGAATGGACAGTCGAAGACTTTGCCCACGCCAGGACTGCGCATGAGGTGCTCCCCGAGATATTCAGCAAAAGCCGTACTGAATCTCTGTTAAAGCGCGAACGCCCAAAGGTGGACGTAACGAAGGTTTAGGCCCCACTGCAAGCCGCCGTGCTGTCGCCTCAGCGGGCGCGCAAGCGGGCCATGCTCAGCACCGCGCCCAGGCACGCCGTGAGCGCACCCAGCAGCACCGCGTGGCCTGCGCCCAGCGGTCCAAACAGGTTGAAGCTCAAGGCCACCAGCGCCGCGCCGCTGGCCTGACCGGTCAAGCGGGCCAGGGCGACCATGCCGCTGGCGCCGCTGGTGCGGTGGGCGGGTGCGCTGGCCATGATGGCGCGCAGATTGGGGGACTGGAACAGCCCAAACCCCACCCCGCACAGCGCCATGGACAAGGCCAAGGCACTGAAGGGCACATCTGCCCCCGACACCCCCAGCCCGGCCATGCCCAGGCTCAACAGGCCCAGCCCCACAGCACCCATGATGGCGGGTGGGTACCGGTCGGACAAGGCGCCGGCCACGGGCGCCATCAAGGCCACCACCAGGGCCCAGACCGACATGAGCACGCCGGTTTCCACCGTGGGGCGGCCCAGCTGCTGCTGAAAAAAGAAGGGCAAAGCCACGAAGGCCAGACCTTGCGTGGTGAAGGCGCTGAACGAGGTGAAGACCGACAGGCTGAACAAGGGCCGGCGCATCAGGTCCACCGGCAGCACAGGCGCTGCATGGCCGCGCTGGCGCCGCAGCAGCCAGCCGCCGCTGACCAGCATCACACCCAATGACGCCAGCACCACAGCCAGGCCTTTTTGCTGGGCCACGGCACTGAGCGTGAACACCAGCGAGGCAAAACAGACCGCCGACAACAGCGCCAGCACACGGTCGTAGGGCACGTCGCTTGGGGCCACCTCGGTGCGGGGCAAATAACGCCATGCCAGCCAGCAGCCCAGCCAACCCAGCGGCGCCTGCAAGCCAAACAACCAGGGCCAAGGCAACACCGCCAGCAAGAGCGCGGCCACCGTGGGCCCCAGGCTGTAGCCCAGGCCCACGATCAGGGCGTTCATGCCCGCGCCGCGCCCCAGTTTTTCTGGGGGGTAGATGGCCTGGATCAAGGCCAGGTTGACGCTCATCACCCCCGCCGCCCCCACGCCCTGGATGGCGCGGAAAAAAGCCAACCACTCCAGCTGCGTGGCACAGGCACTGGCCAGTGCCGCCAGGTTGAACAGCACCATGCCCAGCAAGAAGACTTTGCGCGGGCCCCAGCGGTCGCCCAGAGCCGCCAAAGGCAGCAACACCGCCACCACGGCCAGCTGGTAGGCGTGGACCACCCAGACCGACTCGGCCGGTGTGCTGTGCAAGGCCTCTCCGATGGCCGGCAAGGCGGTGTTGGCCACCGATTGGTCGAGCGAGCCCAGGAACACCGCCATCAGCAGGGACAGCAGGGCCATCCACTGCATGCCACGCGGCGCTGGCGGGGTGGCAGCAGTCATCGGGGCATCAGGCCTTGGCCGCTTCCAGCGTGTCGCGGGTCTGCATCGCGACCTGGCGGGCGGCACGCTCGAAGTCGTCGCCGCTGGAGGCATAGAGCACGGCGCGCGAGGAGTTGACGATGATGGGCCCGGCGCTGGAGCCATCGGCATGGGCACGCCAGCCGGCCTTGACGGTGGCCACGGCGTCGCCGCCTTGCGCGCCCACGCCGGGGATCAGCAGCGGCACGGTGGGGGCCAAGGCGCGCACGCGCTCGATCTCGGCCGGGTAGGTTGCGCCCACCACCAGGCCCAACTGGCCGTTCAGGTTCCAGGGGCCTTGGGCCAGTGCGGCGACGTGTTCGTACAAGCGGGGCTGACCTTCGACCGAGGCCAGGCGCTGGTTTTGCAGGTCGTCGCCACCGGGGTTGGAGGTGCGGCAGAGCAAAAAGGCGCCTTTGCCTTCGTACTTCAGGTAGGGCGCCACCGAGTCCCAGCCCATGAAAGGCGAGAGGGTCACGGCGTCGGCGCCGTAGCGCTCAAAGGCTTCCTTGGCGTACTGCTCGGCCGTCGAGCCGATGTCGCCGCGCTTGGCGTCCAGGATGATGGGCACATGGGGCGCGACGCGGCGCATGTGTGCCATCAGCCGCTCGAGCTGGCCTTCGGCGCGGTGCGCAGCAAAGTAGGCGATTTGCGGTTTGAAGCTGCTGACCAGATCGGCCGTGGCGTCCACGATGCGGGCGCAAAAGTCGTAAATCTTGTGGGCATCGCCCTTCATGCCGGCGGGGAACTTGGTGGGTTCGGGGTCCAGGCCCACGCAAAGCATGGAGCCGTTTTGGCGCTCGGCGGCGCGCAGCATGTCGAGGAAGGTCATGGCCCGATTTTAAGGGCCGACTAAGATGCACCCCATGCAACTGCTTTCTTCCCGCCAATGGACCCTGCTGGTCCTGCTCACCGTGATTTGGGGCATCAACTGGCCCATCCTCAAACTCGGCGTCACCGGCTTTCCACCGCTGACTTTTCGTTCGATGTGCCTGTGGCTGGGCACGCCTGTTCTGGGGCTGGCGCTGGTGGCGATGAAGGTGCCGTTCCGGATTCCCCGCGCCCATTGGCGCGCCTTGCTGGTGCTGGCGGTGTTTAACATGTTCATCTGGCACGCCCTGATCATCATCGCGGTGCAGTCGCTGTCCAGCGGGCGGGCGGCCATTCTGGGCTACACCATGCCCATGTTTTCGGCCTTGTTGGGGGCCTGGTTTTTTGGCGATCAGCTGGCCAAACGTTCTTGGGCGGGCGTGGCAGCGGCCAGTGTGGGCGTGGTTTTGCTGCTGTGGCATGAATTCTCGAACCTGAGTGGTCGTCCAACCGGTGTGTTGCTGGCTTTGGGGGCGGCCAGCACCTGGGCACTGGGCACCCAAATGCTGCGCAGAACCCAGATACCGGTCCCGACCTTGGCCATTTCGTTCTGGATGACCTTGATGACCACCGGGGTGATGACGGTGCTGGCGTTGTTGTTTGAAGCCGATCAATGGGTGGCGCCCACACCCTCCAACTGGTTCGCGATCGTGTTCAACGCGGTGCTGGTGTTTGGCTTTGCACACGCCGCCTGGTTTTATTTGGCGCGCAGTTTGCCGCCTGTGGCCTCCACCCTGAGCGTGATGCTGATCCCGGTGCTGGGCGTGTTCAGCGGTGCGGTGTGGCTGAACGAGGTCTTGCATTGGCAAGACTGGGCCGCTGTGGGTTTGATGGTGGTGTCGATTGCCTGTGTGCTGTGGCCGCAGAAAACAAGCCAGTCCTGATGCATCCGCAGGGCCCGTTGGCCCGCCAGCTGCCGCGCTGAATCACCAGGCCGGCTGCAGGGCAGCAAAGCCTTTGGGGGCCTGACTGGCTTTGTCAAAGGTCACGATCTCGTAGGCGTCGGGTTGGGCCAGCAGAGCGCGCAACAGCTGGTTGTTCATCGCATGGCCCGAGCGGAACGCGCTGTAGGCGGCCAGCAAGGGATGGCCCACGATGTACAGGTCGCCCATGGCGTCCAGGATCTTGTGCTTGACGAACTCGTCGTCATAACGCAGTCCGTCGGCGTTCAGCACTTTGTAGTCGTCCATGACGATGGCGTTGTCCAGGCCGCCCCCGAGGGCCAGGCCATTGGCGCGCATCATTTCCACGTCCTTGGTGAAACCGAAAGTGCGCGCCCTGGCAATGTCGCGGGCGTAGATACCCTCGGACATGTCAAACACCACTTGCTGACCGGTCGAATCCACCGCAGGGTGATGAAAATCGATTTCAAAGCTGAGTTTGTAACCGTGGAAGGGCTCCAGCCGGGCCCACTTGATGTGGTTGCCTTCCCCCTCGCTCACCTGCACCGTCTTGAGCACACGCAAAAAACGCTTGGGTGCCTGTTGTTCCACGATGCCGGCGCTTTGCAGCAAAAACACAAACGACGACGCCGAGCCGTCCAGAATCGGGACCTCTTCGGCGGTGATGTCCACATACAGGTTGTCAATGCCCAGACCGGCACAGGCCGACATCAGGTGTTCCACCGTGAAGACCTTGGCCTGCCCCACCGAAATGGTCGAAGCCAGGCGGGTATCGGTGACCGATTCGGCCCTGACGGGAATGTCCACCGGCTCGGGCAAATCCACCCGGCGAAACACAATGCCGGTGTCCGGCGCGGCCGGGCGCAGGGTCAGCTCCACCCGCTGGCCGCTGTGCAGACCCACGCCAACGGCCTGGGTCAGGGTTTTGAGGGTACGTTGAGCGAGCATGCCCTCGATTTTAAAGGCCAGACGGGCATTTCTGCCCGTCTGGTCTGGACTGCCGAGTGGCGATGGGGCGCGTGCCGATCAGTCGGCCTGCTTGCGCAGGAATGCCGGGATTTCGATGTCGTCCATGCCGGCATTGGCCATGCCATCCACGCGGGCGGCCGCATGGGTGCGGTTGCTGCGCCAGATGGCCGGGGTGTTCATGCCGCTGGTGCCCAGGCTGGCCGCCGTGTTCAAAGGCGCAGACACCGGGTCGTGTGCGCCCATCATGAAGGGCACGTTGTCGGTACCGGTGCGCAAGACCTTGAGCTCTGGACGTGCCGCACCCGCCTTGGCCAGGCCGGTGGCCACCACGGTCACGCGGATTTGGTCGCCCAGGCTCTCGTCGTAGGCGGTACCGTAAATGACATGGGCCTCTTCGGAAGCGCAATCACGGATGGTGTTCATGGCCTGCTTGGATTCGGACAGTTTCAAGGAGCCTTTGGCTGCGCTGATCAGCACCAGAACGCCACGCGCACCCTTGAGGTCGACGCCTTCCAGCAGCGGGCAGGCCACGGCTTGCTCGGCGGCAATGCGGGCGCGGTCCGGTCCGCTGGCGGCGGCTGTGCCCATCATGGCCTTGCCCGGTTCGCCCATCACGGTGCGCACGTCTTCAAAGTCGACGTTCACATGACCGGGTACGTTGATGATTTCGGCAATGCCGCCGACGGCGTTTTTCAGCACATCGTTGGCGTGCGAAAAGGCCTCGTCTTGCGTCATGTCGTCACCACCGGGCAATTCCAGCAGCTTTTCGTTCAACACCACGATCAGGGAGTCCACGTTGGCTTCCAGCTCGCGCATGCCCTCGTCGGCATTGGCCATGCGTCGCTTGCCCTCGAAATCGAAAGGCTTGGTCACCACGCCCACCGTCAGAATGCCCATGTCCTTGGCAATTTTGGCGATCACGGGTGCAGCACCCGTGCCGGTACCACCGCCCATGCCAGCGGTGATGAACAACATGTGCGCGCCTTCGATCGCGGCACGGATATCGGCCTCTGCCGCTTCGGCCGCCTCGCGGCCCTTGTCCGGCTTGCTGCCAGCGCCCAAACCGGTCTGGCCCAACTGGACAAAACGGTGCGCCGCACTGCGGGCCAGGGCTTGCGCGTCGGTGTTGGCGCAAATGAATTCAACGCCTTGAACTTCGCGCTCGATCATGTGCTCGACAGCGTTGCCGCCACCTCCGCCCACGCCGATCACCTTGATCTGGGTGCCTTGGTTGAACTCTTCGGTTTGGATCATTTCAATGGTCATGGTGCTCTCCTAAATATCTGCAGTTGCCTGAATTTGCTGACGTGTTTTTTTATGCAATCAATGGGGAAAAGTGACCTGTCAACATCGACAAGGTCTTGACCAGATGGGACTGCCCCGAATTGCCAAAGCGGGTTCCCAGCGCATCAGAAAGTCCCCACGATGAAGTCCTTCAAACGCCCGAATGCGTTGTTCATCGGGCTTTTCTTTTGTGTGACCTTGTAGCCACGCAGACGTGCCAGTCGGGCCTCTTCGAGCAAACCCATCACGGTGGCCGCACGCGGCTGGCTCACCATGTCGGCCAGGCCCCCTGCGTACTTGGGCAAGCCCCGGCGCACAGGCTTGAGGAAAATGTCTTCGCCCAGTTCGATCATGCCGGGCATCACTGCGCTGCCACCGGTCAGGACGATGCCCGAGGACAAGACCTCTTCGTAGCCCGATTCGCGGATCACCTGGTGCACGAGAGAAAAAATCTCTTCGATGCGTGGCTCGATGACACCCGCCAGCGCCTGACGGCTGAGCATGCGGGGGCCACGGTCGCCGAGACCTGGCACTTCGACCTGTGCATCGGGGTCTGCCAGCAGTTGCTTGGCATAGCCGCTTTCGACCTTGATGTCTTCGGCATCCTTGGTGGGGGTGCGCAGGGCCATGGCGATGTCGCTGGTGATCAGGTCCCCGGCGATGGGGATGACCGCGGTATGGCGGATCGAGCCGTTGGCAAAAATCGCCACGTCCGTGGTGCCCGCGCCAATGTCCACACACACCACGCCCAGTTCACGCTCGTCCTCGGACAACACCGCCAGACTGGACGATTGAGGGTTGAGCAGCAACTGATCGACCTCAAGGCCGCAGCGGCGCACACATTTGATGATGTTTTCGGCTGCGCTCTGTGCGCCGGTCACGATGTGCACTTTGGCTTCCAGCCGCATGCCACTCATGCCGATCGGCTCCTTGACCTCTTGCCCGTCGATGACAAACTCCTGCGGGGCGACCAGCAGCAAACGCTGGTCGCTGGAGATGTTGATGGCACGAGCCGTCTCCATCACCCGGGCCAGATCGGCCTGGCTGACTTCCTTGTCCTTGATCGCCACCATGCCGCTGGAGTTGATGCCACGGATATGGCTGCCGGTGATGCCGCAGTTGACGCGGGTGATTTTGCAATCGGCCATCAACTCGGCCTCTTTCAGGGCCTGCTGAATGCTCTGCACGGTGGCGTCAATGTTGACCACCACGCCTCGCTTGAGGCCGTTGCCAGGGGCAATGCCCAGACCTGCGATCTTGAGCTCGCCATCGGGCATCACCTCTGCCACCACCGCCATGACCTTGGATGTGCCGATATCCAGGCCAATGACCAAATCCTTGTACTCTTTTGCCATGTCAACCCCCGTTTCCGTTTGAATTCACCGTCTTGACCCTTCAAGACCTTTTTTTTGGCTGTCATCGATCGTGCTCACGCCACGCAAGCGCAAGGCATAACCGTCCTTGTGCCTCAAATCAGCCCCCTGCAAGGCCATGGGTGTCCTGCTGTAGCGCGCCGTGATCTGCGGCAGTGTTTTCAACAGCAGGTCGACGCGATCGACCAATTCGCGCTCGGTCCCTCTGCCCAACTCCACCAGCGCGCCGCTGTCGGTCCAGACGCGCCAGCTGCCTCTGGGGGTCAACTCGATTCTTTCCAGTTTGAAATCCAGCGTGTCGAACAACGGGACCATGACGCGGTACATGCGTGCGACCATGCCAGAGCTGCCAGCAGGCCCCAGCATGCGGGGCAGCTTTTCGATCTCCACATCCTCCACCGGGGCTTCAAAGACCTGGCCTTGCTCGTTGACCATGAAATTTCCGCCCTCTTCGCCCCAGGTCGCCATCGGCTGATGCTCCACCACGACCGAGCGCAGTTGTCCCGGGAACACGCGGTGCACCACCGCCTCGCGCACCCAAGGCACCGACTTGAAAGCTTCCTGGGCCTGCGTGAGGTTGAGTGTGAAGAAATTTCCGCTCAACTGCGGAACAACCTGGTTGCGAAAACTGGCCGAATGGCTTCGGACCACTTCGCCCTGAACCTTGATCGATTGGATGGCAAACATCGGATGGCTCAGCAACCACCAAGCCCCGGCACCCAGCGCCATGGCCACAAACACCGTCATCAGCAATGCGGCAGCCAGGTTCATGAGCCGCACATCGACTGGCAAAGGCAGGCTGTTTGTCACTGGGCAGCCTCCTGGTTGTCCAGCCCGGCGTGGGCCAGCAGATCACAGCACAAGGCTTCGTAGGTCATGCCGGCTGCGCGCGCAGACATCGGCACCAGCGAGTGGCCCGTCATGCCAGGCGAGGTGTTGATTTCCAGCAAATAGGGTTGGCGGCTGGCCGCATCAATCATCACATCGATACGGCCCCAGCCCCGGCAGCCCAGCACCTGGTAGGCCTTGATCACCAAGGCATCGATGGCGGCCATTTCGGCTTCAGGCAGGCCGCTGGGCACCAGGTATTGGGTATCGTCGGTGAAGTATTTGTTCTGGTAGTCGTAGTTGCCATCGGGCGCCACGATCCGGATCATGGGCAATGCACGGGCATCTGACCCCGAACCCAACACCGGGCAGGTGACCTCGTCACCCACAATGCATTGCTCGCACAAAATGTCACGGTCACTGGCTGCCGCAGCGCGCAATGCCGCTGGCAGATCACTGGCCCGGGTGACCTTGCTCACCCCAATCGACGAGCCTTCGCGCGCCGGCTTGACGATCAGGGGCAAACCCAATGTGCGAATCAGCTCGTCAGCAGACAGGGTGTCTATTTGTGAAGGCTGGACCAGCACATGGCGCGGCGTGGGCAAGCCTTCGGCCTGCCAGATGCGCTTGGTCATCACCTTGTCCATGGCGATGCTGGAGGCCATGACGCCCGATCCGGTGTAAGGAATGCCCATCAGTTCGAGGGCGCCTTGCACGGTGCCGTCTTCACCAAAGCGTCCGTGCAAGGCAATGAAGCAGCGCTCAAACCCTTCTTGCTTGAGCGCCATCAACTCGCGCTGTGCCGGATCGAAGGCATGGGCATCGACACCGCAGTCGAGCAAGGCTTTGAGCACACCCTGCCCCGACATGAGCGACACCTCGCGCTCGGCCGAGCGTCCACCCATCAAGACCGCCACCTTGCCCAGCGACGCGCCAACAGTTTGGGCTGCACCGGTCATGCCGCAAGCTCCTGGGTCTGAACGGCACCGGCCAAGGCCAGCACCTGTGCTGGCGTGGCACCAATGGAGCCGGCCCCCATGCAGATGAGCACATCGCCATCCCGGGCGTTGTCCATCACCTTTTGGGGCATGTCGGCAATTTGCTCAACAAACACGGGCTCGAGCCGGCCCGCCACACGCAAGGCACGCGCCAGGGAACGCCCGTCTGCGGCCACGATGGGGGCTTCGCCAGCGGCATAGACTTCCGAGAGCAACACGCTGTCGCAGCCTTGGCTGATGACTTTGACAAAGTCTTCAAAGCAATCACGGGTACGGCTGTAGCGGTGTGGCTGAAAAGCGAGCACCAGGCGACGCCCTGGGAAGGCGCCACGGGCCGCCGCCAGGGTGGCCGCCATCTCGACGGGGTGGTGGCCGTAATCGTCGATCACCGTGAATCGGCCTTTGCCATCTGCGGTCAAGGCGTCGCCGTAGCGCTGGAAACGTCGGCCAACCCCCTTGAAATGGGCCAGGGCTTTTTGCACCGCCACGTCGTCCACCCCCAACTCCACAGCCACCGAAATGGCGGCCAGGGCATTCAGGACATTGTGGGTGCCAGGCAGGTTCAACACGATGGGCAGGTCCGGCAGCTGAATGCCATTGCGGCGCTGCACGGTGAAGTGCATCCGTCCGTTGTCCGCCCGAACGTCCACTGCACGCACCTGTGCACCTTCGTGCAAACCGTAGGTGGTCACGGGTCTGGCAATGTCGTCCACGATGGACCGCACCCCCGGATCGTCGGAACAGACGATGGCCGTTCCGTAAAAGGGCATGCGGTGCAGGAATTCGACAAACGTCGCCCTGAGCCTGGACAGGTCGTGCCCATAGGTCTCCATGTGGTCGGCGTCGATGTTGGTCACCACGGCCATCACCGGCAACAGGTTCAGGAACGAAGCATCGGACTCGTCGGCCTCGACCACGATGTAGTCGCCCGTGCCCAGTTTGGCGTTCGCACCGGCGCTGTTCAGTCGCCCACCAATCACAAAGGTCGGGTCCAGTCCGGCCTCGGCCAGCACACTGGCCACCAGACTGGTGGTGGTGGTCTTGCCGTGGGTGCCCGCAATGGCCACCCCCTGCTTCATGCGCATGAGCTCGGCCAACATCACAGCACGGGGCACGATGGGTATATGCCGCGCCCGTGCAGCCAGCACCTCGGGGTTGTCGGCTTTGACAGCGGTCGAGGTGACCACCGCGTCGGCATCTTTGACATTGTCCGCACTGTGGCCCACGTGGGTCTGGATGCCCAAGCCGGCCAATCGGCGCAAGCTGACACTGTCGGACAGGTCGGAGCCGGAAATCTGGTAGCCCAGATTGAGCAAGACCTCGGCGATGCCGCTCATGCCCGAGCCGCCCAAACCAATGAAATGAATTTTGCGGATGGCGTGTTTCATGCGGCCAACTCCTCACAAGCCATCACGACCTCCCGGGTCGCTGTCGTTTTTTTCTGCGCATGGGCCTTCAGGGCCACACTCAGCAATTGCGCACGGTCCAGGCTGGCCAGTCGATCGGCCAGGCCCTGGGCCGTCAATTCGGCTTGCGGCAGCAACCAAGCGCCTTCGGCATCCACCAAAAAGCGGGCGTTGCGGGTCTGGTGGTCATCCACCGCGAAGGGAAAGGGCACCAACAAGGCTGCGACACCGACGGCCGCCAGCTCGGTCACGGTGCTGGCGCCCGCGCGGCAGATGACCACATCGGCTTGCGCAAACGCGGTGGCGGTGTCGTCGATGAAGGGTGTCAATTCGGCTTGCACACCAGCGGCTTGGTAGTTGGCACGCAAGGCGTCGATTTGTTGAGCGCCGCTTTGGTGAATCACCACTGGGCGCGTGTCTGCGCGCATCAAGGCCAGCGCTTGGGGCACGATGTCGTTCAGGGCCTTGGCCCCCAGACTGCCGCCCACCACCAGCAGGCGCAGCGGTCCGCTGCGACCGGCAAAACGCTCAGCCGGAGACGCCTGCTCGGTGAAGGCGCGGCGCAAGGGGTTGCCGACCCACTGGCCAGTTTTGAACACACCCGGAAATGCGGTGAACACACGGTCGGCCAATTGGGACAGCACTTTGTTGGCCAGGCCGGAGACGGAATTTTGTTCGTGCAACACCAAAGGTTTGCCCCACAAGCTGGCCATCATGCCGCCCGGAAAAGTGATGTACCCCCCCAGGCCCAGCACCACATCGGGCCGGACGCGGCGCACCACCTGCAGGCTTTGCCAGAACGCACGCAGCAAGCGCCAGGGCAACAAGGCCAGGGTCTGGATGCCTTTGCCTCGCACACCGCCAAATGACACCGGCTCAAATGGAAAACCTCTTGGCGGGACCAATTGCTGCTCCATGCTGCCAGGCGCACCCAGCCAGTGCACCCGCCAGCCCGCATCGCGCAGCGCCTCGGCCACGGCCAGGCCCGGGAAAATATGGCCCCCGGTGCCGCCCGCCATGACCAGCGCTGTTTTGGGCGTGGCGCTCATGACCGGCCTCCACGCATCATCTGCTTGTTTTCTGCGTCAATGCGCAAGACCACAGCGATCGCAATCAGGTTCATCATGAGCGCCGATCCACCGAAACTCATGAATGGCAGGGTCAGCCCCTTGGTGGGCAGTGCGCCCAGGTTCACGCCCATGTTGATGAAGGCCTGGAACCCGATCCAGATGCCCACCCCTTGCGCCACCAGACCCGAAAAAACCTTTTCCAGCGCAATCGCCTGCCGCCCAATCACCATGATCCTGCGGCTGAGCCACAGGAACATGAAGATCACCAGAGACACGCCGATCAGGCCGAATTCCTCACCGATCACGGCCAGCAGAAAGTCCGTGTGGGCCTCTGGCAGCCAGTGGAGTTTTTCCACACTGCCGCCCAAACCCACGCCCCAGATCTCGCCACGCCCAATCGCAATCAGGGAGTGCGTCAGTTGGTAGCCCTTGCCCAGCGCATGTTGGGCGCTGAAAGGGTCCAGGTAGGCAAAAATTCGCTCCCGACGCCATGGCGACTCGGCAATCATGATCACAAACGCCAGGATCAGAATGCCCAGAATGAGGAAGAACATGCGGGCATTGACGCCCCCCAGGAACAAGATGCCCATGGCAATGGTGGCGATCACCAAAAACGCACCCATGTCTGGCTCGGCCAGCAGGAACACACCGGCCAGCCCGATCGCCGCCCCCATGGGCCAGACGGCCTTGAAGAAGTTTTCCTTCACATCCATTTTGCGCACCATGTAATTGGCCGCATAAATGATGGTCGCCAGCTTGGCCAACTCGGAGGGCTGGAAGTTCATCACGCCAAAAGAGATCCAGCGCCGCGCACCATTCACCCCTTTGCCAATGAAGGGCAACAGCACCAACACCAGCAGCACCAAGGACAAGACAAACAAGGGGCGTGCCATTTTTTCCCAGGTCTCCATCCGCACCTGAAAAGCCAGCAAGGCCATGACACAGCCCACCGTGATGGCCATCACATGCCGGACCAGAAAATGTGTATGGGCATAACGCGAGAAACGCGGGTTGTCGGGCATGGCGATGGAGGCCGAATACACCATGACCATGCCCCACAGCACCAGCGCCGCCACCACCCACACCAGGGTCTGGTCGATGCCCATCATGCGCGAACCCTGGCCCCGCCCCCGGCTGACCAGGTCATAGTCGCCCAGATTCACAGGCAGGCCCTGCGGGGCCGCTGCGTGCCCCCCAGCAGCGCTACCCGTGAGCATGCCGCCCATGCGCGCGACACCGGCTTGCAGCCGCTGCGTGAAAGAAACGGCTTCGCTCACAGCCCGCCCTCCATGGCCATGCCGGCCGCCTCGGCCAAGCCGCTGACGGCTTGTGCAAACACCTGGGCCCGGTGCAAATAGTCATCAAACATGTCAAAGCTGGCGCAGGCGGGTGACATCAGCACCGCATCCCCACTGTGGGCCAACTCGGCCGCCAGGGCCACCGCCGCTGGCATGTCGTGCGCATCGTGCAGTGGCACAGAGGGGTCTTGCAAAACGGCCCGGATCAGCGGCGCATCGCGACCGATCAGCACCACGGCTCGGGCAAAGCGCGCCACAGGGTCGGCCAGGGGTGTGAAGTCCTGACCTTTGCCCTCGCCACCCAAAATGACCACCATGCGGCGCTCTGCGCCCAAACCCTGGATGGCGGCCACCGTGGCCCCCACATTGGTGCCCTTGCTGTCGTCGAAAAATTCAACCCCATCGATGATGGCGATGGGCTCCACCCGATGGGGCTCGCCCCGGTACTCGCGCAAGCCATACAGCATGGGGCCCAATGCGCAACCGGCGCTGCTGGCCAGGGCCAATGCGGCCAAGGCGTTGACGGCGTTGTGCCTGCCACGGATGCGCAAGGCATCTGCGGGCATCAGGCGCTGGATGTGGATTTCCTCTTCTTGGTCCTTGCGGCGGCGGTGCGTCTCATCGGCCTCGAGTGCGCGCACCAGCCAGGTCATGCCGTTCGCCACTTCGATCCCGAAATCACCCGGACGCTGGGGCAGATCGCCCCCAAACAGGGTGCATTCACGCGCCATCGGCTTTTGCAATTTGACCCGGACCGGCGCTGGCCGCATGGCCATGACCTGGGCATCCTCACGGTTGAGCACCATCAAGGCCTCATGGCCAAAGATACGCGCTTTGGCGGCAGCGTAGGCCGCCATCGAGCCGTGCCAATCCAGGTGGTCCTGCGACACATTCAGCACTGTGGCGGCGGTGGGCTCAAAGCCCTCGCTGCTGTCGAGCTGAAAACTGGACAGCTCCAGCACCCAGACCTCGGGCAGGGCCGCCGCCCATGCTGGTGCTTCTGGCTCGGCTTGCGCTGGCGCCTGCACCTGCGCCTGCGCGATTGCCTGGGTCAGGGTGTCCAGCAAAGTGGGGCCAATATTGCCCGCCACCTGCACGGTTTTGCCCGCACGCGCCACCAACTGGCCTGTGAGCGAAGTCACCGTGGTTTTGCCATTGGTGCCGGTGATGGCCAGCACCTGGGGCCGATAGCCGCAAGTGGCCTGCAAATCCTTCAAGGCGGCGGCAAAGAGACTCAGTTCACCACCTTGCCAAAGCCCCATGGCCTGTGCCGCTTGGACCACGGGTGCCACCGCATCGGGCGACAGCCCGGGGCTGCGGAACACCGCACGGATGGCCGTGCCCTCCACCAGTTCGGCCGTCATCGGTCCCGACACCAGGGCAACGTCTGGCCATTCGGCATGCAACTGCGCCCATTGCGGTGGCTCTGCACGCGTATCGGCCACGGTCACACGGGCTCCGGCGCGGGCACACCAGCGGGCCATCGCCAGACCGGAGAGCCCCAGCCCGAGGATCAGAACGTGTTGACCTTGCAGCTGCATGGCTTACCTCAGCTTCAGGGTCGACAGACCGACCAGGCACAGCAGCATGGTGATGATCCAGAAACGCACCACCACCTGCGTTTCCTTCCAGCCGCTCTTTTCAAAATGGTGGTGCAAAGGGGCCATCTTGAGGATGCGCCGACCTTCCCCATATTTTTTCTTGGTGTATTTGAAGTACGTCACCTGCGCCATCACCGACAAGGCTTCCACCACAAAGATGCCGCCCATGATGGCCAGCACGATTTCCTGACGCACGATGACGGCGATGGTGCCCAATGCCGCGCCCAATGCCAGCGCTCCGACATCGCCCATGAACACTTGGGCGGGGTGGGTGTTGAACCACAGGAATGCCAGCCCGGCACCGGCCAGGGCTGCACAAAAGATCAAGAGCTCGCCCGACCCGGGAATGTGCGGGAAGAACAGGTATTTGGAAAAAACCGAGCTGCCTGTGACATAGGCGAACACACCCAAAGCCGAGCCCACCATCACCACCGGCATGATCGCCAGACCGTCCAGGCCATCGGTCAGATTGACGGCATTGCTCGACCCGACGATCACCAGGTAGGTCAACACCACGAATCCCAGCACGCCCAGGGGGTAGTTGATTTCCTTGAAAAACGGCACTTGCAAACCCGCCTTGGGCGGCAAGCTCACATCGAAACCGGACAGGACCCACTGCACAAACAGGTCCATGACCCGTGCGTTGGAACTTTCGGAAATGCTGAACACCAGGTACAGCGCGGCCAGCAAGCCCACGACGGATTGCCAGAAATATTTCTCACGCGATCGCATGCCCTCCGGGTCCTTGTTGACCACCTTGCGCCAGTCGTCCACCCAGCCAATGGCACCAAAACCCAAGGTCACGATGAGCACGATCCAGACAAAGCGGTTGGACAGGTCAAACCACAGGATCGTCGAGATGGCAATGGACAGCAAAATCAGGACACCCCCCATGGTGGGTGTGCCGCTTTTGGCCAAATGCGACGCGATGCCATAACCGCGGATGGGCTGACCCATCTTCAGCGCGGTCAAACGCCGAATCACCCAAGGCCCGGCAGCCAATCCAATCAGCAAGGCCGTCATCGCCGCCATCACGGCGCGGAATGTGATGTATTGGAAGACGCGCAGGAATCCCCACTCGGGGGATAAACCTTGTAACCACTGGGCCAGGCTAAGCAGCATGGGCCTCCCCTGTTATTTTGTTTTGCACATCGCCGCTTGCCAGGCCCATGGCCTGGATGGCTTCGACCACGCGCTCCATCTTCATGAAACGCGAGCCCTTGACGAGCACGCTTTGAAAGTGCGCTGCGTTTTGTCGAACCGCCTCCAGCAGGCTGTCCATGTCCTGAAAATGCCGCGCGGCACCAAATGCCTGCCCCGCATGGCGGCACAAGTCCCCCAGGGTGTAGAAAGCCTCGATCCCGCATTCGGCGGCGTAGGCGCCCACCTCGGCATGGAACTGCGGTCCTTGGTTGCCCACCTCGCCCATGTCCCCCAGCACCAGCAAGCGTGGCGAAGGCAATTCCGTCAGCACGTCAATCGCTGCACGCACCGAATCAGGGTTGGCGTTGTAGGTGTCGTCGACCAGGGTGATCAGGCCTGCGGGGGCGTGCACCAGCAAGGCGCGCGAACGGCCCTTGACGGGTTCGAAGGCCTGCAAACCCTGTTCGACAGCCAGCAGGGGCACCCCTGCAGCCAGCGCACAGGCCGCTGCAGCCAAGGCGTTCTTGACGTTGTGACGGCCGGCAATGCGCAAGCTGACGGTGACATCGCCAGCCGGGGTGCTGAGCAAGAAACGCCAACCGCCTGAAGCCCAGGACAGCCGGGTCGCCTGGACATCGGCGGGTACATCCACCTGGCCCAGGGCAAAAGTCAGTTGCGCACGCTCACCGGATGGGGCTTGCCAGAGCGGGGTGTAGCGCTCATCTGCAGGGAAAACCGCCACGCCCTGACGGGGCAGCACGGCGAATACGGCCCCGTTTTCCTGCGCCACCGCCTCGACCGTGCCCATGAACTCCTGGTGCTCGCGCTGGGCGTTGTTGACCAAGGCCACTGTGGGACGGGCCATGCTGGCCAGATAGGCGATTTCACCGGGGTGATTCATGCCAAGCTCCACCACGGCCATGCGGTGGTGGGCACGCAGATTGAACAAGGTCAGGGGCACGCCGATGTCGTTGTTGAGATTGCCCTGGGTGGACAGGGCGTGCTCGCCCGCATGCACCCGCAGGATGGACGCGATCATTTGGGTCACGGTGGTCTTGCCGTTGCTGCCGGTCACGGCGATCAGCGGCAAATCAAACTGTGCACGCCAGCCGGCGGCCAACTCGCCCAGCGCCAGGCGCGCATCGGGGACCACCAGCGCAGGCAATCCTTGGGCCATGGCCTCGGCCTCGCCGGAGGGTTCGCACACCACGGCCACGGCGCCCTGTGCCTTGGCCTGTGCCATGAACTGGTTGCCATCAAAGCGCTCACCGCGCAAGGCCACAAACAAATCACCCGCGCGCACGCTGCGGCTGTCGGTGTGGACACGGTCGATCAGCAGGGGCTGGACATGCACGCCGCGCGCCTGGCTCAACCAGGCCAGGGCCTGGGGCAAATCCAGCTGCATGGACACCGCGGCATTCATGCGGCCGCCCCCTGTCCTTGTGCCGCACGCCAGCGAAGGGCCAGGCGGACCTGCTCCACATCGGAAAACGGGTAGCGAACGCCCATGATCTCCTGCTCGGTCTCGTGGCCTTTGCCTGCCACCAGCACCACGTCCTGCGCCGAAGCCTGGGCCAGCACCTGGGCAATGGCCAGGGCCCGGTCCGGCTGCAGACGGACCTGCTGGGGACGACGCAGGCCCGTCACCATCGCGGCCAAAATCGCCTCCGGCGATTCAGAACGGGGGTTGTCGCTGGTCAAGACCAGGCCATCGGCCGCAGCCTCTGCGGCGGCCGCCATCAAAGGGCGCTTGCCGGCATCGCGGTCGCCGCCGCAACCCATCACACACCACAGACGGCCACCGCGCAAAGTCGCCTGCGAACGCAGCGCCGACAGGGCCTGGGTCAGGGCATCGGGCGTGTGCGCGTAATCGACCACCACAGCGGGCAACTCATGGTCGGGCTGTGAAGGGTCGAGTTGCGCCTGATCGGCCCACACCCGCTGCATGCGCCCGGGCACCGAGCTCAGGTGGGCACACGCCTGAACCGCTTGCACCAAACCCACACCCAGGGCGCGCAAACACCCGATCACTCCCAGCAGGTTGTCGATGTTGTAGTCACCCATCAATGCGGTATGCAGGGTCTGTGTCTGGTGGCCTTCAGTCACTTCAAATGCCAGACCATCCGTGCTGGGCAAGGCCCGGGCTTTCAGGCGCGCATCGCCACGCTGCGAACAGGTCCAGACCTCGAGTGGGCCACCTTGCAATTGGTCCGCGAGCCGCTGGCCTTGTGCGTCATCGGTGTTGATGACGGCAGCACGCAAGCCGGGCCAGCTGAACAGCGCGGCCTTGGCCGCCCAGTAGTGGTCCATGTCCCCGTGGTAATCGAGGTGGTCCTGCGTGAAATTGGTGAACACCGCCACCTGGATGCGCGTGCCGTTCAAGCGGTGCTCGGCCAGACCGATCGATGAGGCTTCGATGGCGCAGTGGGTCGCACCCGCATCGAGCAAGGCGCGAAATTGCTGCTGCATCAACACCGGGTCCGGCGTGGTCATGCCCGTTGAGACCAGATCGGGCACGCGCCCCATGCCCAAAGTCCCGATCAGGCCACAGGCCTGTGCCAGTGCAGGCGAAGACAAGGCCTGCGCCAACCACCAGGCGGTCGAGGTTTTGCCATTGGTGCCGGTCACCGCCAGCACATGCAGCGCCGCGCTGGGCTGCTCGTAATAAGCATCTGCCACCCAACCGGTTTGTGCCTTGAGGTGTGGCATGCAGGCCAGCCTGTCGCCGGCCACCTGATCTTGCAATTGAGCCAGCCAGGGGGCATGGCCGTCTTCTTCCATCAGGCAAGCACTGGCGCCTTGTGCCAAGGCCTGCCCCAGAAAGCGCCGCCCATCGGTGGCGGCCCCTGGCCAGGCAATGAAGGCATCACCCTGCTGCACCTGGCGGCTGTCGGTGCGCAGCACACCCGTCACCCGTTGACGCAACCAGGACGCGGCTTGAGCGGTGCTGTGCAGGGTCAGCATCAGAACGATTCCTCAACGGCTTTGGCCACAATCTGGGGCTTGACGGCCATGTCGGGCTGGACGCCCATCAGGCGAAGCGTTTGCTGCACCGTCTGGCTGAACACCGGTGCGGCCACTGCACCACCGTAGTACACCCCGTTGGAGGGCTCGTCAATCATGACGGCCACCACAATGCGCGGTTGGTCAATCGGTGCGATGCCCACGAAAAATCCACGGTACTTTTTGCTGGCGTAACCCTTGCCTTCCTGCTTGCGTGCGGTACCCGACTTGCCGCCCACCGAATACCCCATGGTTTGGGCTTTTTGACCCGTACCGCCCGGCCCCGAAGCCATCTGCAGCATGTTGCGCATGGCTTTGGCGTGTTCGGGGCTGAACACGCGCGTGCCCACCACGGGTTGGTTGGTTTTCATCAGGGTCGCGGGCACGATGTCACCGTCTCGGGCAAACACGGTGTAGGCCCGGGCGACCTGGAACAAACTGCTGGAGACACCATAGCCATAGCTCATGGTGGCTTGCTCGATGGGTCGCCATGTCTTGTAGGGACGCAGGCGCCCACTCACCACGCCGGGAAACGGCAACTGAGGCTTTTGACCAAAGCCCAGGTCAACAAACATTTCCCACATCTCACGCGGCTGCAATTGCATGGCCATCTTGACCGTGCCAACGTTGCTGGACTTCTGAATCACCTCATTGACCGTCAGGACCCCATAAGGGTGCACATCGCTGATGGTGGAACCCGTGATGGTGATCTTGCCGGGCGCGGTTTGAATCGGCGTTTCGGGCTTGACAAGGCCTTGCTGCAGGGCCTGGGCCACCGCAAATGGTTTCATCGTGGAGCCGGGCTCGAAGCTGTCGGTCAATGCCCGGTTGCGCAATTGCTCACCGGTCAGGTTGCCCCGCTTGTCGGGCGAATAACTGGGGTAATTGGCCAAGGCCAGAATCTCGCCAGTTTGAGCATCCAGCACCACGACACTGCCGGCCTTGGCCTTGTGCTGCGCCACGGCATCGCGCAGCGTCTGGTAGGCATAGAACTGCACCTTGCTGTCGATGCTCAGTTGCAGGTCCTGGCCATCGACCGGAGGCACCGTTTCACCCACCGCTTCCACCACACGGCCCAGGCGGTCCTTGATCACTCGCCGGGAGCCGGGTTGACCGGCCAGCTGCTTTTGAAAAATCAGCTCCACACCTTCCTGGCCTTTGTCCTCGACATTGGTGAAGCCGACGATGTGAGCGGCCGCCTCTCCTTCGGGATAAAGACGCTTGTACTCCTTGATGTCATAGACACCCTTGATGTTCAATGCCCGGATTTCCTTGACCACCGACTCGTCCATTTGACGGCGCAACCAGACAAATGTTTTCTCTTCGTCCTTGAGCTTGGCGTCCAGCTCGGCAGGGGCCATCTCCAGCAGTTTGGCCAGCTGGCGAAGCTTCACCGGGTCGCGCTCCAGATCTTCCGGATTGGCCCAGATGCTGGGGGCGGGCACGCTGGACGCCAGCAGCACACCATGGCGGTCAAGCACCCGGCCACGGTTGGGCGGCAGGGTCAGGGTCCGGGCGAACCTGACCTCGCCCTGGCGAATGAAAAAGTCATTGTCAATGACCTGCACATGGGCGGCGCGCCCGACCAAACCGGAGAAGCCCAAGGCCATGGCCGCCACGATCAGCTTGCTGCGCCACACCGGCGTTTTGCTGGCCAGCAAGGGGCTGGACGTCAGCTGCACACTGCGGCCACGGCTCATCGCACACCCCCCTGGGTGTTGCCGGCGCCGCTCGGCTTCACGGGCACCGCCGGATTGGCCGCACCGGTCGTGGTCACATACTGGGTGATGGCAGGCGAAACATTGCGCATCTGCAGTTGCTGGCGCGCGATCTGCTCCACGCGCAAGGGCGTGGTTTGTGCACGCCGTTCGACCTGCATGCGGTCCAGATCCACCTCAATGCGTTGGTTTTCCTTGCGTGCGGATTCCAGGGCCATGAACAGCCGCCTGGACTCGTAGTGGCTGTGCACCAGCCACAGGGCGCTGCCCACCGTGGCCACCAGCAAAAACATGCTCAAGCGCATCATGCCGGCACCTCGGTGCGTTGGGCCATGCGCATGATGGCACTGCGCGCGCGCGGGTTGGCACGCACCTCGGCCTCACCAGGCCGCACGCGGCCACAGGCCTTGAGCCGCATCTTCACAGGCATGGCAAACGGAACCCGGCGATCCACCACTTCCTTGGAATGCCTGGCGATGAACTGCTTGACGATGCGGTCTTCCAGCGAATGGAAACTGATCACCACCAGACGACCGCCAGGGGCCAGCACATGCAGACTGGCTTCTAGCGCTTGTTCGAGCTCTTCAAGCTCGGCGTTGATGAAAATCCGAAAAGCCTGAAATGTCCGCGTTGCAGGGTTCTGACCCGGCTCGCGGGTTTTGACCGTGTCAGCCACGAGCTGGGCCAGATCGGTGGTGGTTGAAATTGGGCCCCGCTCCTGTCGGCGAGCCACAATCGCCTTTGCAATCTGAAAAGCAAACCGTTCTTCGCCATAGTCACGTACGACCTCCGTGATTTGATCCACTGTGGCCGTCTCCAGCCAATCCGCCACACTCTCTCCGCGCGTGGTGTCCATGCGCATGTCGAGCGGGCCCTCAAAACGAAAAGAAAAACCCCTCTCGGGGCTGTCGATTTGGGGAGAGCTGATGCCCAGGTCCATCAGCACGCCATCCACGCTGCCAACAGGCAACTCACCCAGGTGCGAAAAGCCTTCATGGCGGATGGAAAACCGGGCGTCCTCAATGCGTCCGGCCTCGGCAATCGCCTGCGGGTCCTTGTCAAAAGCCTGCAAACGCCCCTGCTGTGACAGGCGGGACAGGATCAGGCGCGAATGACCGCCCCGGCCGAACGTGGCATCGACATAAAAACCCCGGGCACCGGCCGAAGCCTGGAGCAATTCATCCACAGCCTCATTCAGGAGCACGGTCGTGTGGGTCAAGACAGCTTCGGTCATGGCGTTCAGAACGAGAAATCCTTGAACACGTCAGGCATCTCGCCTTGCATGGCCTGCGCCTCCTGGCCATCGTAGGTGGCCTTGTCCCACAACTCGAAGTGGTTGCCCATGCCCAGCAACATGGTGTCTTTGGCAATTCCGGCAGCCTGGCGCAGTTCGGGGGAAATCAGCACGCGCCCCGTGCCATCCATCTCCACATCCATGGCGTTGCCCAGAAAAATCCGCTTCCACCACTGGGCCGACATCGGCAACTGCGCGATGCGCTCACGGAATTTTTCCCATTCGGGCCGAGGGAACACCATCAAGCAGCCGTGCGGGTGCCGGGTGATGGTCAGCTGACCCTGCGCCGTCGCGCTCAGGACGTCGCGGTGCCGGGTCGGCACAGACAACCGCCCTTTGGCATCCAGACTCAGCGATGAAGCCCCTTGAAACACTGGGAAGACCTTTTTTCAGTTCAAACATGCAAGTAAGGACACTTTTCCCCACTAAATTGCACTTTTTTGCACTGTATCAGGATTTCGACCCAACTCAACAGACAGAGATTGATTTTTTTCAATAAAATCAACGGCTTAGCGATGAAATTACACCCCAATTTGGAGCGAATTTCTTTGTAAATTAGACACTTAGGAGAGGCTGTGAAAGTAACGCCTGAAGGAATAAAAAAACAAAAATAACAAAGTCACTTCGAGGATTTCGGCCACTGTTTTTGTACCTGTGGCGTCACCGGGCGTAAAAAAACCCCGATCAAGGGGTTTGGGGGGTTGACCCGGGCAGGGCCCGGGCCTGTGGTGGTGACTCAATCGCCAAACATTTTTTGCTTCAACTCGCGGCGCTGCTGAGCCTCCAAGGACAAGGTGGCCGTGGGGCGCGCCAGCAAACGTCCCACGCCAATGGCTTCACCTGTCTCATCGCAAAACCCGTAATCGCCCGCGTCGATGCGGACAATGGATTGCTCGATCTTTTTGAGAAGCTTGCGTTCACGGTCGCGGGTGCGCAGTTCCAGGGCATGCTCCTCCTCGATCGTGGCCCGGTCGGCCGGATCGGGTACCACCACGGTGTCCTCGCGCAGGTGCTCCGTGGTGGCCCCCGCGCTGTTGAGGATGTCCTGCTTCAGGATGCCGAGCTTGCGCCGAAAGTAGGCCAGCTGGGTGTCGTTCATGTACTCGGCGTCGGGCATGGCCAGAAGCTCCGCATCGGTCAGCTCTTCGACTTTCTTGGATTTCCAGTTGTTGGCCAGTTTCGGATCTTTCTTGATGGGCGCAAAAGGCACGCTCAAAGCCGGTGAAGGCGAACTGGGCAAGAAACTGGACTTCGCGGCGGTGGACGCCACCGCGGGGGGCAGGGAGGGCACGGTGATCTGGGCCAGACGGGCAGAAGGACGCGAAGCGCGAACCAATTGGTCGGGCGCTGCAGGCGTGACGGGCGTGGGCTTGGTCGAAGCCTGAGCGGCATCGGTGTTTTGGACGTTCATGGATTTGGGTTGAGGCGCTGCCACGGTCTTGGGGGAAGTCTCTTTGGCGGCGCTGGGCTTGGATGCGGAAGGCTTGACGGCTGCGGGTTTGGCTGGTGCCGGCTTGACGGCTGCAGGCTTGACGGCTGCAGGCTTGGCTGGTGCAGGCTTGGTGGCCGCAGGCTTGGCTGGCAGGCGTTGGACTGCAGCCGTTTTGGTCACAGGCGTTTTGGTGGCGGCGGCTTTTTTGGCAGCGGGTTGGGCGGCTGCGGTTTTGGCAGGGGCCGCTTTGGCCACCACGGAAACGGATTTCACGACCTTGGACGCGGGTTTGGCCTTGGACACAGGCTGGGGCAGCGACCTGGATTTGGACTTGGCGGGTGCAGCCACGGCCACTTTGGAGCCGGCTTTGGCGGACACCGGCTTGGCGGGCACCGGCTTGGCGGGTTTGCCTTTGGCTGCCGCTTTGGCGGAAGCAGCGGGTTTGGCGGGCACGCTTTTCTTGGGAGCTGCGGCAACAGATTTGGCCGCTTTGGGCAGCACCTTGGCTGGTGCTTTTTTGGGGGTCTTCACGTCTTGTCTCCTAGCCGTGTAAAAGGGCAGGCCTCTGAGGGCACGCACACAGCGCGCGCCGAAGAAAACCTGTTCATGCGCATGTCAAACCCGATGGATCATTTGGTTGGGGCTCAAAAGCAACGCCAAAAGGCACTGTTGCAGGCGGGCGATTGTAGCGACTGGAATGAGGAAAAATCCGGCGCCGACCGATTTCGGTCCATCTGTGGCAAAAAGCACGGCCATGCGCCCCAGATTGTCCTGCGTCCATCAGACCAGGCTTTGTTCCAGTCCTTGCAGAAAAATGTCCTTGGGCAGGTCGATGCCGATGAAAACCATTTTGCTCATTTTGACCTCGCCAGCCGCCCACATTGGCCCCAGATCACTGCCCATCAGCTGGTGCACACCCTGAAAAATGACCTTGCGCTCCGTCCCCTGCATGTGGAGCACGCCCTTGTAACGGAGCATCCGCGGACCGTAGATGTTGACGATGGCCCCCAGAAAGTCCTCCAGCTTGGCGGGATCGAAGGCACGCTCGGACCTGAAGACAAAACTTTTCACGTCGTCATCGTGGTGGTGGTGGTGCCCATGACCTGGGTCGTGTGGGGGGTGCTGGCCCTGCTCACCGTGGTCGTGGGCATGCGCGTGCCCGTGCTGGTGTGAGGGGTGGTCGCAGTGTTCGCCATGGACATGGTCGTGGTCGTGGGCATCGTCCTTCAGGAAATCCGGATCGATGTCCAGCTTGGCATTCAGATTGAACCCTTTGAGGTCGAACACCTCGGCCAGAGGCACCTCCCCGAAATGCACCACCTTGTGCGGGGCGCGGGGGTTCATGTGCTTGAGGCGGTGTTGCAGCGCGTCGAGTTCCTGGGGCGAGACCAGATCGGCCTTGCTGATGAAGATCTGGTCCGCAAAGCCCACCTGGCGGCGCGCTTCCTGGCGGTCGTTCAGTTGCTGGGCCGCATGTTTGGCATCCACCAGGGTCAGGATGGCGTCGAGCAAGAAGGTTTCGGCGATTTCATCGTCCATGAAAAATGTCTGCGCCACTGGCCCAGGGTCGGCCAGGCCGGTGGTCTCGATCACGACCCGATCAAAGTTCAACAAGCCTTTGCGGCGCTTGGCAGCCAGCAGCTGCAGGGTGACGCGCAGGTCCTCACGGATGGTGCAGCAAATGCAGCCGTTGCTCATCTGGATGATCTGCTCATCGGTGTCGGACACCAGGATGTCGTTGTCGATGTTTTCCTCGCCAAACTCGTTTTCGATCACGGCGATTTTCTGGCCATGGGCCTCGGTCAGCACACGTTTGAGCAGGGTGGTTTTGCCCGAGCCCAAAAAGCCGGTCAGGATGGTGGTGGGGATCAGGGCCATGGCGGAAACTTCGCAAAAATGACAAGAGTGGGGGAGTGTAGCGATGAATTCAAGCGCATCACCGGGGCTTCACTTGCGCTTGGCTCGGGGATGCGCGGCGTCGTAGGTTTTGGCCAGGTGCTGAAAGTCCAGCCGGGTGTACACCTGGGTGGTGCTGATGTTGGCGTGGCCCAGCAGCTCCTGCACGGCCCGCAGGTCGCCGCTGGACTGCAGCACATGGCTGGCAAAGGAGTGGCGCAGCATGTGGGGGTGGACCGGGGTGGCCAGCCCTGCCAGCAGGCTGCGGCGCCTCAGGCGCTGTGCCACGCCACGCGGCGTCAAGCGGGTGCCATGCCGCCCCGGGAACAGGGCCAGCGCCAAGCCGCCCCCCTCATTGACGGGCTGCGTCAAGAGACCCGGCAACTGCGGGCGCACGGCCAGCCAGTGCGTCAGCGCCTCGATGGCGGCCCGGCCCAAGGGCAAGGTGCGGCGCTTGCTGCCCTTGCCCTGCACCTGCACTTCGGCGTTGGGCAAATCGATCCAGCCCCGGCCCGCATGGGCGGCCTCGCGGCTGGCCACCACATCCAGTCCGGTCAGTTCGGCAATGCGCAGGCCACAGCCATACAGCAGCTCCACCATGGCCGCGTCGCGGGCTTCCAGCCAGGGGTCGTCCGCTGTTTCTTCGTGCTCGGCCAGTTGCAGCGCCTCCTCCACGCCCAGTGCCTTGGGCAGGGGCTTGGCCACGCGGGGCGCACGCACATCGGCCACCGGGTTTTGCGCGATCAGGCCTTCCCGCCCCAACCAGGTGTAGAACCCGCGCCAGCCCGACAGGATGAGCGCGATGCCGCGCCCGCTGCGGCCGGCGCTGTGCATCTGGGCCACCCAGCGGCGCACATGCGCGCTTTGCACCTGTTGCAAGGGCACACCGGAGGCCGCCGCCATATCGGCCAGGCGCCTCAAATCGAGCTGGTACAGGGTGCAGGTGCGCTCGGCCAGCCGTTTTTCGTAGCGGACATGGTCCAGATAGCGCGACACCAGGGTGTCGGTGTCCAGCAAATCCGGCACGGCTCAGGCCTGGCGCGCTTGCAACACCGACAAGGCAGCGCCCGCCAACTCGGCCAGGCGCTCCAGCAAATCGGTACCCATCTGGCTGTTGAAGCGCTGGGCATCGGGCGAGGCCAGCACCAGCAGGCCAAATGCGGGCTGCCCCGGTGCCGACCGCAAGGCCAGCAAGGCCAGGGATGCGGCCTGTGTGGGCTCCTCCAGCCATTGCACCGCCTCATAGCCAGTGTTGGGGCCCACATAGGGCCTGTCCAGCGCACCGGCCAGTGTCTGCACCGCTTCGGTCACGCCCTGCGCATAGGCCGCCATCGCATGCACGCCATGCAAAGACCACAGACGCAAAGCCACCTGCGGCACCTGGAACAGCTCGCGGATGTTCTCCACCGCCGAAGCCGCCAACTGGTCCTCGGGCGTGACCAGCAACTCGCACGACCAGCGGTGCAGCTTGTCGGTCAGGATCATGTTTTCGTTGCCGTGCCGGATCATGTCCATGATGCGGTGCTCCAGGCCCTTGATCTTGTCGCGCAGCATTTGTGACTGGCGCTCTTGCAGGCCCACGGCACGGTGGCTTTGCGGGTGCGTCAGCTGCACCGTGGCCAGCAAGGAGGCGTGGCGCTCAAAAAAATCCGGGGTGTTGGCCAAATAGTTGGCGATATCGTCTTCGGTGATGGGGCTCATGGGTTCAGGCGTGGTCATGGGAAGGCTCCAGAAATTCAAAGGGTGTCGGGCACATCGATGCTGCCCTCAAAAACAGAAGTGGCCGGGCCGGACATGAACACCGGGCTGTCGGGCTGTCCTGCCCACTCGATGGTCAACACGCCGCCCAGGGTCTGCACGTCCACACGGGGGTCCAGCCATCCTTGGCGGATGCCTGCGACCACCGCCGCGCAAGCGCCGGTGCCGCAGGCCAGCGTTTCACCCGCGCCGCGCTCGAACACGCGCAATTGGATCTGGCTGCGCGAGACGACCTGCATGAAACCCGCGTTCACCCGGTTCGGGAAGGCCGGGTGGCGTTCGATCAGCGGCCCCTGGGCCTGCACCGCAAAGGTGTCCACATGGTCCACGCGCTGCACAGCATGCGGGTTGCCCATGGAGACCACCGCCACCCGGGCCATGCCCTGCTCGCCCAAATCCAGCTCAAACACCGGCCAGCCATGGACCTGGTCGCTGATGAGGCCGACGGGGTTGAAAGGCACGCGCTCCCAGTCGAAGATTGGCGCGCCCATGTCCACCGTGACGCGGCCATCCGGGTTCATGCGCAGCTCGATTTCGCCCTGCTGAACCTTCACCCGCACCGTGTTTTTGTCGGTGAGGCCCTTGTCACGGATATAACGCACAAAGCAGCGCGCCCCGTTGCCGCAATGCTCGACTTCACCACCGTCGGCGTTGTGGATCACGTATTCAAAGTCCAGCCCCGGTGCAGGCGAGGGGCGCACGCTGAGGATCTGGTCGGCCCCCACGCCAAAGTGCCGATCGGCCAGAAAACGGTACTGGGCCGACGTCAGGCCCAAAAGGCCGCGCGTCTCGTCGAGCACGACAAAGTCGTTGCCGGCCCCTTGCATCTTGGTGAAGCGAATGTGCATGCTGGCAATTATCACGCTTGCACACCCCGTGCACGACCGATAATGGCGCATGGCACGCACATCCCAACTCCTTTACCCCCAACGCGACCCCGTCCCCCTGCGCCCAGCCGCCACCGTGCTGCTGCTGCGCGATGGCCCCCAGGGCCTCGAGGTCCTGATGACCCGGCGCTCGATGACGGCCAGTTTTGCACCTGGCGCCTATGTGTTTCCGGGCGGCGGCATCGACGCAGCAGACGCCGAAAGCCATGCCATGGCGCAACGCCGCCCCACGCAAGCCGACCTGCACCTGACCCAGGCCATTGCTGCCATCCGCGAAAGCTTTGAGGAGCTGGGCATCCTGTTCGCCCGCCACAGCGATGGGCGCTGGGCCGATCAGGACGACATCGCGGCCATCGACCGCCAAGGCCCGTTTGCATCGCAATGCCAGGCCCGTGGCCTGACATTGGCGGCAGATCAGGTGTTCGTGCTGGCCCACTGGATCACCGACCGCGATTTGCCACGCCGGTTTGATGTGCCGTTTTTGGTGGCCCGCATGCCCCAGGGCCAGGTGCCGATGGCCGATGGTTCCGAGCAGTTCGAGCCCGTCTGGGTGGGCCCGCAAAACGCGCTGGAGCGTCACGCACAGGGCGATTTCTTCATGATCTTCCCGACCATCCGCACGCTGCAGCGACTGCAGGCCTTTGCCAGCGTGGAGGCGGTGCTGCAGGCCTGCGCCGTCAACGACGAACCACTCTGGACCAGTTGCCCGCGCGCCGGCTGGTTGGCGGGCAACGAAGCGCGTTACATGGAGCACGAGGCCCCGTTTGGCGAGTTGGCCCTGGTCACGCCCGACGGTCAAATCCACCACCACCTGGACTGGCAGACCGACCAGCCCGTGCCATTGCTCAAGAACGTGCAGCGGCTGACCGCGCCCAACCCGGGCGTGATGACCGGCCCGGGCACCAACAGCTATCTGGTGGGCGACCCCCACACCGGCTACATCGCCATCGACCCGGGACCGGCCGACGACGAACACCTGCAGCGCCTGTGGCGGGCCGCGGGTGGGCAAATCCGCGCGATTGTGTGCACCCACTCACATCCCGACCATTCCCCGGGTGCAGCCCCATTGCAGGCCCTGTGCACCCACAAACCACCCATCCTGGGCCTGGCGTCCCGCCCCACTGCCCGTGCCAACAGCCGCTTCACCCCGGAGCGTGAACTGGCCGATGGCGAAACACTGGTGCTGCAAGGCACCGGGGTAGAGGGTGACATCACCCACACCCTGCGCGTGGTGCACACCCCCGGCCACGCAGCCAACCACCTGTGCCTGGTGCTCGAAGAAGACGGCCTGCTGTTCTCGGGCGACCATGTGCTCAACGGCAGCACCACCGTGATCGACCCGCCCGATGGCCACATGGGCGACTACCTCGACTCCCTGGACAAACTGGCGGGGGCCTGTGAAGCCGGGGGCATCGATTTCATCCTGCCCGCGCATGGCCATGTGCTCGGATTTGCCCGTCAGGCCATCACGCAGCTCAAGGCGCACCGCCTGCGGCGCGAGGCCAAAATCGCCGCCGCCATGCAGGCCCTGCCCCAAGGCAGTCTGCAGGAATGGGTGGCCAAAGCCTACGACGACGTGCCCTCGCGCCTGTGGCCGGTGGCCGCCCGCTCGCTGCAGGCGCACGTGGACCACATCCGCGAACAAGCCCTGTCCTGAGGCCATTCGGCATGTTTCGAAAGCATGGATGAGCAGCGCTGAAGAAGGCATACGCCTGGCCAAACGCGTGGCCGCCGGGCAAAACTGCTCGCGCCGCGAAGCCGAGGCCCTGATCGTGGCTGGTGGCGTGCAGGTGGCGGGCCAAGTCGTCACCGACCCGGCCCGGCGCGTTCGACCCGATCAGGCCGTTCAGGTGAACCACCGGGTCTCCATGGCGGCGCTGGCCCCCATGACTTTGGTGCTGTTCAAACCCGCCCACCAGGTGGCCAACCTGGCCTGGCTGCAAGACAGCATGGGCCTGCAGTCCGCCCAGCCCGGCATTTGGGGGCCTGAACGCCTGGCCAAACTACAAATGCCCCTGCCCTTGGCCAAACCGGCCAGCGGTTTGTGCATCGTTTCAGACGACATCGGCGTGCTGCGCCACCTGGAAGACCGCCGCAGCCCGATGGAGCAGGAATGGTTGGCCACGCTGGGCGGTCCAGTGCCTGAGGGCCTGGTCCGGGCCCTGAACGGGCCGGGCCTGCGCGCCAGCATCAACCGGCAGACCGAGACCGCGGTGGTCCTGCGCATCGCAGGCAAGGACATCGACGGGCTGGATCTGGGCCGCTGGCTGGACGAACAATGCCCCCTGCAGGACCTGCGCCGCCAACGGGTGGGGCGCATCGGTTTGGCCCCCCTGGGGCCCGGCCAGTGGCGACAACTGGACGTTCATGAAAGGTTTTAATCTGCTTTTAATGTTCCAAATCAGCGCCAGTGGCCCCTAAGCCTTGAATAATCTGGGTTGACCACCATTTGACAGGTCAGTCTGGGAAATTAACCCATTGGTCACTCGCGTAAACCCTGCGCAAGGACTGCTCAGACTGGCCCGTATTCACAGGCCACCACCACGCTAAAAGGAGCCCACCATGCGATTGAGCACCAAAAGCCGATTTGCAGTCACCGCCATGATCGATGTGGCCTTGCGCGAAGACCGCGGCCCTGTTTCTCTGGCCGCCATCAGTGTGCGCCACCAAATCTCGCTGTCCTACCTGGAACAGCTGTTCAGCAAATTGCGCCAACACGGCCTGGTCGAAAGCACCCGCGGCCCCGGCGGCGGTTATTCGCTGTCGCGCAATGCTGAAAAAATCACCATGGCCGACATTGTGGGCGCTGTGGACGCGCCATCGAACGAAGAAGACGGCGCCGAAGGCGGCTGGATGAACAGTGAGCTGTGGGCCAATCTGAATGAAAAAATGCTGACCCACCTGCAATCCATCACCTTGCGCCAACTCGTGGCCGAGCAACGCACCAAAGGCGTGGCGGTGGAGCCAGCGCCCCAGCCTGCCGTCAAACGTGGCGTGTTTGCCAAGCCCAAAAACGGCATGAAAATCAATGCGCCCAATTCGGTGTTTGCACTGGCCGGCAGTCTGGTGCCCTCGCGCGGCTGATCGGTTTTGCCCTCCCCGCTACCACCCGCCTCGGCGGGTTTTTTATTGGGGCAAAGGCCAAAAAAAGTGTGAAGCTCGCCGATAAGCCGGATTCTGTGCACAGCGGTTGCCCGCTGCGTGACCGCCATTACTCTGGGCCGGGGGTTGCCCACCCGGCTCGGTGCTACCTACCCGCCAACCATGCTTGCGGACCACAAGATCAGGCAACGCGGCGAACCGCGCCGCCTGGGGCTGGCCTACTTGGTATTGCTGCGCGCAGAGATTGCCCGTTTCACCCGAACTCAATCGGCTCGTCTCTGTTGCTCTGATCCTCACCTCACGGTGGAGAGGTGTTACCTCCTGCGCTGTCCTGTGCAGTCCGGACGTTCCTCCAGTGCCTCCTTTCGGAGATTGCACCAGCGGCGGTCTGGCGAGCTTCACCCGGTGATTATCGCCTGCCCGCACGGGTCGTTTGGTGCGATGTGGCACGGACAACCTTCACGCGCTGCGGCTTCGCGCACAATGCCCCACATGTACACCACCCAGCAGAGTTGCCCATGAAAGCCCAAAACATCCTCGCCACCATCGGCCACACGCCCCATGTGCGCATCAACCGCCTGTTTGGCCCGGATGCCCAGGTGTGGCTCAAGTCAGAGCGCAGCAACCCGGGCGGCTCCATCAAGGACCGCATCGCGCTGGCCATGGTGGAGCAGGCCGAAAGCACCGGGGCCTTGAAGCCCGGCGGCACCATCGTCGAGCCCACTTCGGGCAACACGGGCATTGGCCTGGCCATGGTGGCCGCGGTCAAAGGCTACAAGCTGGTGCTGGTGATGCCCGACAGCATGAGCATTGAGCGCCGCCGCCTGATGCTGGCCTACGGCGCCAGCTTCGACCTGACACCCCGTGCCGAAGGCATGAAAGGGGCCATCGCCCGGGCCCGGGCCCTGGTGGCCAGCACCCCGGGTGCCTGGATGCCCCAGCAGTTCGAGAACCCGGCCAACATCGACGTGCATGTGCGCACCACCGCACAGGAAATCCTGGCCGACTTTCCCGATGGCATCGATGCCCTGATCACCGGGGTGGGCACGGGGGGACACCTGACGGGCACGGCCCGGGTGCTCAAGGCCCGGTTTCCGAAGCTCCAGGTGTTTGCGGTCGAGCCCGCCGCATCCCCGGTGATCTCGGGCGGTGCGCCCGCGCCCCACCCGATTCAGGGGATCGGTGCGGGCTTCATCCCCCAGAACCTCGACACCCAACTGCTGGACGGGGTGATCCAGGTCGATGCCGAAGCCGCGCGCGAATATGCCCGCCGCTCGGCCCGAGAAGAAGGCATGCTGGTGGGCATCTCGTCCGGGGCCACACTGGCCGCCATCGCCCAGAAACTGCCCGATCTGGCGGCCGGGGCCACGGTGCTGGGCTTCAACTACGACACGGGTGAGCGCTATTTGTCCGTCGAAGGCTTCTTGCCCCAATGAGCCACCCAACCCAGGGCCCTGGTCCCACGCAGAGACGGGGATAATCATGGTTCTTGCTTGATAACCACAAGCCACAGGTGTTGCCATGATCCGGATTTCAGAACTCAAACTCCCCTTGTCGGCGCTGCCCGTGCAAACGCGGCGCGCGGCCGACGCGCCGTCCGAGACCGACCAAGACCGTCGGCCCACACCGCACCCCGAAGAGGCGCTGCGCCAATTGGCGGCGCAGGCCTTGGGCATCTCCCCCGACGGCATCGCCACGCTGCAGGTCTTCAAGCGCAGCTTCGATGCCCGCAAGGCCGATTTGAGGGCGGTCTACATCGTGGACCTGTCGCTCACCCACGCGCAGGCCGAGCCGCCATTGCTGCAGCGTTTCGAAAAGCACCCGCACATCCAGCCCACGCCCGACATGGCCTGGCATGCGCCCGGCCAGGCCCCCGCTGGTTTTGGTGCACAGGCAGGTGAACGCCCGGTGGTGGTGGGGTTCGGGCCTTGTGGCATGTTTGCCGCGCTGGCGCTGGCACAAATGGGCTTCAAGCCCATCGTGCTCGAACGCGGCAAGCCCGTGCGCGAGCGCACCAAGGACACCTGGGGCCTGTGGCGCAAGAAAGTGCTCAACGCCGAGAGCAATGTGCAGTTCGGCGAAGGCGGCGCAGGCACCTTCAGTGACGGCAAGCTCTACAGCCAGATCAAGGACCCCCGTCACCTGGGCCGCAAGGTCATTCAGGAGTTCGTCCAGGCCGGGGCGCCGGCCGACATCCTTTACGCGGCCCACCCGCACATCGGCACCTTCAAGCTGGTCAAGGTGGTGGAACACATCCGCGAACAAATCATCGCGCTGGGCGGCGAGATCCGGTTCGAACAACGTGTGAGCGATGTCTTGCTGACGCCCACAGCCGGTGGGCAGCAACTCACCGGGTTGCAGGTGCAAGACCTGCGAACCGGCCTCAGCCAAACCCTGCACACCCGCCACGCCGTGCTGGCTCTGGGCCACAGTTCGCGCGACACCTTTGTCATGTTGCACCGCCAAGGCGTGGCCATGCAGGCCAAACCCTTTTCGATTGGTGTGCGCATCGAGCACCCGCAAAGCGTCATCGACCAGGCGCGCTGGGGTCGGCACGCTGGTCACCCGCTGCTGGGTGCGGCCGATTACAAGCTGGTGCACCATGCGCAAAACGGCCGGGCTGTCTACAGCTTTTGCATGTGTCCCGGCGGCACGGTGGTGGCCGCCACCAGCGAGCCCGGTCGCGTGGTCACCAACGGCATGAGTCAGTACTCGCGCAACGAACGCAATGCCAACGCCGGCATGGTGGTGGCCATCGACCCGCCCGACTACCCGCTGGACACCGCCGCCTGGCAAGCCGCTTTTGGCGACGAAGAGGGCATGCAACTGGCCCAGGAAGCCCAGCGGCTGTGCGCGCAACACCCGCCTGCGACGCACCCCTTGGCAGGGATCGTGCTCCAACGGCAACTGGAGACACGGGCCTTTGAGGTGGGTGGTGGCAACTACGAAGCCCCCGGTCAACTGGTGGGCGACTTTCTGGCCCAGCGCCCCTCCACCGCCTGGGGCAGCGTAGAAGCGTCCTACAAGCCTGGCGTGAAATTGACCGACCTGGCCGATGTGTTGCCCGACTACGCGGTGGCAGCCATGCGCGAAGCGCTGCCTGTGTTTGGGCGGAAAATCAAGGGCTACGACATGCACGATGCGGTGATGACCGGCGTTGAAACCCGCACCTCGTCGCCCTTGCGCATCCCGCGTGGCGAAGACCACCAAAGCACCAACACACTCGGACTTTACCCGGCAGGCGAAGGGGCCAGTTATGCCGGCGGCATCTTGTCGGCGGGGGTGGACGGCATCAAGGTGGCCGAGTCATTGGCCCAGGCCCTGCTGGCCGAGGCATCAGCCCCTTGAACCTGGGCCTGTGTCGTGGTGCCTGACCATTTGGTGGCAGGCACAGGCCAAACCAGACAAGCGCTCTGCTTCCTGAATCTGGATGGTGGCCGATGTCCCCTGACCGGCGAGGGCCACCGCCCCTTGGCTTTCCAGCGCATGCCAGGCACTTTGCCATGCATCGGGTGACCAGTCCAGCCAAGCGCGCAATGCCGCCATGGGGATCTGCAGCGGACTGGCGCAGCAGTTGTGCTGGGCCATCAGCAGGCAACTGGCCAAGCTTTGGGTGGGGCTGTGCTTTTGCGCGCACAAAGCCATGCGGGCCATTTGCGACATCAACTGCTGGTTGCTGGCCGCCACTTGCAACCACCACTTGGCCAAGGACACATGGGCTGCACGCACCACCGCGTCGGACACCCGCATGGCATGACCAGGGATGAGCACCTCGGCCAGAAAATCGCTGGCCTGCGCCTGACGGGGTGACCAGACGCTGTGGCAGCCAAACATCGCCATCCGTGTGCTGCGTGAGGCCCAAGGCCCACCAGGCGAAGCAGGCAGGGACAATGCCAGCAAGCCTGTTTCAGGAAAGTACAGGCAGTCATCGCCCATGCCATCCGGGCCCGGCCAAGGCCCTGGCTTGAGCGCCACCCGCTCGCAGGCCGGTATCAGTTCAGGTGCCGTCTGTTGCAAATGCTGCATCAGTGAATTGGTGGATGGGGGAAGTCTCATGTTATTGGGCACACATGGGTGCAGTTTTTCTGTGATTCTATGTTCTTTAACGAACATAAATATGGAGCGAAAACCTGGTTTACTCAGGTTTTACCGAACATATACTTGGTGTCGTTTCTCAAAGCCACAAAGCACACATGCCATCGGTGAACATGACAACCCTCGATTCCCATCTGGACGGGTGTTTTTTGTGAACCTTTCAGACAACGGGCTCATCGCTCAACTGCCCAAAGAGGAGCGGTCACTGCTGGTCAGCTTTTGCGAGCCGATCGCCTTGAAAGCTGGGCAATTGCTGGACCCAGAGGACGGCGAGCGGCTGGTGTATTTTCTGGCGGGGGCCACCGTGGCCATGATGGTGAACGACGAGCACCAAGCAGGCTTGGCCGTGGGGCTGCTCGGTGCTGCCCATGCGGTGGGGCTGGAACATGTGCTCGACGACAGCCAGCCCGGCATTCAGCATCGGGTACAAACCGCAGGCCAGGCTTGGTGTGTCACAGCCCGAACACTGCAAGCCCTGGCGCTGGATCACCCGGCCATCCTGAGTGCCATCTCACGCCAGATGTGGCTGCTCCTGACCCACGTGGCCACATTTGCCGCCAGCATCCAGACCCTGGACATCCAGGCCAGGCTGGCCGCCTGGCTGCTGCTGTCGGCCCAGACCGCCCAAACCACCACCTTGCAGCTGACCCATGATCACCTCGCGCACATGCTGGGCGTCAGGCGGGTGAGCATCACGCTGGCAGCGGGACAGCTGCGCGAACAGGGCTTGCTGACTTACTCACGCGGGCAGATCCACCTGCACGACCTCCCGGGTCTCCAACAAGCCGCCCAATCCCGCTGAACCGCCCTGCGCCCATGGGGGCGGTATGGGTTGGACAAGCAGCGCTTCAGACCGAAGTCCGACCCAAAATGCCGACCCAAAATCCCGCCCCTGGTGTGTCCGGCTGGACGTGGTCCTGAAAAATTTTTTCGCGCGGACAAGGCCGAGCAGCGCAGCCACTTGCCGACCGTCCCTGAGAGGGACCTGCAGGCCCGGCAGACCTACACCGAAACCATCTGGTTGCGGATGGCGTAGCGGGTCAGGTCTGCCACCTTGTGCAGGCCCACTTTGCGCATGATGTTGCGCCGATGCACCTCGACCGTGCTGGGTGCAATCTGCAGGTTGCGTGCGATTTCCTTGGAAGAAAAGCCATCGGCAATCAAGCGCAGCACCTGCTCTTCGCGATCCCCCAAATGGCCTTTGCCCAGGTGGTCGCCAGAGCGGATCTTGCGCACCGACGCCATCATCTGCGAGGCGGCCGTCTGGCACAGATACAGCCGACCGGCAGCCACTGCACGGATGGCCGACAAGATTTCGTCGATGCTGCTGGTGGTCGAGACATAACCCTTGGCACCCGCGTCCAGGATTTCGATGATCGAGTGGCGATCGGTATCGCCCGAGAAAGCCACCATGTGCGGACTGGGCGCACATTGGGCGATCTTTTGCATCAAGGACAAGTCCTGCTGGCCATTGGCGTGCATGCCCATCAACAACACATCGGGCTTGGCTTCGTGGCAAAGAGACAGTGTTTTGTCGTCGTTGTCCGAGATGCCCACCAGGTTGATGTCAGGATGGGTGCGCAAAACGGCGGCAATGCCTTCAGAGACGACCCTGTGCTTGGACGACAACAAAACGCGAATGGACATGAAGATGCTCCTTTTCAAACGGGAAACCGGCCCGGAGCATGTGACAACCCTGCACACACATCCCGGTCCATCCGCGCAGGCCATCGGACGGGATGGCCTGTGCTGGTTTCAGTCTAGAAAAAAAGCAAGCGGCCGACTGTTCGAAAAGACACACAAAGAATCATTTCGCGGCTCAGTGCACCCCCGAGCCGGAAGGCGGCCGGGCTGACAAGCCCGCCAGCGGTTTGACCGCCTCCAGTTTTTCGGCAATGGCCAGCACTTCCTTCAAATGCTCGTGTGCATTGAAGCTGTGGTGCTTGCACAGCTGGGCATGGTGCAAGGCCGCCTTGAAAGCCCCCGCCTCGTGATGGCGTGCGGCTTCCTTGTTGCGCTGATAGGCGTGCAGCAATTCCTCGGATGCCTGTTTGTAATGATCACCCATGTATTTCACATACGCTGTTTCCATGAGTTTGTTTTCGTCCGTCATAGGGCCTCCTGGTGTGTGGACTGGCGTGAAATGGCTTCACATCAAACCGTTGTCCTGCATGTAGCGCTGGAGTGACATGCGTCCAGGGCATTGCAGTTTCTGGTAAATGTGGTGCAGATGCAGCTTGGCGGTGCCCTCGCTGATGAACAGCTTGCTGGCGATTTTTTTGTTGGGCAAACCCTCGGTGACCATGCGGGCCACCATCATCTCTCTGGGCGTGAGCAAGGCTGAGGGATGGGGCTTCTTCTTTTGCTGCTCCAGCAAGACCGACATGGTCTTGAGGGTCAGGTCGCGGTCCAGCCATTTCTCGCCGGCATGCACGGCCCTGATGCACCGCGCCAATTCCTGCTGGGATTTGTCCTTGCCCACCAGACCCGGCACACCCGAGTCGATGATGCGCACGACATCGCCAATGGGGGCATCGGTGAACACCACCGGGCGTGTGGGCGCGTGGTGCTGCTGCAGGTCGTCCAGCACCGCCCAACCGCTGCGGTGCCTGAGGGACACATCCATCACCAGAATGTCCGGCCGGTGTTTCTGTACCGCCGCCAGGGCATCGTCTCCGGTGCTGGCACATGCCTTGACGACAAATTCGGGGGACGTCTGAAAAACCTGCGACAGGCCTTCCAGCAACACGGGATGGGGGTCGGCCAAAACCAGTTCGATGCTCATGGGAATTGCTTTCTGAAATGACAAGAACGCTTGGACTCTTTTCAAGGACCCTGGGCAACGCCGGCGACTGCGTGCATCCATGGTCCCGCATGCTCACCACGATAGCGGTGCAAGGCATCCTCAGAAATCCTCAGAAAAGTCAAACCCATTACTGCCTAACCAGTACCGGGCTGATCTCGGTCGCCACAAGAGCGGTCATCGGCTGGAGCGCCGCCGACCCTGGACACGGTGCGATGCCCACAACTCGCAGGCACGCCGAAAACGCAGCAGCGTTTTCTGAACACGGCCCAACACCGAGCCAGGCGCATAACCCCCGGGGCCCAGATCTCCATAAGGCAGGCCCGTGAGCAGATTCAAACCATCGCCCACCCGATCGGCCACATGGATGTGAAAGCGCCCTTGGGCCACGGCTTGCACCACGCGCGCATCGAGCATCAGGTGCCTGCGGTTGAGGGCTGGCATCAGCACCCCTTGCTGCCCATCCAGACCCAGCAATTCGCAGCTGCGGAAATAGCCTTCAATCTTTTCATTGATGCTGCCCACCGGCAACAAATCCCCGTGCTGGTTGACCGCCCCGGTCACGGCAATGCCCTGCCGCAAGGGCACACCCGACAGGCTCGACAGCAAGGCGAACAACTCGGCACACGACGCCGAATCGCCCTCAACGCCGCCATATTCCTGCTCGAACACCACCGCCGCGTTCATGGACAGGGGCGAAATGTGCGCAAACAAGCCCGCCAGGTAGCTGTGCAAAATCAGCACGCCTTTGTCGTGGATGGGGCCGGACATCTCGACCTCGCGTTCGATGTTGAGCAAACCTTCATCGCCCGCAAAGGACCGGGCTGTGACCCGCACGGGCACCCCAAAACTGTGGTCGCCCAAGTCCATCACCGTCAGGCCATTCACCTGCGCCACCCGCTCGCCAGTGACCACCAGCAAACGCTCGCCACTGGCGATGGTCTCCTGGACACGCGACTCCAGACCCGCCAGACGCGATCGCCAGGCTAGCCGTGCCGCCCGCACGTCGTCTGCTGCCACCAGCGCCGCACCCCGGGCCTGTGCCTGCGCATGGCTTTCCACCACCAGCGCTTCGGTCAGCCCCACCCGGGCACTGTGCCGGGTTTGATCGCCCGCGGTGCGGTGGCTGTCTTCGATGATTTGCGCCACCGCCGCCGCCGAAAAATGCAGCAGACCCAGCCGCTCACAGGTGTGCGCTACCCCCACTGCGATGGCCTGTGCGGTCCGTGGCGTGGCCTGGAAACTGTCGGCAAAATCCACCTTGCACCGAAAGCGCCGGGCCCACTCCGGGTCTGCCTCCTGCACGGCGTAATAAGCCTCCACCGATGCGATCAACACCAGCTTGACATCGACCTCCACCGCCTCGGGCAACAAGGACACGGCGGCCAAAGGGGCTTGCGTCACACCGGGCTCATCCAGCTGAAACAGGCCGCTGCGCAACAGACGCCGCAACCTTTCCCACACGGGCGCATCGGCCAGCAAATCCTGCAAATGCAGCAGCAAAAAGCCCCCATGCGCCCGCAGCAGGCTGCCCGCACGGATCTGCGCAAAGTCGGTCACCAGTTCACCGCCATCCGATGCGTATTCGATGCTGCCAAACAGGTTTCTGAAAACCGGGTTGTCTTCGACAATGACTGGCGCACCCGACACCGCGTGGTTGTCCACCGCCACATTCACCCGAAACCCTGCCAGCACCTCTTGCAGTTCGGCGCGACGCGTTTCTTCATCGTCGCCGGGGGTCAACAGCAGGTGCTTGTCGAGCATGCGCTGAAGCACCTGGTCCAGGTAGTCGTTCAACCGGATGCTGCTGTCGGTCGGCACATCCATCTGCTGCCGCAACTGGGTCAGGCCCTTGGCCAGCACAGGCTGCAGAAAGCGTTTTCGCAATTCATCAAGCGCCTGATCCATGGCCCTCTCCCATGACTGGGCTGCTTCCAGGTAACCCCCGATTTCGACGTGCAGCGCCTCCTCGGCCGCATGCAACGCCGCCCGCTCGCTCGGGCTCAGCAACAGGGCTTTGCCAGCGGTCACGGGTTCGCCCTGTGCGTCTTTCAGGGTGAAGACCATGTGGCCCTCGTCCTGGGCCAACTCGAAATGGTGGGCCTGCGCATAAGCGGTCAGCTTCGCATAGGCCGCATCGATCTGGCTCTTGAATTGCTGCGTGATGCGTTGGCGCTCCACCCCGAAATCATCCTGCTGCAAACGCTTCGGGACGGCCTCCTGAATGTCCTTCACCCACGTGGCCATGCCCTGGCGCAACTGCCGGCCCTGGCCTGCAGGCACGCGCAAGGCCAGCGGTTGCTCGGGTTGCTCGAAGTTGTTCAGGTAACACAGGTCCGGCGGCACCGGCCGCTGTGCAGCCTGCTCGTGCATCATCCGTGTCAACAGGCTTTTTCTGCCTGTGCCCACCTCGCCCAGCACCAGCAGGTTGTAGCCCGGCTGACGCATCTGCAGGCCAAAAAGGGCTGCCGTCTCGGCGCGCTCTTGCCCAATCCAGGGCAAGGGCAGGCCTTTGAGTTCTGACGTCTCCACAAAGCCCAACAGGCCAGGGTCCACGGTCAAGCGCAATTCGGACGCGGTCAATTCGGCAGCGGTCATCGGTCCTCGCGGTCTGGACAAAACCAGAGCCTAGGTCCCGCAGCGTGCGCAGACAGTGCGCCATGCCACGCCCATTTGCGCGGACAATCCGGCCATGCATGCCGACCACCCCGAACCACCGCCCCGTTCAGCCCAGCCGCGCAACCCCCTGCACGGCCTGACCCTGGAGGCCATCGTCACCAGCTTGGCCGATTTTTATGGCTGGGACGATTTGGGCCAGCGCATCCCCATTCGCTGCTTCACGCACGAACCCAGCGTGGGCTCCAGCCTGAAATTTTTGCGCAAGACGCCCTGGGCGCGTGACAAAGTGGAAAGCCTGTACCTGTTCATGCTGCGCGAGCAAAAGCGGCAAGGTCATTGAGGCATCGGGCCGTGCCGCTTCAGCCCCACAGCATCGTGCCCCGGCATTTTCTGGCCCCGCAGCGGCAGGCATAGCGGGCGCGCAGGGCTTCGCTCATCGGCTCATCGCTGAACAGCCCGTAGTCAAAGGTCAGCTCCTCGCCCTTGAACACCGGCCGGCGGGTCGTGATGAAGATGCGGCCCTGCTCCTCTTCGGGCATGCAATTGGGGCGGCACGAATGGTTGATCCACTTCGATGCGTTGCCGCCATGCAGTGCATCGATCACCCGCCTATCGTCCAGGTGAAAGTAAAAGGTGTGGTCTGGGTTGAGGGGGTCGTGCGGGTGGCGGGCGATGGCCTCGGCCATGCTGATGAGCTCGCCCACGTACTCGATCACCCGCTCCCCGGCGGCCAGGTGGCGCGTGGCGAACACGCCCTGGCCGTGCACGGCCGATTTTTCAACCCGTATCGGGCTGTGGGTGGCTGTCAAATGGCGCACCCCACTGGCACCAGCCTCGGGTTCAGATCCAGATGTGTTTGGCGCATAAAAACCCCCTCTTGTATTGATCATGCCAATACAAGCGATTCAAAAAACCCATTTTACGAATAGATGGGCCTGCTCTAGATTGGGCTTTCACCCATGGCTTGGCAGCAGGTGTTGCAGATGCATGGTCATGGCTGCGGGTTTCTCGGGATGTCCTTTTTCGGCAGCCTGAGGTGATCGGCGCGATTCGGCGACAGGGTTTGGTCCATGGATTGAAAGGTCCCAGCAATGAAGATGTTTTTCAAAATCCACCTGGTGTGCATGGCAGCGACCTGGCTTGCATGGAGCTCATCCACTGTGGCCCAAGATTGGCCCAACAAGCCCATTCGGATGGTCGCCCCTCAGCCCCCTGGTGGCGGACCAGAACGCACCATCCGCGCCATTGCCAAGGGCCTGACAGAACGATTGGGACAGTCTGTGGTGGTGGACTACAAACCGGGTGCGGATGGCAACATCGGCTCTGGCAACGTCGCCAACTCGCCACCCGATGGCTATACCTGGATGCTCTCGGCCGAGCATGTCGCCACGATCAACCCGTTCATCTACAAAAACCTCGGCTACGACCCCCAAAAATTGGTCGCCACATACCTGGTGGGCAGCCTCAATCAGATTCTGGCGTGCCACCCCAAAACCGGCATCACCAATTTGGCGGACTTCGTGCGTTTGGCCCATGCGAACAAGGCCAAGCCATTGTCATACGCCAGTCCCGGCCCCAACGGTTATCTGGGCATGGAAATGTTGCTCGATGAACTCAAAATTGACATGACACAAGTTCCGTACCGCGGCCCTGCCCCTGCCATGCAGGATTTGCTGGGGGGTCAAGTCGATTGCGCCTTGATCGTCACGGCAGCGATGCTCGAGCACGTCAGATCGAAACGGGTGGTCGGGATCGCGACGACGAGCCAGACGAGAATCCCCGCCGTACCCGAGGTTCCGACCTTGCGGGACCTGGGCTTCCCGAATGTCGAAGGCAATTTCTGGCTGGCGATGTATGCCCCCAGAGGCGTTCCCAAACCGATTCTGGACAAGTTCAACAAGGCACTGGACGAGACGGTGCGGGATGTGGAAGTGACAGAAGCCTTGGCCGCCAACAACACAATTTTTTCTGGCACTGGTCCGGACATGGCGCAGGCCGAAATGGCCAAGGCCGCACTCAAATGGGAGCGCATCGTCAGGCGCGTGAAGTTGACCGTGGATTGAGCCCACAATATCGCCAAGGAATGATCTTGAATCAACGTCCCCATCTGATTTTTATATTGGCCGATGACCTGGGTTACGCGGACCTGGGCTGCACCGGCGTGCGTGACGCCTACAACCGTCCGGTCGATGTGTCGCCACACCTGGACCGCATGGCCGCAGAAGGCCTGCGCTACACCCGTGCCTATGCCAACTCGGCGGTGTGCTCGCCCACGCGTTTTGCCTTGATCAGCGGGCGCTGGCAGTACCGACTGCGCGGCGCTGCCGAGGAACCTCTGGGCGCGCCGGTGCAAGGCGACAAGGTGCTGGGCATTCCGCCGGAACACCCCACGCTGCCATCTCTGCTGCGTGAAGCAGGCTACGCGACCGCATTGGTTGGCAAGTGGCATCTGGGCTTCCCGCCCCACTTCGGTCCTCTGCAATCGGGCTATGACGAATTCTGGGGCTTCAGGGGCGGAGGTGTGGACTACTTCGCACACACAGGTCCGCGCGGTGGGCCGGATCTTTGGGACAACGACCAGCGCATCGAACGGGACGGTTACCTCACTGACCTGTTGAGCGAACGTGCGGTAGATTTCATTGATCGCCAGTCGAACGACAAGCCCTTCATGCTGAGCTTGCACTACAGCGCGCCGCACTGGCCGTGGCTGACGCGTGACGACCGTGAAGAATCCAAGAGGACGTGGAACAACGGTGCGCACCTGGACGGTGGCGATATCGACACCTACCACCGCATGATCCATCACATGGATGAAGGCATTGGCCAGGTGATGGCTGCGCTCCAACGCAAAGGCTTTGACGACAACACCTTGGTCGTTTTCACCAGCGACAACGGTGGTGAACGCTTTTCCAACAATTGGCCTTTCGTGGGGCAAAAAATGGACCTGCTGGAGGGCGGGATTCGCGTGCCTCTGATTGTGCGTTGGCCGCGTGGCATTGCTGCAGGCCAGATCAACCACCACACCGCCAGCCTGAGCATGGACTGGACGGCGACGATGCTCGCCGTTGCCGGCGCAACGCCGCACCCGGGCTATCCACTCGATGGGGTTGATCTGAGGGCGAGTTTCAATGATTCGACATGGCCGCGCCCGGGCGACCTCTTTTGGCGCATGAAAGCACGTGGGCAACGCGCGCTGGTGCGAGGCCGATGGAAGTATTTCCGCAGCGATGGCGTGGATTTTCTTTTTGACATCGACAAGGACCCCCGTGAGCGCGCCAACCTGGCCGCGCGACATCCCGAGCGGCTGGTAGAACTGCAGGCCGCATGGGAGGACCTCAACGCCACCCTGCCGCCCATCCCGGAGGACGCCCGCAGCTTCAAGCTCTTCAGCCACCAGGACATGCCTGTACCGACCGCATGAAATGGCAAAAGGCTCCAAGCGCCAAACTGCGCCTTGGAGCGTGTCTAGCGGTTTGGGGGGATGCCGATCAAACCAACCACCCCAAATAACCCAATCATCGAACCCTTCGGCGTTCTTCCATCACTGTTCTTTAGTATGGTGAATTTTTGGAATTTAACCATTCTTCACACCGCTCATAGAACATATAGTCCTGGATATACCACTTTTCCAGATTTGCGATGGCCAGATCTGACAGATTAGGACATTGATCATAGTTGTTGCTGTGGGCCTGCATTTTATCTTCCGTCAATAAACCGGAAATATCAAGTCCGACATCCAGTAAATCCAACAACCTTTGCATATCCTTGTTAAAAAATTCCTGCCTGATGATTGTCAAAGGTGGCTGCACCTCCAGATAGGCACACCTTTGGAACCAATCGATTTGTTGCATTCCAGTATGGCTGATTGACTTGATGGCTTGCCGTGCAGAAATGCCCCGCGAACCCGATAAAAATAAATCTTCTGCAAGTTCATTGGCATGTTCAAATTTTTGAAATGCGACAATTTCATGGTCTGACCACTCGCTATAAATCCTTGGCTGCCCTTTTCTTTTTCTCGAATAAAATCCTGAAATAAAACGACTGGCAGGATTTCTAATTGAAAAAAAATATTTATTTTCTTTTGGCAAATCCAAAAGTCTAAAGTTGTGACCGAAATTTTTTATAAAGATGCCATGCTTTTGTAACTGATGTGCAACGTGCATTATTTGAGTGCCTGCATTTTTACCAATATGCAGGAATACGATATCGTTAGGATCACAGTTTATCTTTTTCATTCGGTCATTCTTTTTTTTAAATAAAAATATTATATTGCGCTTGCTATATATTTAATATTTAATCAATCAAATAATATCCGAAAATAACATGCCGCAAGCAATTTTTGCGTCATCACAACAATTGGGGCATCCAACAACTGCATGGGCAAGCCGACCTTGTTGCAGACTCGCTTTTCTGATCACCCCAAACACCTTTTCAAAATAGATTTTTTCCATTCCACGACGTCATGGCTTCATCGTTGAGCTTTTCAGCGATCTGACAGCCATTCAAACCGCTCTCTTTCAGCCCAAGAAGGGGCTCAATGGGCGCTTGATGATCGGAATCACCGCTGAGCACAAAGATTTGCAGAAATTTCTGACATCCTTAATTAGAGCGCCACAAGAAATTTATTCCACCGTGACCGACTTGGCCAAATTCCTCGGCTTGTCCACATCCGTGCCCCGCGCACAAGCGGTGTGGTAACTGAGCAGCTGCAGCGGCACGACGTGCAAGATGGGCGACAGCACACCGTAGTGCTCGGGCATGCGAATCACGTTGACGCCTTCGCTGCTCTCTATTTTTGTGTCGCCGTCGGCCAGCACATACAACACGCCGCCGCGCGCGCGCACTTCCTGCATATTGCTTTTGAGCTTTTCCAGCAATTGGTCGTTGGGGGCGACGGTGACCACCGGCATGGCGCTGGTCACCAGGGCCAGCGGGCCGTGTTTGAGCTCGCCCGCGGCATAGGCCTCGGCATGGATGTAGGTGATCTCTTTGAGCTTGAGCGCGCCTTCGAGCGCGATCGGGTAGTGCGTGCCGCGCCCCAAGAACAGCGCGTTTTCCTTGCTGGCGAACTCCTGCGACCAAGCGATGACCTGCGGCTCCAGCGCCAGCACCGCTTGCAGCGCGGCGGGCAGGTGCCGCATGGCCTTGATGTGAGCGGCCTCTTGTTCGTCTGACAAGCGCCCCTTGGTTTGCGCCAGCGCCAGCGTGAGCAAGAACAAGGCAGCCAGCTGGGTGGTGAAGGCTTTGGTCGAGGCCACGCCGATCTCGGCGCCGGCGCGGGTGACATAGGCGTGTTGGCACTCACGCACCATGGCGCTGGTGGACACGTTGCAAATGGTGAGCGTGTGCGCCATGCCCAGGCTTTGCGCGTGGCGCAGCGCGGCCAGGGTGTCGGCGGTCTCGCCCGACTGGGTGATGGTGACCACCAGGGTGTTCGGGTTGGGTACCGATTCGCGGTAGCGGTATTCGCTGGCGATCTCGACCTGGCAAGGCACCTTGGCGATCGCCTCGATCCAGTACTTGGCCACGCAGCCGCTGTAGTAGCTGGTGCCGCAGGCCAAGATCAAGACGTTGTCGATGGCCTTGAAGGTGCTGTAGGCGCCGTCGCCAAACAGCTCGGGCGTGATGCCCCCCACGCCTTCGAGCGTGTCGGCAATGGCGCGCGGCTGCTCAAAAATTTCTTTTTGCATGTAGTGGCGGTAGGGGCCGAGGTCGGCCGCGCCGCTGTGCGCATGCACGGTCTTGACGGGGCGGCTCACCGGCTTGTGCTCGCGGTCCACCACCCAGTATTTGCCCAGCTGGATGTCGACCACGTCGCCCTCATCCAGGTACACGATCTGGTCGGTCACGCCGGCCAGTGCCATGGCGTCGCTGGCCAGGAATGTTTCCCCCTGCCCCACGCCCAAAATCAGGGGCGAGCCGGCGCGCGCACCGATCACGCGCTGCGGCTCGTCCTTGTGGAACACGGCAATCGCATACGCCCCGTGCAACTGGCCGACGGCGCTCTTGACGGCCTCGAACAGGTCGCCGTCGTACACGCTGTCGACCAGGTGGGCGATGACCTCGGTGTCGGTCTGGCTGGCAAACACATAGCCCTTGGCTTGCAGGGCAGCGCGCAGCTCTTCGTGGTTTTCAATGATGCCGTTGTGCACCAGGGCCACGCGCCCTGGCCTGTCCGGGGCGCTTGCCAAAGGGCTGCCGGGTTTGCCGTCGGCCGGTCCGTGGCTGAAGTGCGGGTGCGCGTTGTGCACCGCCGGCGCGCCGTGCGTGGCCCAGCGGGTGTGGGCGATGCCGGTGCCGCCTTCGATGTGCTCGGCGCTGACCTGGTCCATCAACTCGGCCACCCGCGCGGTGCTGCGCGCGCGCTGCAGACCGCCCCGGCCACCGTTCAGGCTGGCCGTGTGCACCGCCACCCCACAGGAGTCATAACCCCGGTACTCCAGCCGCTGCAGGCCTTGCACCAGGACGGGAACGATGTTGCGGTGAGAAACGGCGCCGACGATGCCACACATGGGGAAGCTCCTGAAAAGGGGATGGCACCGATGGTAGGCACGGCTTTTCAAAATTTCAGATCAATGTTTGATAAATTTTGGAATTTAATTTCATTTTTCATTGATCATGAAATTAAATTCCATTAAAGTGCAATTTATGGAATCCAATGAACTCGATGCGATCGACCTGCAACTGCTGGACAGCCTGCAGCGCGACGCCAGCCTGAGCAATGTGGCGCTGGCCGAACAGGTCAATGTCTCGCCCCCCACCTGCCTGCGCCGGGTCAAACGCCTGGTCGAGGGCGGCTGGGTCGAGCGCCAGGTGGCCGTGCTCAGCACCGACCGGCTCGGGGCCGCACTGGGGCACGGCCTGACGGCGCTGGTCGAGGTGTCGCTGGACAAACAGGGCAGCGAACACCTGGACGCCTTCGAGGCGCGCGCCGTGGCGCACGACGCGGTGCAGCAGTGCTGGCGCGTGTCGCCTGGGCCGGACTTCATGCTGGTGGTGCAAGCGCGCGACATGCCCAGCTACCTGGCCATTGGCCAGGCCCTGTTCACGCAAGACGCCAATGTGCGCAATGTGAAGGCGTTTTTTGCCACCAAACGGGCCAAATTCACAACGACCTGGCCCTTGCTCGGCCAGACCTTGAACCGCCCCAGCCACAGGCCTGGCTGACGCGCCCCCGCACTCAGGCCTGGGGTTTTTTCTCCGGCCGCTTCCAGTTGGCGATGCTGACTTGCTTGCCACGGGCCACGCTCAGGCTGCCCGGCTCGGTGCTTTTGGTGATGGTCGAGCCGCCGCCCACGGTGCCGCCCGCGCCAATCGTCACCGGGGCCACCAGCACGCAGTTGCTGCCGATGTGCACATCGTCCTCGATCACGGTGCGGTGCTTGTTGGCGCCGTCGTAATTGGCGGTGATGCTGCCCGCGCCGTAGTTCACCCGCTCGCCCACGGTGGCGTCGCCCAGGTAGGCCAGGTGGTTGGCTTTGGCACCCTTGGCCAGGGTGGAATTTTTCACTTCGACAAAGTTGCCGATGTGCACGTCGGCGGCCAGCTGCGCGCCCGGGCGCAGGCGGGCAAAGGGGCCGATGCGCGCGCCCTCACCGACCAGGACACCGGTTTTTTCGCCATCGATGTGGGTGAAAGGGTGAATCACCGCACCCGCTGCGATGGTGCAGTGGGCCAGCACGCAGTGGGCGCCGATCCTGACGCCTTCGCCCAAAATCACCCGGCCTTCAAAAATGCAATTCACGTCGATGTCGACGTCCTGCGCGCAGTCGAGCTGGCCGCGCAGGTCGAAGCGGGCCGGGTCTTGCAGGCGCACGCCTTGTTCCATCAGGCGGTGGGCCTGGCGCAGCTGGTGGGCGCGCTCGAGCTCGGCCAGTTGCACCGGGCTGTTGATGCCGGCCACTTGAAGCGCGTCGGCGATTTTGTGTGCCACCACCGGCACACCATCGGCCACGGCCAACTTGACCACATCGGTCAGGTAGTACTCGCCCTGGGCATTCTGGTTGTCAATGCGGCTCAGCCACCCTTTGAGCAGCCGGGCGGGCACGGCCATGATGCCGCTGTAGACCTCGTGGATCTGGCGCTGCGCCTCGCTGGCGTCCTTGTGTTCCACGATGGCTTGCACCGCGCTGCCCTGCCGCACGATGCGGCCGTAGCCCGTGGGGTCGGCAAAATCTATGGTCAGGAGCGCCAGTTGCTGGCCCCCGCACTGGGCGATCAGGGCTTGCAGGGTGTCGGCCTGGGTCAGGGGCACGTCGCCCGACAGGACCACCACCACACCGTCGTCCGGCAGCGCCGGCACGGCCTGCTGCACCGCATGCCCGGTTCCCAGCTGAGGCTCCTGGCGCACGCATTGCACCGCCAAGGCCTGGCCAGGGGCCAGCACCACCGGCTCCACCTGCTCGGCACCGTGCCCGGTGATGACCACGGCCGAGCGGGCGTTCAGCTGGGCCGCCATGTTCAGCACATGCTGCACCAGGGGCAGGCCCGCCAGGCGCTGCAGGACCTTGGGCAGCCGGCTTTTCATGCGTGTGCCTTTGCCGGCGGCCATGATGACGACGTCAATGGGCAAATGGAAGGGGTGGCTCATAAATGACTTTCAATGGGGCCTGTGCCAGGCCTTGCGACATGCTGCGATTATCGTCATCCAGGCCCCGGCAGCCCCGCCTCTTGAACACCAGCGTCGGCGGTCTCTTGCATTCGGTCACAATGGGCACCCCATCCTTGAGATGCCGACGACGGTGCTTCAAGCGGTGGATTCATGACGGAGCCCTCCTTGAAATCATCCCTTTTGTCGGCAGCGTGTTTGGTTTTGACGGTCTGGCTTGCCGGCTGCGGTGGCTCAGCCATCCAGAATTTGCCATCCTCTCAGAACGCCAGATGCGACTCGACCTCCTTGTGGGCGGGCCGACCGGCCCTGTCAGGTTTGCAAATCCCGGACAACAACAGCAGTGGCATCCTCGTGAACTGGGACAACCAAAATTGCAGCTTGAAATCCGTTGCGTCTGCCCGCGTGGACATTTGTCTGTCGCACAGCAGCCCTGCGGACTTGGACTGGTCGATCACGCCGCCCGATTCCGCCCGGGCCTTGGCTCTGCCGGCACCGTCCCTTTCGGGTTCATCCTGTGATTCCGGACAAGGCCAACTGCAGACCATCCCGCTTTTGTCCGCGATCGGCTCCAACCCCGTCACGCAAGGACGCTGGGCCCTTCAGGTCAAGGACCGGGCACTGGGCAACTCGGGCACCCTGATCCAATGGCGTCTCGTTCTTGAGGGCGAGCAATGATCCGACTCGGTCTGACCATTCTGGCGCTGCTGCTCTTGCCGGCCTGCAGCGCCATCAAGCTGGGCTACCAGCAGCTGCCCACGCTGTCGTTCTGGTGGCTGGACAGCACCGTGTCCTTCAACAGCGCCCAGACAGCCGCAGCCAAAGAGGCGATCGACAAGCTCTACCAATGGCATCGCCGAGAAGAACTGCCGGAATATGGAGAACTGCTGCTGCGCATGTCGCAAATGTCTGCCAGCCCTTTGCAGGCCGAACAGGTCTGCAGTGTGGCCGCCGAGGTCCAGACCCGGCTGGATGCCCTGATGCGCCAGGCGGTGGTGCAAGCAGCCCCGGTGGCTTTGGCGCTGGGGCCCCGGCAGCTCAGCCACATCGCACGAAACTGGGAAAGCAAGAACGAAGAATGGGAAAAAGAGTGGCTGCAGGGTGACGCACAAGCCCGCCTGGAGCGCCGGGTGGACAAGGCGGTGAACCGCTTCAATTCTTTTTACGGCGACTTGAACCCGGCCCAAATCAGCCTGGTCAGAGCCCAGTTGGCGCAATCGCCCTGGACCGCGGAATGGGGGCGACGTGACCGGCAACGCCGTCAGCAGGATTTGCTGTCCACCTTGCAGCGCATCGCCCAAAGCGGCATGCCGAGCGCCCAGGCCGAGGCCCTGTTGTGGGGCGTTTGGCAACGCTGGCTGCAACCGACCGACCCCGCACAACGCGCCGTGCTGCTGAGCCTGTCCCAACGGGCCTGCGAGAACCTGGCCCAGCTGCACAACACCACCACGCCCGAACAACGCGTGCGGGTGGCCAGGCGCTTGCGCGCTTACGAGCGGGACATCCAAGACCTGACCCGGCCCTGAACACCAGACTGGACCAGCACACGCTGTGGCCGGCCAACAAAAAACCCCGCCAGTCTGACTGTGCGGGGTTTTTTGTGAAATTCGTGACGGGCTTCAGCTTTGCAGCGCTTTCCACATCGCCATGTCGCGCTCGGCGGTCCAAATGCGCGGGTTCTTGATGCCTGACGCTTCGTCGAAGGCGCGCGTCACATCAAACGGCAGGCAGTGCTCGTAAATGAACACATGGCCAAACACCGGGTCCATGGCCTTGCGGGTGTGGGCCATGGCGGCTTTGAGGTCCATGTTGGCGGCCACCGCCTCCTTGCCCGCCTGGAACAAGGTGGTGACCCAGCGCTGGGTGTAGTCCAGCGCCTTGTTGACGTTGGCGTTGCCCTTCATGGCTTCGCCGCGGCCGGGCACGATGTATTCGGCCTTCAGGGCGCGCAGGGCCTCCAGGGTGGCGGGCCACTCTTCGAGTTGCGCGTCGCCCGTGTACACCCCGGCTTCGTACTCGACCAGGTCGCCCGAGAAGAGCACTTTTTCTTCTTCCACCCAGGCGATGGTGTCGCCCCGGGTGTGGCCCGGGCCCGGGTGCCAGATCTGCACCACCACACCGCCCAGGTTGATGCTGAGCTTGCCGGGCACTTCGCCCTGGGTGGGGTTGCCGCCGCCCACCACCAGGGTCGGCCAGGTCAGGCCGGGGATGCTGTCGGCGCCGCGGAACAGGCGCGGAAAGCGCTCCATCTCGCTCTTCATGTCTTGTGCGCCGCGCTCCTGGATCAGCTCGAGCGTGCCCTGGCTGGCGATGATCTCGGTCGCGCCCTCGGCGGCGTAAGCGTATGCGCCCAGCACACGCACCGCGTGGTAGTGCGTGAGCAGCACGTACTTGATCGGCAGGTCGCTGACGGTGCGGATCTTTCGGATCAGGTCCTGGGCCATGGCTGGCGTCGCGGTGGCGTCGCTGACCATGATGAAGCGGTCACCGATGATCACGCCCGAATTGGGGTCGCCCTCGGCGGTGTAGGCCCAGCAGTGCGCGCTGAGCTGCTCGAAAGTGATCTTCTTTTCGGACAGGTCGGCCTGGCTGGCGAAGGCTTTGGTTGGGGCCTTGGGGGATGCTGTGGACATGGATTTTTCTCGGGTCTGTGGTGAGTTGAATTTTACCTAAACGAAATGCATTACGGATTGTTGAATCCTGCGTGCGCTCAGCCCAGGCCCTTTTCGAGCATGCCGATCACCTCTTCGGCAAAGGCGGCATAGCTCATCGGGCCGCCCGGGCGCAGCCAGGTGAAGGTCCAGTTGATCATGCCCAGCAGCATCATGGTCTGGGCCGTTTGGTTGCTCGGGTTCAGGCGCTGCGGGTAGGCACGCTTGAGGAAACGGGTCATGGCCGCCACGATGTCGCGCTGGCGGTTGAGGACCAATTCGCGCGGCGAGCTGCCCAGCGCCTCGTCGGGCTCGGCGCTCAGGAACTGGGTGTCGTTGAGCAAGGCCGCATGGCGGGTGGCCGAGCTTTCGTACTCGTGCAAAAAGGCGCGCACCAACTCGTGCAGCGCGGCGCGCTCGTCCAGGTTCTGGCGCTGGGCCTTGGCCTCGGTCTGGGCGATCAGCGCCAGCAGGCGCTGGGTGTGGCGGTCGAGCAGGTCAAACAGGATCGCGTCCTTGCTCTCGTAGTAGTGGTACAGCCGCGCCTTGGAGGTGCCGCAGGCGGCGGCGATCTCGTTCATGCTGGCTGCGGGGTAGCTGCGGTCGGCAAAGCATTGCGCGGCGATGTCGAGGATCGCGTCGCGCTTGATGTCGTGGGTGGCGGATTTGGGTCGGGCCATGGCGGTGCAAGTTCAAACCGGCCAAACGACGCCGTTGTCATTGAGGATGGCGTCCAGGGGCTCGTCGTGTGCTTCGGGTTCCAGATCGTCCAGAAAACCGAAGGTGTAACCCAGCCCCACCGTGAAGGGCTTGGGCTGCAAGGTGGCCAGGGTGCGGTCGTAGAAGCCGCCGCCATAGCCCAGGCGGTAGCCGCCAATGCCATAGCCCACGCAGGGCACAAACAGCAAGGTGGGCACGATGATTTCGGTGTCCTTGGGCTTAGGAATGCCATAGGCATCCTCCTCCATGGGGCAGCCGGGGTACCAGGTGTGAAAGGTCAGGGTTTTGTGTTGCTTGTTGACCACCGGCAGGCCAATGCGGCGGCGCTGGGGCTCGCCCGTCAATTCGCCGTCCTCCTTCCAGCGGTGCAACACAGGCAGCGGGTCAAACTCGCCCTTGATCGGCCAATAGGCGCCGATCACGGTGTCCGGGCGATCAAACAGCCAAATGCGCATGACCCGTTGCAGGGCCTCGGCACGCGCCAAGCGATCGGGCATGTTCAATCTTTCTTCAATCAAGGCCTTGCGCACGGCCTTTTTGGCTTGAGCTTTGTCCATAATCCACCCATGAAATTCGCACTGATTTTGACACTGCTGGCCAGCCTGGTCACCAACGGCCTGGTCAGCCTGCCCGCCCAGGCCAGAAACCCGGGTGACGAGGTCTTGCTGGACATGCACCGGGCGTATGCCAGAAATGACGCCAAACGCCTGTCCGCCCTGCTGCCGCAAGTGCGTGGACATGTGCTGGAGCCTCTGGCCGCCTACTGGGCCATGCGGGTCCGACTGGACACGGCGACCGACACCGAGATTCGTGGCTTTCTGAACACGTATGCAGGCAGTTACTACGAGGACCGGCTGCGCAACGACTGGCTGCAGCAACTGGGCAAGCGCCGACAGTGGGCCACCTTCACCGCCGAATACCCCCACTACCGCATGCGCGATGACCGGGAAGTGCGCTGCTACGCCCTGGCCACCGAAGCCATGAACAGCAAGGCCGATGTGACCGAGGAGGCCAAACGGATTTGGTATTCACTGCGCGAAGCGGACGATGGTTGCACCTATGTGGCCGAGCACCTGCATTCGGGGCGGCAAATGAGCACGCTGGACCTCTGGCGCAAAGCACGCATCGCCATGGACGCCAACCGGCCTCGTGCGGCGCAGGCGGCGGTCGACATCGAAGCCCCACGCTCAAGTGCCCAGATCGGACCGATCCACGCCGATCCGTCGGCTTACCTGGGCAAACGCATCCTGGCCATCACGCGCAACCAAAAGGAACTGGCCGTGCTGGCCCTGATCCGCCTGGCCGCCAGCCAACCGGACAAGGCCGCGCAGTTGCTGGAACAACAATGGGGCCGGCAACTGAGCAGCGAAGAACGCAACTGGACCTGGGCCGTGATTGGCAAACAAGCCGCACAAAAGCTGCAGGACAACGCCAGTGGCTACTTTGCCAAGGTACAAAAGGCCAGCGATCTGAACGACGACCTGCTCACCTGGAAAGTGCGTGCGGGCCTGCGCCAGGGCCAATGGCGCCAGGTGCTGGAAGCCACCCAGGCGATGGGTCCTGCCACACGCAACGAGCCGGCCTGGGTCTATTGGCGGGCCCGCGCCTTGTTGGCCCTGTCACCCACGCCAGCCCAGCGCCATGAAGCCCAAACCCTGTTGACCCAAATCGCCAGTGTGCGCGGCTTTTACGAACAACTGGCCCTCGAAGAACTGGGCCAGGCCATCACCACGCCCGAGCGCCCCGAAGCTCTGAGCGCGCAGGAAAAAGCCGCAGCACAGAACCACCCCGGTTTGCAGCGCGCCCTGTACGCGATCGCGCTGGGCCTGCGGGCCGAGGGCAACCGCGAGTGGAACTACAGCACCAACCTGCACACGCCCGGCGGCATGAACGACCGTGAACTGCTGGCCGCTGCCGACCTGGCTTGCCAACGCCAGGTCTGGGACCGTTGCATCAACACCAGTGAACGCACGAAAGAAGTGTTCGACCATGAGCAGCGCTTTCCCATGCCGCTGCGCGAGACCGTGGTGCGCCGCTCTGGCGACATCCGCCTGGACCCGGCCTTCGTGTACGGCCTGATCCGGCAGGAAAGCCGCTTCATCATGGACGCCCGCTCGCACGTGGGGGCCTCGGGGCTGATGCAGGTGATGCCGGCCACCGCCAAGTGGACCGCCAAAAAAATCGGGCTGACCAATTTCTCCCCCGATCAGATCACCGACCGCGAGGTGAATGTGGCCATCGGCACGGGCTACCTGAAGCTGGTGCTGGACGACTTTGAAGGCTCCATGCCCATGGCCACCGCCGCCTACAACGCCGGGCCCAGCCGCCCACGTCAGTGGCGCAACGGCCCCGTGCTCGAAGCCGCGATGTGGGCCGAAAACATTCCGTTCCAGGAAACGCGCGATTACGTGAAAAAAGTGCTGTCCAACACCACCAACTACGCCGCCATCCTGACGCGCCAACCACAGTCGCTCAAAGCCCGCCTGGGCCAGGTGGGCCCGCGCAATTCAAGCTTGGCCGAGGTGAACAAGGATTTGCCCTGAAACCAGCGGCCAAGCCCACAACCATGCGCCAGCGCAGACCCTTGCCCCCGTCGGCGACCACCCCGTAAGCGATGGCGCGCTTGCCCCTGTCGGCGACCACCCCGTGGGCAATGGTGTGTTCAGGCGGGCCCCAGCAGCTCGTCGAGGTTGGCCCGGATTTTTTCCTCGATCTTGCCGCTGTAGGCGCCCAGCAAAAAGCCCAATTTCAGCTGCAGATCAAAACGCGTGTCGGTCACCACCAGTTCACCGCTGACCCCACTGCGCGCAAAGCGCATGCGGTCCGACACATCGCCGGGTTCAGACTCGCAGGTCATCCCCCATTCTTGCTCCGCTTGCTCGCGCCAGCGCTGTGCGACCCTGCGAGCGCCGTCCCGGCACAAGGTGTGTTCACGTTCGATTTTCAATTCGGGCATGACACCACCTCCACCAGACAGTCGTAAAAAACGGGCGCTCGGCCCAGATCGGTCAGGTGCTGGCTGGTCAGCTCGTTCACGTTGGTGCCGTTCAGGCCCAGCTTGCGCCACCAGATGCCCAGGCCGTTGACCACGCCAGGTCTGGCCCGTGGGCTCACCCGCGCTTTGCAATGGTAATGGCCCCGGTCATTGAACACACGCACCAGCGCGCCGTCGGCAATGCCACGCCGGGCTGCATCCTCGGGGTGGATCTCCAGCACCGGTTCGGCCTCGATGTCGCGCAGGCTTTGCACGTTGACAAAGGTCGAATTGAGGAAATTGCGCGCAGGCGGCGAGATCATGGCCAACGGGTAGCGGCCACCCGGCGCAGCCAGTTCGTAATTGGGTACGTGATCGGGCAGACCGTCCAGGCCCTGGTCGGCCAGCCGCTGGCTGAAGAACTCGCAGCGGCCTGAGGGCGTGGGGAAGTGGCCCTGGGCAAAGGGCGCATCGGGCACCGGCAGCGAGGCAAAGCCGTGCGCCAGCAGCTGCTCAAAATCTTTCTCGTCACCCATGGCGCTGCGGCACAAGTGCTCGTCGCTCTCGGCAAAACACGGGTCGGCAAACCCCATGCGCGCCGCCAGCGCCCGAAAAATCTCGGTGTTGGTGCGCGCGCCGCCCACGGGCGCAATGGCCGGACGGTTGAGCAGCACATCGGTGTGGCCATAGCTGGTGTGGATGTCCCAATGCTCCAGCTGCGTGGTGGCCGGCAAGATGAAGTCGGCGTAGTCGGCGGTGTCGGTCTGGAAGTGCTCGAGCACCACGGTGAACAGGTCTTCGCGGGCAAAGCCTTGCACCACCTTGCCCGACTCGGGTGCCACGGCCACCGGGTTGCTGTTGTAGACGATCAAGGCCTCGATCTTCGGGCCAAATTCGGCGCAGGCCGGACGCAGCAAATCGTCACCGATGGTGGCCATGTTGACGGTGCGCGGGCGTCTGTCGCCCAGCAAGTCGGGCCGCTGCAAGGCCGCCCGCCGCACCGGGAAATGCCCCGAGCTGCTGAGCAAGACACCGCCCGCCCGGTGCCGCCAGGCGCCCGTGAGCGCGGGCAGGCAAGCGATGGCCCGCACCGCATTGCCGCCACCGCGCACGCGCTGCATGCCGTAGTTCAGTCGGATGGCGGCAGGCCGTGTGGTGCCCCAGTCGCGGGCAAGCCGACGGATTTGTTCGACCGGCACGCCGCACACCTCGGCGGCGCGTTCGGGTGTCCACTGCAAGGCACGGGCCTTCAGGGCGTCCCAGCCCAGGGTGTAACGCGCGATGTAGTCCAGGTCCAGCCAACCGTGGACGATCAGCTCGTGCATGAGGGCCAGCGCCAGCGCGGCATCGGTGCCAGGGCGCAAGGCGATGTGTTCGTGGCATTTTTCGGCGGTTTCGCTGCGCCGGGGGTCAATGCACACCAATTTGGCCCCCTGACGCTTGGCTTCTTGGGCGATGCGCCAGAAATGCAGGTTGCTGCCGATCGAGTTGCTGCCCCAAATGAGGATGAGCTGGGATTCGGCAAAAAACTCAACCTTCATGCCCACCTTGTTGCCCAGAGTCTGGGTCAGGGCCTCGGCGCCGGCAGAGGCACAGATGGTGCGGTCGAGCAAGGATGCGCCCAGTTGGTGGAAAAACCGCGCCGCGATCGACTCGCCCTGCACCAGGCCCATGGTGCCGGCATAGCTGTAGGGCAGGATGGCCTGCGGGTCGCGGGCAGCGATGGTTTTCAGCCGGGCGGCCACCGCATCCAGGGCCTCGTCCCAGCTCACAGGTTCAAACTGGCCCGACCCCTTAGAGCCCACACGGCGCAAGGGCTGCAGCAAGCGCTCGGGGTGGTAGGTGCGTTCGGTGTAGCGCGAGACCTTGGTGCACAGCACACCATCCGTCGGCGCGTGCGCCGGGTTGCCCTGCACCTTGGTGGCGCGGCCGTTCTCCACCGTGGTCAACAGGGCGCAAGTGTCGGGGCAGTCGTGCGGGCAGGCCCCTCGCACGGTCTGGGCGGCCAAAAGGGCGTCGGTCATGGGTTCCATCGGGGCAATCGGAGTGTGCGCTGGGCTTCGGTCGGATTGTGGCCCAAACCCGCCGCCGATCGCTCGCCGGGCTTGTCCCCCATGTGCGCAGGGGAGTTGGCAGCACCGGCCAACTGTGGCTAGACTGTGCCCATGAAACTCATCGACTCCATCCTCACCGACGCGGCCAGCATCGCCGTGATCCGCAAAGACATCCACGCCCACCCGGAGCTGTGCTTTCAGGAAGTGCGCACCGCCGATGTGGTGGCCCAGCAACTCACCGACTGGGGCATCCCGATCCACCGCGGCATGGGCACCACCGGCGTGGTCGGCATCGTGCACGGGCGCGACGGCGGCGCCTGCGGTCGGGCCATTGGGCTGCGCGCCGACATCGACGCCCTGCCGATGCAGGAGTTCAACACCTTCGCCCACGCCAGCAAGCACCAGGGCAAGATGCATGCCTGCGGCCACGATGGCCACACCGCCATGCTGCTGGCCGCGGCCAAGCACTTTGCCAAGCACCGCGACTTTGACGGCACGGTCTACCTGATCTTCCAGCCCGCCGAAGAAGGCGGCGGCGGCGCCCGCGAGATGATCAAGGACGGCCTGTTCGAGAAGTTCCCGATGCAGGCGGTGTTCGGCATGCACAACTGGCCCGGCGCCCCGGTCGGCACCTTTGCCGTGAGCGCCGGCCCCGTGATGGCCTCGAGCAATGAATTCAAAATCACCATCCGCGGCAAGGGCAGCCACGCGGCGCTGCCGCACAACGGCGTCGACCCGGTGCCGATCGCCTGTCAGATGGTGCAGGGCTTTCAGACCATCATCACCCGCAACAAAAAACCGGTGGACGCGGGCGTGATCTCGGTCACCATGATCCACGCCGGCGAAGCCACCAACGTGGTGCCGGACTCGTGCGAGTTGCAGGGCACGGTGCGCACCTTCAGCATCGAGGTGCTCGACCTGATCGAGACCCGCATGAAGCAGGTGGCCGAGTCGATCTGCGCTGCCTTTGACGCGCAGTGCGAATTCGAGTTCCAGCGCAACTACCCGCCCACCATCAACAGCCCGGCCGAAGCCGACTTCGCGCGCCAGGTCATGGCCGGCATCGTCGGGGCTGACCATGTCATGGCCCAGGAGCCCACCATGGGCGCCGAAGACTTCTCCTACATGCTGCAGGCCAAGCCCGGGGCGTATGTGTTCATCAGCAACGGCGACGGCGCGCACCGCGAGATGGGCCACGGCGGCGGCCCCTGCACGCTGCACAACCCCAGCTACGACTTCAACGACGACCTGATTCCGCTGGGCGGCACGTATTGGGTGGAGCTGGCCACGCAGTGGCTGGCCCAACCCACGCCAACGGCCTGACAGGACAGGCGCGTGGCCCCACTCGCATCGAGCTTTTCCAAAAGCTACACCGAAGCCCGTCAGAAGTTCCTGAACGCCGCCGAGGCTGCAGGCCTGGCGGTGGATTCGTACATCCATCCCTTGAAGGGCCGTGACGGCGAAGAGCTGGCCATGGACGTGGTGCTGGACGGCGCACCCGACGCCCAGCATCTGCTGATCATCAGCAGCGCTTGCCATGGGGTCGAGGGCTACTGCGGCTCGGGTGTGCAAATCCACGCCCTGCAAGACCGCCCCTGGCGCGATGCGGCCCAAGCCCGTGGCGTCGCGGTGCTCTACATCCACGCCCTCAACCCGCACGGGTTTTCGCATGTGCGCCGCGTGACGCACGAGAACGTGGACATCAACCGCAATTTCCAGGATTTCTCCAAACCCCTGCCCGACAACGCGCCCTACAAGGAAGTGCAGCCGCTCTTGTTGCCCGAGGTCTGGCCACCCGATGCCGCCAACACCGCCGCCATCCAGCAGTTCATCGCCGAGCGGGGCCTGCAGGCGCTGCAAGCGGCGGTCACTCGGGGCCAGCACGAGTTTCCGGATGGCCTGTTCTTCGGGGGCAAAGCGCCCACCTGGAGCAACCTGACGCTGCGCCAAGTGTTGCAAAAATACGCCCGACATTGCCAGAAATTGGCCTGGATTGACCTGCACACTGGCCTCGGGCCCAGTGGCGTGGGTGAGCGCATTTTTGCCTGCGCCGACGACGCCCCCACCTTCGCCCGCGCCAAAGCCTGGTGGGGTGAAGGCATCACCTCGATTTATGACGGCTCATCCACTTCGGCCTTTCTCACCGGACTGATGTGGATGTCGGCTTACCAGGAGTGCCCGCAAGCCGAGTACACCGGCATGGCCATGGAATACGGCACCCAGCCTCAGTTGCAGGTCATGAACGCCCTGCGGGGTGACCACTGGCTGCACCTGCACCCGCAAGCGCCGGCGCCACTGCGCCAAAAAATCAAACAAGACCTGATGGACGCCTTCTACACGGACACCGACGCATGGCGCACCCAGATCGTCGATCAAGCCATGGAAGCGATGCACCAGGCAGTCACAGGATTGAGCACACCATGAACCCACCGCGCGTTTTGGTCTTGGGGGGCAGTGGCTTTGTCGGCCGCCATGTCTGCGAGCAACTGGCCCGCCTGGGTTGGCAGATCACGGTGGCCACGCGCCGCGCCGTGAATGCGGCCAGCGTGCAAAGCCTGCCTGGATTGACGGTGATCGAAGCCTCGGTTCACCAGGACTCTGATTTGGCCCGGCTGATGCCCGGCCACGACGCGGTGGTCAATCTGGTGGCGGTGCTGCACGGCAGTGAAGAACGCTTTGAAAGCGTGCATGTGGCCTTGCCCGGCCAGATCGCCCGCGCCATGAACCATGCGGGTGTGCGGCGCCTGGTGCACGTCAGCGCCCTGGGCGCCGACCCGCAAGGCCCCTCGATGTACCAGCGCAGCAAGGCCCGCGGCGAAGCGGTGTTGCAAGGTGCAGGCTTGCAGCTGACGGTGCTGCGCCCGAGCGTGATCTTTGGTGCCGAAGACAAATTCCTGAACCTGTTTGCCGATTTGCAAAAGGTGGCGCCGTTCATGCCCCTGGCAGGCAGCGGCACCCGCTTTGCGCCAGTGTGGGTGGCCGATGTGGCCCGCGCCGTGGTGGTCTGCCTGCAACAACCCGAAACCACCGGCCAGACATACGAGCTGTGCGGGCCGGATGTGTTGACCCTGGGGGAGCTGGTCAAACTGGCGGGTCAGTGGGCCGGTGTGAACCAGGGCCGGGGCCGTCCGGTCATCGGCTTGCCGATGTGGGTGGGCTGGCTGCAGGCGGCGGCCATGGAGTTGGCCCCAGGCGAGCCGCTCATGAGCCGGGACAACCTGGCGTCGATGCAGGTGGACAACGTGGCATCGGGTCAGCTGCCGGGTCTGGCCGCCCTGGGCATCCAGGCGGCCAGCGCTACGGGCGTGGCCCCGGGCTACCTGGGTCGCCGCGGTCCTCGCAGCAAATTGAACCGCTGGCGTGCGGGCGCGGGGCGCTGACGCCACCTGCGAAGTGCTGGGGGGGATGTGTCAGGGCATGCGTCGGTTTCCTCGTGACGGGGTCGCGAAAATCGTCACCCGCCGCATGGCCTCACACAGCTGAGTGGCTGATTCGGCCAGTGGACGCCCGCCATGACCGCTAACATGTGGGCTCTGATTCACGGGAGAAAACAATGATCCAGCTCTACATCGCCAACAAAAATTACTCGTCCTGGTCGATGCGGCCCTGGGTGCTGCTGCGCCAGGCGGGCATCGCCTTTGAAGAGGTCTATGTCCGCTTTGACAGCTTCGCGCCCGAGTCGCAGTTCAAGGCCGCGCTCCAGAGTGTCAACCCGGTGGGCAAAGTGCCTGTGCTGGTGCACGATGGCCTGGCCGTGTGGGACACCCTGGCGATTGCCGAATACCTGGCCGAGCAGTTTCCTGACCAGCGACTCTGGCCCGCGGATCGCGCTGCCCGTGCGCGTGCGCGCAGCATCTGCGCCGAGATGCACAGCGGCTTTGCCGGCTTACGCAGCGCCTGCCCGATGAACATCGAGGCGCACCTGCCCGACATCGGTGCGCTGGCCTTGCGCGACAAGCCCGCGGTGCGCGCCGATCTGGCGCGCATCGTGTCGATGTGGTCGAGCTTGCTGGCCGAACACGGCGGCCCCCTGCTTTTTGGCCAATTCACGGTGGCCGACGCCTACTTTGCGCCGGTGGTCATGCGCCTGAAAACCTACGCCCTGCCGGTGCCGGCCGATGTGGCGGCCTACATGGACCGCGTGTGCGCCCTGCCCGGCGTGAAGGCCTGGATCGACGAGGCGCTGGCCGAGCAGGACTTCATCGATTTTGAAGAGCCTTTCCGGCTCCACCGCTGAGGGACCCCATGGGTATTTTTGTCGTCGGCGGTGCGGTGCGCGATGCCTTGATGGGCCTGCCCGTGAGCGACCGCGACTGGGTGGTGGTGGGCAGCACCCCCGAAGCCATGAGCGCCCAAGGCTATGCGCCCGTCGGCAAGGACTTCCCGGTGTTTTTGCACCCGCAGACCCGCGAGGAATACGCCCTGGCCCGCACCGAGCGCAAGACAGCGCGCGGCTACAAAGGCTTTGCAGTGCAGGCCGACCCCAGCGTCACGCTCGAAGAAGACCTGGCCCGCCGTGACCTCACCGTCAACGCCATGGCCGTGCCCGAGGCGCTGGCGCATCAGGGGCCTGGCGCCTGGGCAGGCCAGATCGTCGACCCGCATGGCGGGCAGCGCGACCTGCAGGCCAAGGTGCTGCGCCACGTCACGCAGGCCTTTGCCGAAGACCCGGTGCGCATCTTGCGGCTGGCCCGCTTTGCCGCACGTTTTGCCGACTTTGCGGTGGCCGAGGACACCCTGGCCCTGATGCGCGAGATGGTCGCCAACGGCGAGGTCGACCACCTGGTGCCCGAGCGCGTCTGGCAGGAGCTGGCCAAGGGCCTGATGAGCGACAAGCCTTCGCGCATGTTCGAGGTGCTGCGCGCCTGTGGCGCCCTGAAGGTGCTGCTGCCCGAACTCGACCGCCTGTGGGGCGTGCCACAGCGACCGGAGTACCACCCCGAGGTCGACACCGGCGTGCACATGATGCTGGTGCTGGACATGGCGGCCCAGCTGGGCACGCCACTGGCCGTGCGCGTGGCCTGCCTGATGCACGACCTGGGCAAAGGCACCACGCCCGCCGACGTGCTGCCGCGCCACATCGGCCACGAAGGCCGCAGCGTCAAGCTCTTGCAAAAAGTGTGCGAACGCCTGCGCGTGCCCAATGACTGCAAAGAACTGGCCGAGGTGGTGGCGCGCGAGCACGGCAACATCCACCGCAGCCTAGACCTGAACGCTGAAGCCGTGATGCGCCTGCTCGAGCGCTGCGACGCGATTCGCCAAGCTGAACGCTTTGCGCTGGTGCTGCAAGCCTGTGAGTGCGATGCGCGGGGGCGACTGGGTTTTGAAGATGCGGCTTACCCGCAGGCCGAGCGATTGCTCCGAGCCCAACAGGCGGCGCTGGCGGTCGAGACCGCGCCCATTGCCCAGGCCGCCGCCGCACAAGGCCTCAAAGGCCCGGAAATCGGCACGCAAATCGCCAAAGCCCGCATCCAAGCGGTCGCCGCCTCCCTGTAGGCGCCCTGAACCACTCACAAATGCGAACGCGTCCAGTCGGCGATGTCTTGTGCGGTGCGGAAAGCGCCGGCCTGACGGGCGACTTCTTTGCCGCCAACAAACAATGCGAGCGTGGGGATGCTGCGGATGTTGAAGCGGGCAGCAATGGCCTGCGCTTCTTCGGTGTTGAGTTTGGCCACCCGCACCTGCGGCTCCAACAGGCCTGCGGCTTGTTCGTAAACCGGGGCCATCATGCGGCACGGACCGCACCAGGATGCCCAAAAATCCACGAGCACCGGCACATGGTTGCGCCCGATGTGCTTGTCAAAACTGGTGCCGTCCAGCGCCAGCGGGTGGGCATCAAAAAGAGCTTGGTGGCACTGTCCGCAATCGGGCGCGTGGTCCAGGTCGGCCACACGCACCCGGTTGGTGGTGTGGCAGTGCGGACAAACAATGTGCAAGGCGTCGCCAGAATCCGTCATGAAGCTCCCTGTGTGTGCATCTCACTTGGGGACCATCCTGCACCCTTTAAAGACCCTGGGCCTTGACTCAAGTCAACACCCGGGCGCTGAGCGGGTCAGCGTGTGGGGGGACGACGAGGCGCGACCGGGGCGCGACCGGCCAGGTGACGGAAGCTGATGCGGCCTTTGCTCAGGTCGTAGGGCGACAACTCCAGCGTCACGCGGTCACCCGCCAGAATGCGGATGTGGTTCTTGCGCATCTTGCCGGCGGAGTAAGCGATCAACTGGTGGCCGTTGTCCAGGGTCACGCGAAAACGCGTGTCGGGCAACACCTCGTTGACCACGCCCATCAGTTCAATCAGTTCTTCTTTAGCCATTTAAAACGTCTTTCTCAAAGCAGGATCGGTTTCGTCATCTGTCGCTCCACCCACAACAGGCCTTCATCGAGGGCGTATTGGCTGGCAGCGGCCGGTGTGGCGAATTCGGGCACAAACCGCATCACGCGGTCGGTGCTGGCGCTGCCACGGCCACTGGCCACGGACACTTGGGCGCCAAATGCACCATTGGGCAAAGCCCTGGAGCAAGGCTGAATTCGGAATTTTCCCATGGAGATGGGTTGGTGTGAACAATATGAAAGGGTCATCTATTTTAACGAAGGGGGTCGAACCGCGTCCAAGACCCTCTGGGGGGCTGTTTGGCGGTACGGTACTTGGCATGTCCTGCTGCCAACAAAGCTTCCTTGCATGCCGGCCGCAAAGCCTGGCGAACAAACGCACCGTGCAGAGGTGCATGAAAAAGGAAGCCAAAAAATCGTCTGGGCCCCGCTTGAATCAAGCATGGCGGGCGATGTGCACAGTGGAGGACAAGACTGGCATCCCTCTGCCGGGATGCGCTATCGGCTCAGCAAGAGCGTGACGGGTATCAGTCGCCAATGGCGTGCCGCACTGTAACACGTTCACGGTGTTGGCGGTTTGGCAAGCTTCAGGCTCACACCCAACGCGCAATGGCCGCAGCCACCATGCTCAGCAGCAAGGTGCTGGTCAGAGGAATGAAAAATTCACGCCCGAACAAGCGAAAACGGAAATCTCCGGGCAAGCGGCCAAAGCCCAGCTTTTGCAGCCATTTTTGCAGGCCACTGAAAATGATCAGGGCCAAAAACACCACGATGAGCCAGCGCAACATGCCGTGCCTTGTTGCCGTTTACAGGCGGTGGGAGCGGTCGCCCCGGGCAAAGCCCAAGGCAGACACATCGGCCGAGGTGGAAAAACCGATCACCTTGAACAGTTCGCCCATTTCATGCTCGTTGACCAGGCGCTGGGCCAAGCTGCGCTCGGCCAAAGTGGCGGCCGCCATGCGCTCGGCCAGCCCCAGGTTCAACAAAAACCAGGCCTGACTGGTATAGCCCAGCACATTCAACCCGGCGTTTTGTCCGGCCATCGCCACGCCCGTGAAGTTGACGTGCGCGGTGATGTCTTTGTGGCCCACCGCCACCAGCGGGTCGGGGTCGGCCAGGTGCTGCTGGTGGCACATGACGGTGCCCATGTGGCGCTGCGGGTGAAAGTATTCGCTCTCGGGAAAACCATAGTCCAGAAAAAACGCCGCCCCACCCCGCCCGGCCAGCAGGCGCTCGGCCAGGCTGGCGATGAAGGCCTCGGCCTGCGGGTGGACCTCGGTGAGGTAGTCGTGCTCGCCCTCGACGTCCAGCGGCGGGCGCATGTCGGTGACCCGGTCTTGCCAGGCAAAATCGTCACCCGCACTGACCACGCCGCGCGCGTGCCAGACACCGCGTGTGCGCTGCAACAGTTGCACCGGCATGGCGTCCAGCACCTCATTGCCCACCACCACGCCCTCGATGGCCTGCGGCCAGGCATCCAGCCAACGGACTTTGTCGGCGTGTTTCAGCAAAGTGTCGGCCTGTCGGGCGCGCAAGGTGCCGGACAGATCGATGATGGTGTACCGGCGCACCGCATCGCCCAGGCTGTCCAGCAACTGCAAAGCCAGCGCCCCGGTCCCCGCGCCAAACTCCCAGACCTCATCGGTGCCCGTGGCGGCCAGCGCCTGTTGCACTTGCACCGCCAGGGTCTGACCAAACAGGGGCGACAGGCCCGGCGCGGTGACGAAATCACTGCCCGAGGACGGCATGGCGCCAAACTTTTGCAAGGCGTTGGTGTAGTAACCCAGGCCCGGCTGGTACAGGGCCATGGCCATGAAACGGTCAAAACCGATCCAGCCGCCCGCCTGGGCGATGGCCTGGTGGATCAGCGCGGTCAATTCGGAGGGAGGCGGGGGATTGGGCGTGGACACGTCTGGATTGTCGCCGAAGGCGTGCAGGGCTTTGTGCTGCTGGGGCGTGTGCATCCGAGCGCATGCCCGATAATCGGGGCCGTCGACACGCCACCTGAATCCCACCCCTTTCCATGAAACAAGTTCTGGTCACCGGAGGCGCTCACCGCCTGGGCGCAGAGATCGTTCGCCAATTTGCGGCGGCGGGCTGGCGCGTGTGGTGCCACTACCAGCGCTCGGCTTCTGCGGCGCAGGCCCTGCAGGCCGAACTGCAGTCAATAGGCGCCAAGGTCGAACTGGTGCAAGCCGATCTGGCGCAAAGCTTGGAGGTCGAGCGCATGATGGGCCACATCACGCAGAACAACGGGCCGCTCGATTGTCTGGTGAACAACGCCTCGCTGTTCGAGCCGGACGAGGGCACCCAAATGGACCTGACTGGCGCGCGCCAGCAGCTGGAGGTGAACCTGATCGCGCCGCTGTCGCTGGCCTCGCTCATGGCCGCGCAAGCCGCGCCCGACGCGGCCCCCGGCCAGCGCAGCGTGGTGCACATCCTGGACCAGAAGGTGTTCAACCTGAACCCGGACTATTTTTCTTACACCGTCTCCAAACTGGCGCTCGAGCGCTCGGTGGCTTTGCAGGCGCAAGCCTTGGCGCCATTGCGGGTGTGCGGCGTGGCCCCGGGTCTGATGTATTTGAGCGGCCCACAAACACAAGAGAACTTTGACCGCGCCAGCCGCGTCAACCTGCTGCGCGAGCCGATCGACCCGGCGCAGGTGGCGGCCACCTGCCTGTTCCTGGCGCAAAACCCCTGCATCACCGGCACCACGGTGTGCGTGGACAACGGCCAGCACCTGGTGCCGCTGGCGCGCGACGTGATGTTCTTGGCCGACCCGAAAGACGCCCCATGAGCGACACCCTGAACCACCTGGCGCTGAACTGCCGCCGCCTGTTTTTGCGCAACCACACGGTGGATGTGCGCATCGGGGCGCACGACTTTGAAAAACACGCGCCCCAGCGCATTGTCTTCAATGTTGAACTATTTGTGCCCTACAGCGCCTCCACCCCCACGCAAGACGATCTGTCCGAGGTGGTGGACTACGACTTCATCCGTGAGGTGATTGCGCGGCGTGTGGCGCAGGGCCACATCGTGCTGCAAGAGACTTTGTGCGACGACCTGATGCGCGTGCTGATCGCGCACCCGCAGGTGCAGGCGGTGCGCCTGTCCAGTTGCAAACCCGATGTGTACCCGGACTGCGAGGCGGTCGGGGTAGAAATTTTCCAGATCAAATCCGCGACATGAAAACCCCTGCCGGACAACAAACCCTGGCGCTGACCGGTTTGCGCTTTGACGCCAACCTGGGCATCTTGGAGCACGAAAAAACCGCTCCGCAGCCGATCCAGGTCGACGCCGAGCTGAACCTGGGCACACAACCCCTGCTGCCCAGCGACGACGACATCCACCATGTGCTGGACTACCGCAAGGTGCGCAAGATCATCATCGACGAATGCACCGCCGAGCACATCAACCTGCTCGAAACCCTGATCGGCAAACTCTCCAACCGCCTGATGCAGCTGCCCGGCGTCTTGGGGGTGCGCGTCAAGATTGCCAAACTTGAAATTTTTGAAGACTGCGAAGTGGCCATTCGCATGGAAACCGGACAGTGGTGAACCTCATGAACACAGACATAGAAGCAGACAACGCCTGGGTACAAGCGCAAGCCGAATCAGAGGCTGCCAAAGCCCTCAAGATCGAGCGCGAAACCCACAAGCTCGAAAAGCGACTGTGCCGCCAAATGGGCCAGGCCATCAGCGACTTCAACCTGATCGAAGCGGGCGACCGCATCATGGTCTGCATGTCTGGCGGCAAGGACAGCTACGGCATGCTCGACATCCTGCTCAAGATGAAGGCCCGCGCCCCGGTCGACTTCGAATTGGTGGCGGTCAACCTGGACCAAAAGCAACCGGGGTTCCCTGAGCACATCCTGCCCGCCTACCTCAAAGAGCTGGGGGTGGAGTTCCACATCGAGACGCAAGACACGTATTCGATCGTGAAAGACAAGATCCCCGAAGGCAAGACCATGTGCAGCCTGTGCTCGCGCCTGCGCCGGGGCATTTTGTACCGCGTGGCGCGGGAGCTCAAGTGCAACAAGCTGGCGCTGGGCCACCACCGCGACGACATGCTGCAGACCTTCTTTTTGAACATGTTCTTTGGCGGCAAACTCAAGGGCATGCCGCCCAAACTGGTCAGCGACAACGGCGAGTTCATGGTGATCCGACCGCTGGCTTATGTGGCCGAGTCCGACCTGATCCGTTGGGCCGCGCACCGACAGTTCCCGATCATTCCGTGCACCCTGTGTGGCAGCCAAGAAAATCTGCAACGCCTGCAGGTGGGCAACATGCTGCGCGAATGGCAGAAAAAACACCCCGGACGGATTGAAAACATGTTTGCCGCCCTGCAAAACGTGGTGCCCTCGCACCTGATGGACGCCGATCTGCACGACTTCAAAAACCTGCAGATCACCGGCATTGCCGACGAGGCGGGCGACAAGGCTTTTGACGAAGAAGAGTTCCAGGAAGCCGCGCTGCCGGGCATTCAGGTCATCTCGTTGTGAACCCCAGGAGAAGAAGTCATGGTCACAGCCACTCATCAGTTCACCCGTTGGATCGCCATGGCCTTGGCCGCGCTGGCCTTGACGTTGGTGACGGGCTGCGCCTCGATGCGCCTGATCGACAGCGATGTGGTGTCGGTGGCGGCGGTGCCGCCCGGCATGAGCCTGCAAGGGGCCAAGTACCGCTTTGAGCGCCTGCCCTCTCAGGCCCACAACCCCGAAGCCGGGCTGGCCGAACAGCAAGCCCAAGCCGCCATGACCGCCGTCGGTCTGGTGCGCGACGATGCCCAGGCCCAATTGAGTGTGTTGGTGGGCTTCGGTGGCAACCGCTATTTGGCCGACCCTTGGGGCCGACCGCTCGCCCCCGGTTGGGCACCTTATGGCAGCATCGCCGTGGGTTCGGGCTTTGGCGGTGGTTTTGGATCGCACATCGGCTTGGGCATGGGCATGCGCATGCCACCGCCCACCCATTACCGACGCGAAGTCAGCGTGATCATGCGCGACCTCAAGTCGGGCCAGGTGGTGTACGAAACCCGGGCCAGCCATGCCGGGCCCTGGAGTGACAGTGTGCCGATTTTTGCCACGCTGTTTCAGGCGGCCATGGCCAACTTTCCTAACCCGCCCGCCGGTCAGCGCCGGGTGAACATCGAATTGCCGCGCTGAGCGCCTTCACCCCCATGGAACTGACCCGCATTCTGGCGATTCGCCACGGTGAAACGGCCTGGAACGTGGACACTCGGCTGCAAGGCCACCTCGACATCCCGCTCAACGAGACGGGTCTGCTGCAGGCCGAACGCCTGGCACGCGCCTTGGCGGGGCGTGAAGCCATCGATGCCATTTATGCCAGCGACCTGTCCCGCGCCCGCCACACCGCAGATGCCATCGGGCGGGCCACCGGACAGCCCGTGCGCACCCATGTGGGCTTGCGCGAACGGCATTTTGGAGTGTTCCAGGGGCTCACCTTTGCCGAAGTGCAGGCCCAATTGCCCGAACATGCCATTCAGTGGCGCAAACGGGTGCCCGACTGGACACCCCCCGGTGGCGGCGAATCCCTGCTGAGCCTGCACCAGCGCATTGTGGACACGGTGCAGGAATTGGCGGCCCAACACACCGGTCAGCAAATTGTGCTGGTCGCACACGGGGGCGTGCTGGACATTTTGTACCGCGCCGCCACCCGCCTGGACCTGCAGGCCCCACGCACCTGGCAACTCACCAACACCGCGGTCAACCGTTTGCTGTGGACACCAGAGGGCCTGTCCCTGGTGGGCTGGAGCGACACCGCCCACCTGGACGCACTGGGCAAAGACGAAACGTCTTTATGAGGCGCTGTTTTGCAGCGCCGCGATCCGCTCTTCGATGGGCGGGTGGGTGCTGAAGAGCTGACCGATGCCCCCTGCAATGCCCATGGCGGCCATGCTCTTGGGCAATTCGGCGGTGTGCACGCCGCCCAAACGGGCCAGGGCATTGATCATGGGCTGCTTGCGGCCCATCAGCTGGGCAGCGCCCGAGTCCGCGCGGAACTCACGCTGGCGGCTGAACCAGGCCACGATGATGGCCGCCACAAAGCCCAGCAGGATGTCCATCACGATGGTGGTGATGTAGTAGCCCATGCCCGGGCCGGTGTTTTCGCTGTCGCCCTTGCGCAAAAAGCTGTCCACCGCATAACCCACCACGCGCGAGATGAACACCACGAAGGTGTTCATCACCCCCTGGATCAGGGTCATGGTGACCATGTCACCGTTGGCAATGTGCGCCACTTCGTGGGCGATCACCGCCTCGACTTCTTCATGCGTCATGTTTTGCAACAAGCCGGTCGACACCGCCACCAGCGCCGAATCGCGGAAAGCCCCTGTGGCAAAAGCGTTGGGGTCACCCTCAAAAATACCGACTTCGGGCATGCCGATGCCGGACTTGTCGGCGAACTTGCGCACCGTGTCCAGGATCCAGGCTTGATCGGCATTGGCCGGCTGGGTGATGACCTGAACGCCCGAGGTCCACTTGGCCATGGGCTTGCTGATGAGCAAAGAAATGATGGCGCCGCCAAAACCCATGATCAGCGCAAAACCGAGCAGCGCGCCCAAGTTCAAGCCATTGGCCGTCAGGAATCGGTTGACGCCCAGCAGGTTGGCCACAATGCCCAGCACGACCACCACGGCCAGGTTGGTCATGACAAAAAGAAAGATGCGTTTCATGTTGAGTTTCACTTTCAGCCCGAAAGACGCGGGCACGTGGGTGTGAATATGAGGGTTTCGGATTTCAAATTCAAGAGACCGCGCCGATGTCCTCTTTGGCATGAGGTTTTTCGCTGGCACATGGCCGGCGCAGGGGCCTGAAAACACGGGCATCGTCGTAAAAAGCCGCAGCCTCGTTGGCAGGCCACCAGCCGGGCAGGCCCAGCATGGGCAAAGGGCTGAAGGGTTTTTGCAAGAGCTTGTCGGGCCTCAGGTCTTGCGCCAGCCAGGCGTCGATCCCCTCGTGTGTCACGCCCTGCGGCACACGCCACATGTGGACCGTGATGGATTTGTAAGGCTGCACCGCTTTTTCAAGCGCCGCATGGCCAAAAAGCCACACCCGTGTGAGCGCCCACTCACTGCGCATGCCCACCAAGGCGTCCACCCAGCGGCGTTCGGTCAGCGCCTGCCAGAGTTCGTCGGACGGCTGGATCAGCAGGGCATTCTCATCGAACACGGTGGCCGCGTCGCGCACCGGCCCCCGCACCTGACCCACCCCAGCGCGGGCGATCTCCTGCGCCTGCAAGGCATTCAAACGCTGTTTGGCCAAGGGGAAATGCATCCAGCACAGGGCATTGAAAAAGTCGTGCAGGCCTTCCCGGGTCGGCACCTGGCCGGTGGCAAAAATGAAATCTTCGTAGGCCTGACCGTCCGGCAAATCGGCCTGCGGCACAAAATGCACCGGCGCCAGAGCGGCGGCGTTCAAAGCCTGCGGCTGCGGACAGCCCGCCGACACCCGCTGGGCAATGGGCTCGCCCACCTGGCGCCAGTCGCCCAACCAGGGGGCATCCCAGTCGATGTCGCGCACGCCCAGCGCCGAGGCGGCGGCGCACCGAGCGCCCGCAGGCCGGGACTTCAGGCGGGCAGCAGGCGCCACGGCAAGCTCTCGCCAGAACGCAGGGGCTTGAGTTCGGCATCGCCAAAAGCATAGCTTTCGGGGGGCGTCCATGGTTCACGGCGCAAGGTGATGCGATCGGTGTTGCGTGGCAAGCCATAAAAATCGGCGCCAAAGAAGCTGGCAAAACCTTCGAGCTTGTCCAGGGCGCCTGCCTGGTCAAAGACTTCGGCGTACATCTCAATGGCTGCGTGCGCTGTGTAGCAACCGGCGCAGCCCGTGGCGTGCTCTTTGAGGTGGGTCGGGTGCGGCGCACTGTCGGTACCCAAAAAGAAACGCGGGTCGCCGGACATGGCCGCCTGCACCAGCGCTTGTCGGTGCGTCTCGCGTTTGAGCACCGGCAGGCAGTAGTAATGCGGGCGAATGCCCCCCGTGAAAATCGCGTTGCGGTTGTACAGCAAATGGTGCACCGTGATGGTCGCGGCCAAGTGGCTGTCGGCTGCGGACACGTACTGCACCGCCTCCGCGGTGGTGATGTGTTCCATCACGATTTTGAGCGCCGGAAAATCACGTCGCAGCGGCGCCAAGTGCCGTTCAATGAAGACCGCTTCACGGTCAAACAGGTCAATGTCGGAGGTGGTCACCTCGCCATGCACCAGCAGCAGCATGCCTTCGCGCTGCATGGCTTCGAGCACCGGGTAGATCTTGCGCAGATCGGTCACGCCGGCATCGCTGTTGGTGGTGGCCCCGGCCGGGTAGAGCTTGGCAGCGACCACACCGACCGCTTTGGCCCGGGCGATCTCGGCAGGTGGCAAATTGTCCGTGAGGTACAGGGTCATCAGCGGCTCGAAGCTCATGCCCTGCGGCACAGCGGCCAGGATGCGCTGCTTGTAAGCCATCGCCTGCTCGGCCGTGGTCACGGGCGGCTTGAGGTTGGGCATGATGATGGCGCGGGCAAATTGCGCGGCCGTGTGGGGCACCACCGTGTTCAGGGCGGCACCATCGCGCACATGCAGATGCCAATCGTCGGGGCGGATCAGGGTGAGTTCTTGGGTCATGGGACGTATTGTCGCAAACCTACAGGTAGGTCATTGGGGTTCACTGGATTGGAACCAGAGTTGGGGTCACGGGCCGGGGCTCATACTCGCAAGCTCGCCAAATCGCCGCAACCCGTGACCTCAACTCTGGTGCGAACGTTTGCGGTGGAATACTCTCAATGCCCGAGGATCTTGGACAGGAAATCCTGCGCGCGGTCGGTTTGCGGCGAATCGAAGAACTGCTGGGGCGGGGCTTGCTCCACCACCTGGCCTTGGTCCATGAAGATGACGCGGTCGGCCACGGCCTTGGCAAAGCCCATTTCGTGGGTCACGCACAGCATGGTCATGCCCTGGCTGGTCAACTCGATCATCACGTCCAACACTTCCTTGATCATCTCGGGGTCGAGCGCCGACGTGGGCTCATCGAACAGCATGATCTTGGGCGTCAAACACAGCGCACGCGCAATCGCCACGCGCTGCTGCTGCCCGCCGGACAACTGCAGGGGGTATTTGTTGGCGTGCTCGGCAATGCGCACACGCTCGAGCTGCACCATGGCCTTGTCGATGGCCTCCTTGCGCGGCATCTTGGCCACCCAGGTGGGTGACAGGATCAGGTTTTCCATCACCGTCAGGTGCGGGAACAGGTTGAACTGCTGGAACACCATGCCCACTTCACGGCGCACCTTGTCGATGCCCTTGAGGTCATCGCCCAACACGGTGCCGTCGACGGTCAGCGTGCCTTCTTGGTATTCCTCCAGCGCGTTGATGCAGCGGATCAGGGTGGATTTGCCCGAGCCCGAGGGACCACAAATGACGACTTTTTCACCTTTGGCAAATTGCAGGTTGACGTCGCGCAGCACATGGTAGCCATTGCTGGCGTACCACTTGTTCACGCCCTTGAACTCGATGAGGGGGGTAGTGTTGGAGGTCATGGAGGTCTTTCGTTCAGCGGACTTTGCTCACGGCCGTGCGCTCTTCGATCCAGAGGCTGTAGCGCGACATGGCAAAGCAGAACGCAAAATAAATGAAGGTGATGAAGAGGTAGGCTTCGATCTTGAAGGGACGCCAGTCGGCGTCCGAGTTGAGGGCCAGGCCCAGTGCGCCCGTCAATTCGTACAGCGAGACGATGGTGACCAGCGAGGTGTCCTTGAACAGGCCGATGAAGGTGTTCATGATGGACGGCACCACCGTGGCCAGGGCCTGCGGCAACACGATCATGCGCTGGGTCTGCCAATAGCTCAGGCCCAAGGTGGCCGCCGCTTCGGTCTGGCCCTTGGGCAAAGCCTGCAAGCCGCCCCGGATCACTTCGGCCATGTAAGCCGCAGAAAACAGTGTGATGCCCACCACGACTCGCACCAGCACGTCGATTTTCACGCCCTCGGGCATGAACAGGGGCAGCATGAACGAAGCCATGAACAAGACCGTGATCAAGGGCACGCCTCGGATCAACTCGACGTACAGGGTGCACAAGGTCTTGATGGCCGGCATGCTCGAGCGCCGACCCAGGGCCACAAAAATGGCCAAGGGAAACGCCATCGTCATCGAGATCACCGTGAGCATCACCGTGAGCGGAAAGCCACCCCACTGGTCAGTGTCCACTTCGGTCAAACCGAACAAGCCGCCCTTCATGAGCACAAAATACACCACCAACATGACGGCCCAGATCAAGGGCAGCGTCTTGTTCCAGAAACGCGGCATGCAGCTGATGACCACCACGCCCAGCATCAAGGCGGTGGCAATCACGGGCCGCCAGTGCTCGGCTTCCGGGTAGCGCCCCATCACGATCAATCGGCCCTTTTCGGTGATCACACCCCAGCAGGCCCCCACACCGCGCACATCGTTGCAAGCTTGCAAATTGGCACCCCACACCGATTGCACCATCGCCCAGTCCATGGACGAATACAAGAGCCACAAGCACACCGCCAGCAACAGCACGGACAACAGGCTGTTGCCCATGCTCGAAAACAGGTGGGTGCGCAACCAGGCCACCAGGCCTGCCCTGCGACCGGGCATGGGACGCGCTTCGGAGGATTTGAAAACAGTGGTCATGTCAGCGCTCCTGAATGGCGGCACTGGCGTTGAACCAGTTCATGAGCGCCGAGGTGATCAGGGACAGGGTCAGGTACACCAGCATCACGATGGACAGCGCCTCGATGGCACGTCCCGTCTGGTTCAGTGTGGTGTTGGCAATCGACACCAGTTCGGGGTAACCAATGGCCACAGCCAAGGACGAGTTTTTCGTCAGGTTCAGGTACTGACTGGTCAGCGGCGGAATGATCACGCGCAGGGCTTGGGGCAACACCACCAGGCGCATGGCCTGGTTTTTGGTCAAGCCCAATGAGGCCGCCGCCTCATGCTGTCCGAGCGTCACCGAGGCAATGCCCGAGCGGACCACCTCGGCAATGAAAGCCGCCGTGTAAAACACCAGGCCAAACAACAGGGCCATGAACTCCGGGCTGAAGGCGCCGCCGTCTTCGATCTGGAAATCACCCACCTTGGGCAGGTCCCACTCCGAAGGCGCCCCACCGGCCAGCCAGCCCAGCACGGCCAGGCCCAACACGGCGGCCAAAGCCACCCACAGGACCGGTCGCGCCTGCCCGGTGCGGTCAAAATGTGCACGCGCCAAGCTTCGGTAATACAGCCCGAACGCCAAGCCCAGCACAGCCCCGACCAAGGCCAGTGTCTGACCCAGCTGCCAGACCGGCCACGGGAAGGAAATGCCGTTTTTGCTGAGGTAGAAGTGCCCTGCAGTCCAGGCATTTTCAAGATCTGGCAATGCTTCTGCGAACACCAAATACCAGATCAGCAGTTGCAAATAGACCGGTACATTGCGGAAAAACTCCACAAAGGCGTAACAAATTTTCTGCACCAGAAAGTTGCTTGAAAAACGCCCCACACCGATCAGCACACCCAGCAAGGTGGCCAGCACAATGCCGATCAGGGCCACCTTCATGGTGTTGAGCATGCCAATCGCAAACGCCACAAAGTACGAGCTGTTGTGCGCGTAATCGATCACCGTCTCGCTGATGTCAAAGCCAAACGGCTGGAATAAAAAATCGTATCCGCTCTGGATACCTCGCAAACGCATGTTGGCCAGCGTGTTGCGCACCAACAAAGCCACCAGCGCCAAAGCCGCCAGGATGGCCACGATCTGGTAGATGACCGAACGGCCTTCACGGCTGCGCCACGAAATCGACCGGTTCTTTTTCTCGGGCGAGGGTCTGGCCTCGATCATTGAAAAATGGGACATGGTTGCTGCCTGAATCAAAACGGTTTGGCAAAAAATACGCCCCATCAAGGGGCGTATTCAGAGCCTTCAAACGAGGCAGTGCATCAACGCAGCGGTGCTGCGTACAGCAAGCCGCCCTGACTCCATTGGCGGTTCATACCACGGGGCAGGTTGATGGACGTCTTGGGGCCCACATTGCGCTCGAAGATCTCGCCGTAGTTGCCGGTGACCTTGATCGCACGGTACAACCACTCCTTGTCCAGGCCCAAGTGCTTGCCCAGGTCTTCGGTGACGCCCAACAAACGGCCCACCTGTGGGTTGTCGCTGGTCTTCATCTGGTCGGCATTGGCCTGGGTGATGCCGTATTCCTCGGCTTCGACCAAACCGGCCAGCACCCACTTGTTGATGGCCAGCCACTCGTCGTCACCACGGCGCACCATTGGGCCCAAGGGCTCCTTGGAAACCAAGTCAGGCAAGATCACATGGGCTGCGGGGTCTTTGGCTTCCTTGGCACGCACCGAGGCCAGGCCCGATGTGTCGGTGGTGTAAGCCTGGCAACGGCCCGCGAAGTAGGCACCGGTGGCGGCTTCAACTTTTTCAAACACCACAGGCTTGAGGTTGAGCTTGTAAGTGCGCGAGTAATCGGTCAGGTTTTTCTCGGTGGTGGTGCCGGACTGGACGCACACCGTGGCGCCCTTGAGCTGCTTGGCGCTGGTGATCTTGCCTTTGGGGACCATGAAGCCCTGGCCGTCATAGTAGTTCGCGCCGACAAAGTGCAGGCCCAAGGAAGCATCGCGGCTCAGGGTGCTGGTGGTGTTGCGGGCCAGCACGTCAATTTCGCCGGACTGCAGGGCGGTGAAGCGCTGCTGGGCCGTCAGGGGCACGTATTTGACCTTGGTGGCGTCGCTCAGGACGGCCGCCGCCACAGCGCGGCAGTGGTCCACATCGAGGCCCGACCAGTTGCCGCTGGAATCAGAAGCCGAAAAACCGGCCAGACCGGTGTTGACGCCGCAGACGATCTGGCCACGCTGCTTGATCTGGTCCAGGGTCTTGCCGGCCATGGCAGAAGTGCCAGCCAACAAACCGGCGGTGGCCAACACGGTGCCGATCACGGTGTGCGCATATTTTTTCATGGGTTGAATCCTCTTCTTGGTGGTTGAGCGGCAAATCGCCACCCCTAGATTAAATGCCGAATCCGGACTTGGATCGCCTAGGTAGCTTCCCTAGGACTTTCGATGGACAAGGGCTTCAACCATGGTGCGCACCAATCTGGCACAACCCATCGCCTCCACTCCGGTCTTTTGCACAAAATGTGCCTGCCCATTCAAGAGACTGAATATAGTCATTTTCCGGACCGATTTTCCTCAGGGTTTCCCTGAGCATCGGTCTGCAATCACATGAAAAAGCCAGAACGCTCAACGTGACGAGTGCACAGAACCGCCGTGGTGCGTCAAGTGCTGCCACAGCAATTGCGCCGGACCCGGTTTGCCCCATTTGGCCGCGGGTTTTTCCCGGTAAGCGCGGACCTCCATATTGAGCGCCAACACCTGCCCCTCGGGCAATGTCACCTCCACCAGCGCGCCCGACTGCACCTCTTTTTTCACGGCGCTGCGCGGCAAAAACGCAATCCCGTGGCCTTCCAGGGCCATCACCTTCAGGCCTTCGGCCATGTCGGTCTCGTAGACCCTCTCCAGATGCACGGGGGTGCCGGCCTGCTTCAGGATCCAGTCGGTGATGCCCCCCAAATAAGCCCCCGGGGCGTAACCCAGGTAAGGCAGGGGTCTGGCCACATGGCCCGGCAATTCAAACAAAGCCCGGCCATCTGCACCAGACTGGGCATAAGGGGCCAGGACTTCGTGCCCCAGCACCACCATCTCGTAACGCTCAGGGTCAATCTGCAAGGGCAGCGAAGGGTGGTGGTAGGCGATCATCACATCACACCCCCCTTCGGCCAACCGCATCGCCGCATCGTGCACATTGAGCGCCGTCAAACGGCTTTTGATCGGTCCGAAGCTCTCGCGCAAACCCGCCATCCAGGCCGGGAAAAATGTGAATGCCAAGGTATGGGGCAGGGCGAACTGGATGAAATCCTGCTCGGCCGCGTTGTGGCCCCGCAGCATGGCCCGTGTGTTTTGCAAATCCTGCAGCATTTCCAGCGCCTGGGCATACAAGGTCTGGCCTGCCGGGGTGAGTTGGGTGGGGTAAGAGCTCCTGTCCACCAGATTGGCCCCTGCCCAGGCCTCCAGCGACTGGATGCGGCGCGAAAACGCAGGTTGCGTGACATGCCGCAACTGCGCCGAGCGGCTGAAACTGCGGGTTTCAGCCAAACTGACAAAATCTTCCAGCCACTTGGTTTCCATGAGCGCCTCAGATCACACGCACTTTCACACTTTTGCCCTTGATCTTGCCATGCGACAGACGCGCCTCGACCTTTTGGGCCAAGTCGGCCTGAATGGCCACATAGGTGGAGAACTCGTTGACATTGATCTTGCCGACCTGCTCGCGGCTGAGGCCACATTCCCCGGCCAATGCCCCCATCACATCGCCGGCACGGATTTTTTCCTTGCGGCCCCCCACGATTTGCAGGGTGCGCATGGGCGGCTGCAAGGGCCCGCCTGCGGCTGGCTTCAAGTCGGCCAAAGGTGCCCAGGTCGACTCTCGGCCCTGCATGAGTTCGATCTTGCCGACCGCGCCCATCTCGTCCATGCTGGCCAAGGTGAGGGCCAGGCCCTCGGCATCGCCCCGACCGGTGCGGCCAATGCGGTGGATGTGGATTTCCGGGTCGGGCGTCACGTCCACGTTGATGACCGCTTCCAACCCTTCCACATCCAGCCCGCGTGACGCCACATCGGTGGCCACCAGCACCGAGCAGCTGCGGTTGGCGAACTGCACCAGCACCTGGTCGCGCTCGCGTTGCTCCAGCTCGCCAAACAGCGCCAACGCGCTGTAACCCTGGGCCTGCAGCACCGCCACCAGATCGCGGCACTGTTGCTTGGTGTTGCAAAAGGCCAGCGTGCGCTCGGGCCTGAAGTGCGCCAGCAGTGTGGACACGGCATGCAGACGCTGGGTCTCGCCCACCTCGTAAAACACCTGACGGATCTTGTGCGCGCTGTGCTGCGCCTGCACCTTCACGGTGTGCGGCGCGCGCATGAACTGCGCCGCCAGTTTGGCAATGCCCTCAGGGTAGGTGGCGGAAAACAGCAGCGTCTGGCGGTCTTTGGCGCACTGGCGCACCACCTTGGCAATGTCGTCCAAAAAGCCCATGTCCAGCATGCGGTCGGCCTCGTCCAGCACCAGTGTGTTGACGCCGGCCAGACTCAGGGAACCCCGCTCCAGGTGGTCCAGGATGCGCCCCGGTGTGCCGACCACCACGTCGGCGCCATGCGCCAGGCTCAGGGTCTGGCCGCGCAGGGCGACACCACCGCACAGGGTGACGACTTTCACGTTCTGGCGGGCACGCGCCAAGCGGCGGATTTCCTGCGTGACCTGGTCGGCGAGTTCGCGGGTGGGACACAGGACCACCGCCTGGATGGCCGCGCTGGGCGAGCCTGCAGTTTGCAAACGCTCGATCAGGGGCAGGCCAAAGGCGGCGGTCTTGCCGCTGCCGGTGCTGGCCTGGGCGATCAGATCCTGCCCGGCCAGGGTGATGGGCAGGCTGGCCGCCTGGATGGGGGTCATCTGGGTGTAGCCCAGTTGCACCAGATTGTGCAAGGTGGCGGGGGACAGTGTCAGCTGGGCAAAGCCCGTGCAGGCCACATCTTGAAGGGTGTCGGTCATGGCGTGATTATCAGGGCGCACCCCTGTGCGCTCATGGCCCGAAACTTTTCGGTGGCGTGACGCCCAGATGCCGGAAGGCGGCCAGGGTGGCCATGCGCCCGCGCGGCGTGCGTTGCAAAAACCCTTGCTGAATCAGGTACGGCTCGATCACGTCTTCGATCGTGCCAGGCTCCTCGCCAATGCTGGCAGCGATGTTGTCCAGGCCAACCGGGCCGCCGTCAAAGCGGTGGATCACCGCCTCGAGCAGCTTGCGGTCCATCAGGTCAAAGCCCTCCGGGTCCACGTCGAGCATGGTCAGGGCTTGCTGGGCCAGCGCCTTGTGGATGGTGCCGTCGCCTTTGACGTCGGCGTAGTCGCGCACGCGGCGCAGCAGGCGGTTGGCGATGCGGGGCGTGCCGCGCGAACGGCGGGCGATCTCGAACGAGCCTTCGGCGTCGATCGGCGCCTTGAGCAGGCCGCTGCTGCGTGTCACGATGCGGCTGAGTTCTTCGGGCGTGTAAAACTCCAGCCGCGAGACGATGCCGAAACGGTCACGCAACGGGTTGGTGAGCATGCCCGCGCGGGTGGTGGCCCCCACCAAGGTGAAGGGCTGCAGGTCGAGCTTGATGCTGCGCGCGGCCGGGCCTTCGCCGATCATGATGTCGATCTGGTAGTCCTCCAGGGCAGGGTACAAAATCTCTTCGACCACCGGCGAGAGGCGGTGGATCTCGTCGATGAAGAGCACGTCGTTGCGCTCCAGATTCGTCAGGAGCGCGGCCAGGTCCTTGGGTTTTTCGAGCACCGGTCCGCTGGTCTGGCGCAGATTGACCCCCAGTTCGGCGGCGATGATGTGGCTGAGTGTGGTTTTGCCCAGACCCGGCGGGCCGAACAGCAACACATGGTCCAGCGGCTCCTCGCGCAGCCTGGCCGCGCTGATGAAGATCTCGAGCTGCTCGCGCACCTTGACCTGGCCCACATAGTCGTCCAGCAACTTGGGGCGCAAGGCCCGCTCGATCGCTTCTTCCTGACGGGAAACCGGGCCTGCGGAAATGACACGGGGCTCGGGCGGCGGCGCAAAGTCGTCGGTGCGGATGCTCATGGCTCAGTTCGCCTTCATTTGTTGAGGGCCTTGAGCGCCAGCTTGATGCCCTCGCTCACCCCCACATCGGCGGGCAGGCCCTTGAGGGCGGCGGCCGCCTCCTTGTCGCTGTAGCCCAGCGCCAGCAAGGCTTGCTGGATGTCGCTTTGCGCATCGCTGGTGTGCACGGCAAACAAGCCACCGATGTCGCCACCCAACTTGCCTTTGAGCTCCAGCAACAGGCGCTCGGCGGTTTTCTTGCCAATGCCGGGCACCTTGACCAGCCGGCCCACCTCTTGCGTGGTGATCGCTTGGGCCAGGTCGGCCACACCCATGCCCGACAACACGCTGAGTGCCGTGCGGGGACCCACGCCCGAAATCTTGATGAGCTGGCGAAAGGCCTCGCGCTCACCCTGGGTGGCAAAACCGTAGAGGATTTGCGCGTCTTCGCGCACCACAAAGTGCGTGACCAGACTGACTTGTTCACCCGTGGCGGGCAAATTGTAGAAAGTGCTCATCGGCACATTGACCTCGTAACCCACGCCGTGGCAGTCCACGACCACCTCCGGGGGATTCTTGTCGCTCAGGATGCCGGTCAGTTTGCCAATCATGGAGGGGGTGCCCTTGGGTTGCACGAGTCTGGGGGAAAATCGGGGCTCCACGACCTGCCAGACACCGGTCGCCACCCCACGAACAGGATTATCCACTTGATCGTCAGACACACCTTCACCCCGCACAACAACACCCGCCTGTCGCACCTGTGCGGCCCCATGGACGCCCACCTGCGCACCATCGAAGCGGGCTTGCAGGTGAACATTGCGCACCGCCACGAGCAGTTCAAAGTGGTTGGCCCCAAGGCCGTGGCCCTGCGGGCCATGGAAATCCTGCAGGCGATTTACGAGCGGGCCGACCGCCCAATCGCGCCCGACATGGTGCAGCTCATGCTGGTGGGCGACAGCGGGGGCGAAGAAGCCGAGCTGCCCGTCTTGCAGACCCGCCGCGCCGAACTGAAGGCCCGCACCCCGGTGCAGGCCGCCTATCTGGAGAACATCGCCAGCCACGACATCACCTTCGGCATCGGTCCGGCGGGGACCGGCAAGACCTACCTGGCTGTGGCCTGCGCGGTGGACGCGCTGGAGCGCGCCAACGTGCAGCGCATCGTGCTGACGCGCCCGGCCGTGGAAGCGGGCGAGCGCCTGGGCTTTTTGCCGGGCGACCTGTCGCAAAAGGTGGACCCTTACCTGCGTCCGCTGTACGACGCGCTGTACGACCTGATGGGCTACGACAAGGTGCAAAAGGCGTTTGAGCGCAACGCGATCGAGATCGCACCACTGGCCTTCATGCGTGGTCGCACCCTGAACAATGCCTTTGTGATTCTGGATGAAGCACAAAACACCACCACCGAGCAAATGAAGATGTTCCTCACCCGCATTGGCTTTGGTGCCAAGGCGGTGGTCACCGGCGATGTGAGCCAGATCGACCTGCCCAAAGGGCAATTGAGCGGCCTGATCGATGCCGAGCGCGTGCTCAAGCGGGTCAAGGGCATCGCCTTCACCCGGTTTTCCAGCGCCGATGTGGTGCGCCACCCGCTGGTGGCCCGCATCGTGGACGCCTACGACGAACAAGGCAGCGCCGCCATGCGTGCGGGTGTCACGACCCGCCGCAAGCCTTTGCCCACCGACGACTGACCGCACCGGAGCCCCTGCCATGGCCCTGAAACATCTGCAACTGTCGCTGCAATTCGGCGATATTCCCCACGCCGCGCGCCACCGCGCGGCCCTGCCCCGCCACGCGGTGAGCCGCGCCATCCGCCATGCCTTGGCCGACGATGCCGAAATCACCGTGCGCATCGTGGGCGAAGACGAAGGCCACGCGCTGAACAAGGGCTACCGCCAAAAGGACTACGCCACCAATGTGTTGACGTTCAACTATGCACAAGAACCGGTGGTGATGGCCGACCTGGTGCTGTGCGCCCCCGTGGTGGCGCGTGAGGCCAAGGCACAGGGCAAGACACTGGCGGCACATTACACACACTTGCTGGTGCACGGCACGCTGCATGCGCAAGGCTGGGACCATGAGACCAGCAAAGCCGATGCCGAGGAGATGGAAGCTTATGAGGTGGCCATCCTCGCCGGATTGGGCATGGCCAACCCCTACCGTTGAGCGAGGACAGCGGCGCTTTCACACTTTCGGCGCCTGAGCGCCTCAATAGCGGTAGCCGATACCCACGCCGAGCAACACGGGATCGACGCGCAAACGACCCAAGCCGGAACCATCGGCGTAAACATCCGTGCGGATATAGACTTTTTTCATGTCCAAATTGATCGACCAGTTTTTATCGATCGGGATGTCCACACCGGCCTGCCAGGCCGAGCCCCAATTGTGGTTGTCCAGGGTAACGCCAGGGGGCAAGGACTCGCCACTGAAACGGGTGTAGTTGACGCCCGCGCCCACATAAGGCTTGAAACCCTGAACGTCGGTGAAGTGGTACTGCAGCATGAGTGTGGGCGGCAAATGCTTGAAAGAACCAATCTCGGTGCCATTGGCGTAGACCCGTTGTCTCTGGGGCGTGGTCAAGGACAGTTCAGTCGCGACGTTCTTGTTGAAATAGTAAGTGAAGTCGATGTCGGTGAAGGTCTTGTTGTTGATGGACAAACCCAAAGGGGTCGTGTCTTTGTTGACACTGTCCAGATGCACCGAGCGCAAACGCACCTGCCATGGGCCCTCGCCTTGCGCCTGAGCCATCACGCCCGCGGCCGAACCTGCCAGCAGCAATGCTGCACACCATGTGAATTTTTTCATGTTGACATTCCTTTAGATGACGAGAGAAACACCTCTCGATGCCATTGGAATGTCCAGAAGAGGGGCCGCATTTGAGCCAAGTCAATCCGGCAAACGCCCCGCCCATGCGCGGGACTTGCCTTGCGCCACATCAAGACGCAGCGTTGCTTTCTCGCCCCATGTGCGGCAGGCCACTGAGCGGTGCAGCGATCAAGGTCTTCAGAGTCTGCGCACGATCTCGAGGGTGGCAGCGCTCTGGTTCATGGTGTAGAAGTGGATGGCGGGCACCCCGCCGTTGATGAGTTGCTCGCACAGGTCGCTCACCACATCCAGACCAAAGGCCTTGATCGAATCGACATCGTCGCCATACGCCTGCAAGCGCAGACGGATCCAGCGCGGGATCTCGGCGCCGCACGCGTCTGAAAACCGCAGCAACTGAGCGGAACTGGTGATGGGCATGATGCCGGGCACCACGGGCACGTCCACGCCCAGCTTGTAGGCATCGTCCACAAAGCGGAAATACGCATCGCTGTTGTAGAAATACTGCGTGATGGCCGAATTGGCGCCGGCCTTGACCTTGGTGGCAAAGGCCTGCAGATCGACTTCGGGTGATTTGGCTTGCGGGTGGATTTCGGGGTAGGCCGCCACTTCGATGTGGAAGTCATCCCCGGTTTCGGCGCGGATGAAAGCCACCAGATCGCTGGCATGGTGAAATTCTCCGCCTGCACCATAGCCACTGGGCAAATCACCGCGCAAAGCCACCAGACGTTTGACGCCCATGGCCTTGAGCGTGGCCAGTTCGCTGCGCACCGAATCCTTGGTTGCACCAATGCACGAGAAGTGGGAAGCCGCGCTCACACCTTCGGCCTGAATTGCCGCCACGGTGGCAAATGTGCCCTCTTGCGTGGAGCCGCCTGCGCCGTAGGTCACCGAGCAAAACTCCGGCTGGAGTTCGTACAGTTTCTGTCGCACAACGCGCAGTTTTTCAGCGCCCTCAGGCGTCTTGGGTGGAAAAAATTCCAGGCTGATGGGCAGCTTCAAACCAGACATCACAACACCTTCACAATTCAATCGTCATGGGCCAAGGCGTATGCCTTCGCGGCCAGATCGGCCGCATGGGCCAGGCGCGCTTTCTCGCGCTCGGGCAAGACCGCCGCCGGGTCGGGCCAACAGGCCTGCACAAAAAATTCACGGTTCCCGTCACCGCCTGCGATCGGGCTGTCGAGCCAGGCGCTCACCTGCATGCCCAAGCCGGTCAAGGCCGAACGCACTCGGTTTTCGATGAAAGGGTAATGGGCCTCATCCTTCACGATGCCGCCCTTGCCCACTTGGCCGGGCTGCAGTTCGAACTGGGGCTTGACCAGCATCAGCAAGCGCCCCGCAGGGTTGAGCAGATGCACCACGCCGGGCAAGACCAGGGTGAGCGAGATGAAAGACACATCACCGACCACCAGATCAAAACCCCGCCAAGCATCCGGCACGCGCTCGTCCCCGGGCGTCAGCTCGCGGGCGTTCACCCCCTCGATGCACACCACGCGGTGGTCTTCGCGGATGCGTGGATGCACCTGGGCGTGGCCGACATCAATGCCCACCACTTCGGCCGCCCCCTGCTGAAGCAGGCAGTCGGTGAATCCCCCCGTGCTTTGTCCCACATCCAGGCAGCGCAGACCCTGCACCCGCAAGCCGGTGGCCTTCAATGCCCCTTCGAGCTTGAGGCCGCCACGCGAGACATAGCGCGACTCGGCATCGTCCAGCAACTGCACAGCAGCGCTTTCTGGCACCTCGTCACGGTTTTTCAACACCGCACGCCACTCCCCATCGGGCTGTTGCCATCTCACGCCCCCGGCAATCAGGCGTTGCGCCTGGGAACGAGAGGCGGCCAGCCCACGCTCGACAAGAAGTTGGTCAATGCGCATGCCTGGGGTTCAATAGCGGTAGGTGTCCGCCTTGTACGGGCCGTTCTTGGACACGCCAATGTAAGAGGCTTGCTCGTCGCTCAACTCGGTCAGCATGGCGCCGACTTTCTTGAGGTGCAAACGCGCCACTTTTTCATCCAGGTGCTTGGGCAGCACATAGACCTTGCCCGACTCGTAATGGTCTTGCTTGGTGAACAGCTCGATCTGGGCGATGGTCTGGTTGGCGAACGAAGACGACATCACAAAGCTGGGGTGGCCGGTGGCGCAGCCCAGGTTCACCAGACGGCCTTTAGCCAGCAGGGTGATCTTCTTGCCATCGGGGAAGATGACGTGGTCGACCTGGGGCTTGATCTCGTCCCACTGCAGCTTTTCCAGCGAAGCGACGTCGATCTCGTTGTCAAAGTGGCCGATGTTGCAGACGATGGCCTCGTCCTTCATGGCGGCCATGTGCTCGTAGCGGATCACATTCTTGTTGCCGGTGGCCGACACAAAGATGTCGCACTTGTCAGCGGCGTATTCCATGGTCACCACTTTGAAGCCTTCCATCGCGGCTTGCAGGGCGTTGATCGGGTCGATCTCGGTCACCCAGACCTGGGCGCTCAGGGCGCGCAGGGCCTGGGCCGAGCCCTTGCCCACGTCACCGTAACCGGCGACCACGGCCACTTTGCCGGCGATCATCACGTCGGTGGCGCGCTTGATGGAGTCCACCAGCGATTCGCGGCAGCCGTAGAGGTTGTCGAACTTGCTCTTGGTCACCGAGTCGTTGACGTTGATGGCGCGGAACATCAGGCTGCCCTTGGCGGCCATCTCGTTCAGGCGCAGCACGCCGGTGGTGGTCTCTTCGGTCACACCGATGATCTGCGCGCCCTTGCGGCTGTACCAGGTCGGGTCCACCGCCAGCTTGGCCTTGATGGCGTTGAACAGGCAGGTCTCTTCTTCGCTGGTCGGGTTGGCGATCAGGGACGCGTCTTTTTCGGCGCGCTTGCCCAGGTGCATCAGCAAGGTGGCGTCGCCGCCGTCGTCCAAGATCATGTTGGGGCCTTCGCCTTCGGAGCCGGCAGCGCCGAATTCAAAAATGCGGTGGGTGTAGTCCCAGTAATCGGCCAGGGTCTCGCCCTTGATGGCAAACACCGGTGTGCCTTTGGCGGCGATGGCGGCGGCGGCGTGGTCCTGGGTCGAGAAGATGTTGCACGACGCCCAACGCACATCGGCGCCCAGGGCTTGCAGGGTCTCGATCAGCACGGCCGTCTGGATGGTCATGTGCAAGGAGCCGGTGATGCGGGCGCCCTTGAGGGGTTGCGCGACGGCGAATTCTTCGCGGATGGCCATGAGACCCGGCATTTCGGTCTCGGCGATCTTGATTTCCTTGCGGCCCCAATCGGCCAGGCCGATGTCGGCGATGATGCAGTCGGCGTTGACGGCGGTGGGAATGCGTGCGTTCATGATGGAAAACTCCAAGGCAATGTGAAGAAGCCACATGCGTGGATGCAAGCACTGAATCGGAAAACAGGCTCACCACACGTCAAGTGGATGAGCGTCGTTGCTGTTGAAGTGTTCCGAGCCTCACGCCCCGCTGCCGGCTTTTTGGACAAGCCAGGGGGCGCTGCAACGCTCCTCGGAAGGCGCCATTCTACTGCAGCTGGGGGGCATTTTGGAAGGGCCGCACACGACGCCCTGCTGGGTGCCGGGTCTTTGCATCCGCCTTTTGTTAGACTGAATTGATCTGGAAACCCTCACCAAGCCATGCCCGCCCTGATGAATCACCTGGCCATTTACTGGCATCTCTGGATCGTTTGCGCCGTGATCGGACTGATTGCCGTGCACTGCATCACGCAATTTGTTATGCCGGCATTGCGTCTGAGGAACCAGCTCGATGGGGTCAATTCGAATCTGCTGCAACTGGCCCAGCAAGCTGCGGACACCCACATCGACTTGGCCCAGATCCAGAAGGAGTCCATGCCCACGCCCGCCTTGCAGCACGCCTGGCAACAATATGCCAACAGCCTGCAACCGCGCTGGCAAGGCCCCGACAGCGGACCGCTGGGTGCTGCACGGCAACGGGTCAGCCTGTTGTCGCGCGCTTTTTTTGCGCAGATGAACATGAACTCGGACGAAGGCCGGCTGGACATTTCCCAGATTGAACAGTTGGCACAGTCCGATGACCAGATGACCGCGCTGTGGGCAGAGTACAACCAGGCGGTCGAAGCCCTGCAGCACCTCGAATCCACACCCCAGACCCATGTCGGACGGTGGCAGGCCAGCGGCCATGCAGAAAACTACTTCACCGAACAGGCGATCGTGGATTCTCCGCTGCAGACCCACTTTTATGCCCACATCCCCGGGATACTGACAGGCGTGGGCATCATCGGCACCTTCACCGGCTTGATTGCAGGCCTGATCGGGTTTGATGTGTCCAACCCCGAGAAAGTGCAAACAGAGCTGAGCCAACTGGTGCAAACCGTTGGCCACGCTTTTTTGGTGTCGGCTGTGGCCATCACCTTGGCCATGGTGTTCACCTGGCTTGAAAAATCATTGCTGACCGGCCGCTACCGCCAGGTGGAGATGCTGCAACAGAATCTGGACACCATTTTCTCGCCGCAAGCTGGCGCACAACAGGTGGAGAGGCTCACCTTGGCCACCGAAATGCAGGTCGGCCTGTCGCTCAAGATCCTGCATCTCCTGCGCCAAGCTGCACCGGGCGCAAACACCCGCTGACGCCACATGCTGGGAACGCAAAAAGCCCCCAAGAGGCGGCGCAAGGACGATGCAGAAAGACCTTTTTGGATCTCGTTTTCTGACCTGATGACCGCGCTGATGGTGCTGTTTCTGGTCGCCATGGCCGTGGCATTGCTGAGCGTCACGGAGGGCTTGCGCCAAATGGACGATCACCGCCTCAAAAGGGACACGGCCATCTCGCAATGCCTGGACAACATTGAGCGCATCACCCGACAAAAACCCTATGCCGGCATCCAACTGCGGGGACAAACGCTGGAGCTGGGCACCTTGGCAGAGTTCCCCAAGGACAGCCATCAATTGGACATCCAGCGGGCTGATTTCCTGCGCAGCTTCATCCCCGAAATGCTGGACGTTGCACGCACACCGGCCTGCCAAAAGTGGCTCAAGCGCTTTGTGCTGGAAGGCTACGCCAGCCCCGAGGGCTCGTACCTGTACAACCTCAACCTCAGTCTGGCGCGATCGCAAAGGGTGCTGTGCGTGTTGCTGGACGCCAACGCGCCCAACACACCCAGCCAGAAAGATCGACAGGCTGTGCGTGAATTGTTTTTTGTCGGCGGTTCGTCCTTCAATTCGGCAATTTTGAACCAGCCCGAAAAAAGTCGTCGGGTTGAACTGCGACTGGAATTCAAGGAACTTCGCCCGGGCTGCAGCCCGGACACAGCCCTGTGCGATGCGGCGCCCCCACCCGCCATCCCCTGGGACGAGGACTTCAAGTGCCCGCTGTCTGGGCGCTAGAAAAATCCAGTCGAACCCTTGTGCCCAGATCTGCCTTGGCCGGGCTTTCGACCGTGACCTGCGCACCATGCTGGAGCGCAATTTCTTTCACAATGGCCAATCCCAGGCCACTGCCTGCAAGGCCTGCTGGCGCCGCCCGGTAAAAACGCTCCCACACATGCGGCTGATGGGCCGGGGCGATGCCCGGACCATCGTCTTCCACCTCCACCCACGACGGCCCCACCCGAACCGTGATGCGTGCACCCGGTGGACCATGGTGCAAGGCGTTGTCGATCAAGTTGGCCAACGCTTCTTGCAAAAGCAAATCCACGCCGGACACCTGGCAACTCGGCAGCAATGCATCAAAACCCAAATCGCAGCCTCGCTGATGGGCACGCAGCGCGTGGGACTCGGTGACCTGCCGCGCCAATTGCACCAGGTCCAGCGACTGAACAGGGTGTATTTCTCGCGCATGCTCCACACGGGCCAAAGCCAGCATTTGTTCGGTCAAGCGCACAGCCCCTTCGGTCGTTTGATGGGCCGCCTGCAACAATGCGCCCGCTTGGTCGGGTTCGGCATTGCGTTGGGCCAAACTCAGCTGGGTTTTGAGCACTGTCAAGGGCGTGCGAAGCTGGTGCGCGGCATTGTCCAGAAAGCGCTTGCGAATCTCGATCAAACGCCCCAAACGGTCCACATAGGCGTTCAGCGTGTCCATCAAAGGCTGGAGCTCACGTGGCATATGGGGCGTGTGAACTGGTGAGAAATCGTCATCACGTTTTTGCGCCCATTGCTGCCTGAAAGCCTCCAGAGGCCGAATCCCCCGACCCACTGCCCAAACCACCAACAAGGCCGCCGCCAGCAACAACAAGCCCTGACTTCGCAGGGTGTCCCCCAATATGCGTTGAATCATTTGCTGGCGTGACTCTCGGGTCTCTGCCACCGTGATACGCAACAGCGGCTCCGACAGGCTCGCATCGGGCATGACATGGGTCAATTGCACCAAACGGACCGACTGCCCCAGGTATTGCGCATCCCCAAAACGCACCAAGGCAAAAAATTGAACCGAAGCCTCTTGGCGTTCGGGCAAATGGGGCAAATCACGGGCCCCTGCCAACCACTGCCCTTGCACGGTGCTGAGCTTGTAAAACAAACGCGAGCCTGTGTGGTTTTCAAACAAATAACCGGCCGCCTTCATCAACTCGAGCTGGGCTTGTCCGTCCACCCACACCAATTCTTCGGCCAAAGTCCGAGCGGCCAAATACAAAGACCGGTCATAGGCTTCGTTGGCCGCCTGCACTGCGTGGCCGTAACCCACCCAGGCGTTCAGGGCAATGAGCGCCGTCAATGGCCCCAAAATCCAAGCCAACAAACGCCCACGCAAGGACGCCGTTGAGGCTGACCGTTCAGTCACCGCAGCGCTCACATCAAACCTGCGCGCCCACGGGGGTCAGCATGTACCCCAAGCCCCGAAACGTGGTGATCGCCACCCCCGACGCCCCGTCGGCCAAAGGCTCGGCCGATTCGAGTTTTTTACGCAAGCGGTAAATCAAGACCTCGACCGCATCCAGGCCAGCGCTGTCGTCGGCAAACACTTGGTCGTGCAAATGTTCTTTACTCACGGCGCGCTGGGGCGATTCGAGCAACACCCGCAGTGCTGCGGCTTCGCGCTTGGTCAGCGCCAAAGGCTGGCCGTGCAGCCAGACCGCAGCGCTGTCCGGCTCCATTTCCAGCGGGCCTGAGCGCAGACTGACCACTTTGGACTTGCCTTGCCTGCGCAGCAAGGCTTGCAAACGCGCCTCCAATTCACTCAGATCAAAGGGCTTGGGCAGGTAATCGTCGGCACCCATGTTCAAACCCAACACCCGGTCCGGCACACTGGCGCGGGCCGTCAAAATCAACACCGGCACGGTGTCTCCCCGCGCGCGCAGCGCTTGCAAAACAGCCAAACCGTCTTGCCCGGGCAACTGCAAATCGAGCAACACCGCATCCATGCCGTGCCCTGCTTGCAGACAACGATCTGCCTGCCAACCATCGGTGGCAAAGACCACCTCCATGCCCCCTTGACGCAAAGCCGTACCCAGCCACAAGGCAATTTCAGGCGTGTCCTCCACCAACAGTATCCGGGGCTTGAGGGTATTCACTGAACAGCTTTGAAAGGTGATTGACAGCTTGGTGCGGCGCAGAACGCCAAAATCATGTCATCTGCGCAAGGCATGGGCCTTGACAGTGGTTTTTTTATTTTCACACAGGAGACCTCCATGCACATTTCCAAACGTGATTTTCTGGCCCTCAGCGCTGCCACTGGCGCCTCTTTGGCCCTGCCTGCTTGGGCACAAGGCAAACCCATGTTCGACACACTCAATATGTTCGTGCCTGCAGCCCCTGGTGGCGGCTGGGACGGCACGGCCCGCGCCATCGAGCGCGCGGCCAAGGCGGCTGGCCTGGTGGGCAATATGGCCTTTGAAAACGTCGGCGGTGCGGGCGGCATGGTCGGCCTGCCCCGTTTTGTCAACCAGCGCAAAGGCCAGGGCAACACCCTGATGGTGGGCGGCTCGGTGATGATCGGCGCGGGCATCGCCAACAAGAGCCCGATCACCATCAAAAACGTCACGCCCATTGCACGCCTGACTGAAGAGGCCGGCGTCATCGTGGTGCCCGCAGCGGGCAAGATCAAAACCTGGAAGGAGCTCGAAGCAGCCATCAAAGCCAACCCCAAAGCCGTCTCGGTGGCCGGTGGCAGCGCAGGCGGCACCGACCACCTGATCCTGGGCATGCTGATCAAGGCACTGGGCAAAAATCCGCGCGAAGCCGCCTATGTGGCTTTTGCAGGTGGCGGCCCCGCCAACGCAGCGATTTTGGGCAACCAGGTGGTGGCGGGCATTTCGGGCTATTCCGAGTTTGAAGAGCAAATCAAAGCCGGCAAGATGATCCCTCTGGCCGTCTCGGGCAAGAGCCGTATCCCTGGCGTCAACGTGCCGACCTTGTCCGAACTGGGCATCAACGTGACCGAGTCCAACTGGCGCGGCGTGTTTGCAGCCCCCGGCATCAACGATGCACAGCGCAACCAATTGATCGACTTTGTCACCCGACTGACCCAATCGGCCGGCTGGAAACAAGAACTCGAAACCCGCAAATGGACCAATGCCTTCATGACCGAGCGCCCTTTTGAGCGCGATCTGGCCAAAGACATTGCCGACAAAGAAGTCTTGATGAAAGAACTGGGCCTGGCATGACGCCACTGCGCCTGGCTTTATGGCTGCTGGCCGTGTGCGGCGTGGCCGCCTGGCAGCTCACGGTCATTCCGCAATCGCTGATGCAGATGACCGTGGGCCCGGTGCTGGCCCCGGCCGCCATCGTGGCGGGACTCACCCTGGTCGCGCTGGTGTACGGCTTGAGCGCTTGGCGCGGCCATCAGGTGGACCTGAGCCAAGAAGCCGGGCAAGAAGCCCTGCCTGGTTCAACCACCCGCCTGCTCAGCCTGCTGGCCGGCGGTCTGGTGTTCATCACTCTGGTCATTCCTTTGGGCTTTGTGTTGCCGGCCGCCCTGTGCGGCATGTGCATCGCCCGCGCATTTGACGCGCCCTTGAACGCCAAATCGGCGCTGATCTGCGGCCTGATCGCCACGGTCTTCTGGGTGGTGTTTGCACGGCTGCTGGGTGTGGGCCTCGGACCCGCATTGCCCTTTTGGGTTTGACGCAGCCCCCTCTGACGGAAGTTTTCACGTTTTTCAATCGGATGCCCCATGGAAGCTTTTGATGCCCTGATGGGTGGCTTTGCCATTGCCTTGCAACCCACCACCCTGATGTGGGGCTTCATCGGCTGCTTTGTCGGCACGCTGGTGGGCGTCCTGCCCGGCATTGGTCCGGCGCTGACCATCGCCTTGCTGCTGCCGCTGACCTACCATGTGCCGGCCACCAGCATGTTCGTGATGTTCGCGGGCATCTACTACGGTGCGGCCTATGGCGGCTCCACCACCTCCATCCTGCTCAACACCCCGGGCGAATCGGCCGCGGTGGTCACCGCCTTGGAGGGCAACAAAATGGCCCGGCGCGGGCGCGCAGGCCAGGCGCTGGCCACAGCCGCCATCGGCAGCTTCATCGCCGGCACCATCGGCACGCTGGCCCTGACCTTTTTCGCGCCCCTGGTGGTCGATGCGGCGCTGGCCTTTGGCCCGGCCGAATACTTCAGCCTCATGGTGCTGTCGCTGGTGGCCGTGTCGGCCGTGCTGGGCAACTCGATGCTGCGCGGTCTGGTGGCCCTCAGCCTGGGCCTGCTGTTGGGCATGATCGGTGTGGACCTGCAAACCGGCCAGCCGCGCTTCACCTTTGGCCGCCCCGAACTCCTCGACGGCATCGAAGTCACCGTGGCAGCGGTGGGGCTGTTTGCCGTGGGCGAGGCCATGTACCTGGCCTGGCAAGGTCGCGAGTCCAAAGGCGGCGAAGTCATGAAGCTCTCGGGCAGCCTGTGGATGAGCAAGAAAGACTGGGGCCGCTCGTGGAAGGCCTGGTTCCGGGGCGCTTTTTACGGCTTTCCGATTGGCGCCATGCCCGCAGGCGGCGCCGAGTTGCCCACCTTGCTGTCCTATTACACCGAGAAAAAACTCTCCAAGCACCCCGAAGAATTCGGCCACGGTGCCATCGAAGGGGTGGCCGGGCCCGAAGCCGCCAACAACGCGGCGGCTGCGGGTGTGCTGATGCCTTTGCTCACCCTGGGCATTCCCACCTCGGCGACGGCCGCCATCATGCTGTCGGCTTTTGAGGGGTACGGCATCCAAACCGGGCCACAGCTGTTCAGCCAGCAAGGTGGCCTGGTGTGGACCCTGATCGCCAGCCTCTACATCGGCAATGTGATCTTGCTGGTTTTGAACCTGCCGCTGGTGAGCCTGTGGGTCAAGCTGCTCAAGATTCCACCGCCCTGGCTGTATGCGGGCATCATCGTCATCTCGACCGCAGGCGTTTATGGTGCAGGCAACTCGGTCTTCAATGTGGGCCTGTTGTTTGTATTTGGCCTGCTGGGCTACCTGATGCGGCGCTTTGACTTTCCGGCAGCGCCCCTCATCGTCGGCCTGATCCTGGCCCCCATGGCCGAGCAATCCATGCGCCAGGCCCTCACCATCAGCCAGGGCGAATGGTCCACCTTCTTCACCCGGCCCTTGTCGGGCAGCCTGATGGCCGTGTCCCTGCTGTTGCTGGTGGCCCCGGCGCTTTGGCAAAGGCTGCGCGCCAGGCCGGCGCCTTGATACGTAATATCCCCATTATGAAATTGCGATGTTTTTGATTGAATACCGTCTGTTTTATTTGACCTCACCCTGAAATCAAAAACATGAACACACACGATCCCAGCGATCTGCAAAGACGCGATTATCTCAAGTGGATGGGTGCAGCCGGCTTGGCTGCGGCCGGCGTTTCCGGCCATGCCCAATCGGCCTGGCCCAGCAAGCCCATTCGCTGGATCATCCCCTTTGCATCCGGTGGCACCTCCAGCATCGTCGCCCGTGGCGTTGCCGCCCAGCTGACCAAGCAAATGGGTCAGTCCTTTGTCATTGACAACAAAGGCGGCGGTGGCGGTGTGCCCGCCATGCAAGAGCTTCACCGTGCCCCGGCCGACGGCTACACCATCATCATGAGCCACATCGGCCTGATGGCGGTCAACCCCCTGATCTACCCCGACAGCGGCTACGACGTGAACAAGGACTTTGTGCCCATCACCTTGCTGTCGCGCGTGCCCAGCTTGTTTGTGGTGCACAAGGACGTGCCCGCCAACGACTTCAAGTCTTTGGTGGCCTACGTCCGGTCACGCCCAGGCCAGCTCAACTACGCTTCGGCAGGCAATGCCAGTGCGGGTCACCTGGCCATGGAGGCCCTGAAACTGGCCACCGGCATGTTCATCACACACATCCCCTACCGTGGCACGGGCCCCGCCCTGAACGACGTGCTGGCCGGCCGCATCCAATTGTTGTCCGCAGGCACACCGGCCCTCTTGCCGCACATCAAGAGCGGTGCCTTGCGCTGCATTGCCACGGGTTCCACCGAACGGCTCTCGGTCTTGCCCGATGTGCCCACCGTGGCCGAACTCGGTTACAAAGGTTTTGAAACGGTGCAGTGGTACGGCATCCACGCCCGGGCTGGCACGCCACCCGAGATCATCAACCGGCTGCAACAAGAATGCGCCAAAGCAGTGAAATCGCCAGAAATCATTGCCCAAAACGCATCTGAAAGCGCCACGCCCGGTGGCGGCTCCCCTGCCGAGTACGGCGCGTATGTGGCCCGCGAACAAGCCCGCTGGAAAGAAGTCGTCATCAAGGCGCAGATCCGTCCAGGCTGATGGGCTGCTCGCCGCCACGCCGGCTGTCGTGGTGATACCCACAAACCCACCTCGGCAACGCGGTGGGTTTTTTTGGGTCTGCAACTGTCTCAGCAGGGACTCCATGCGGTTCATCCAAGGGATAACACGGGTACAGGCCCGGGATGGCGCTGATAAATTCATGCGCTTTTCAGGAAGCCATCCATGCCCCAGTCTCCATTCGATGCCCGCCCCCGATCCACCGCTGCCACTTGGGGCTTGTCCTTGGCGGGCATGCTGTTGTTGGCCGGTTGCGCCAGTGTCCCCAAAGAGGCGCCCCCCCCCGAAGGTGGCCTGCCCGGCCGATGTGCCTGCGGGCACCCAGTGCTTTCGGGGGCAAGACTCGGCCGGCTCGCATTTCCTGGTGGCCATGCCGGCCCAATGGAGCGGTGTGCTGGTGGTGCATGCCCACGGCGGGCCTGTCCTGGGCGAGCCCAAGGCCTCACGGGCCGATGAAGACATCAAGCGCTGGAGCATCACTTTGCGTGAAGGCCACGCGTGGGCCGGTTCGGTGTTCCGACAAGGTGGTTTTGCCGTGACCACGGCCGCCGAAGACACCGATCGTGTGCGGCGCATCTTTGTGGACCATGTGGCCAAGCCGCAGCGCACTTTGCTGCACGGGCAGTCGTGGGGGGCGATGGTGGCCACACGGGCAGCCGAGCTGTACCCCAAATCCTGGGACGGCATCTTGCTCACCAGCGGTGTGGTGGCCGGGCCGACCACCTACGATTTCCGCCTGGATCTGCGTGCGATTTACCAGCACCTGTGCCGCAACCATCCCCGCCCCGATGAGCCGCAGTACCCCCTGTCCTTGGGCTTGCCCGCAGGCAGCACACTGACCCCTGCCGAATTGGCCACGCGGGTCAACGCTTGTCTGGGCTTGCGCAAGCCCGCTGCGCAACGCACGGCCGAGGAAGCCCAAAAAATCAAGACCCTCGTCGATGTGCTGAAAATCCCCGAGAACTCGATCGTGGGCCACCTCAATTGGGGCACTTTCAGCTTGCGCGATGTGGTCGAAAAAAGCGGCGGTGCCAGCCCGTTTGGCAATGACACGGTCAAGTACAGCGGCTCTGCCAACGATGCGGCCTTGAACGCCGAAGTGCTGCGCTTCAAGGCCGATGCCCAAGCCAGTGCGAGGTTTGATGCCGATGTGAACCACCGCGGTCGCTTCAAGGTGCCGGTGCTCACGTCCCACGGCATTCGCGACTCCACGGTGTTTGTGGAAGGCAACGACACCCTGCGCCAGCGCATGGAAGCCTCAGGCAACGGCGACCGGTTGGTGCAGACCTATGTGGACTCTGCCGAGCACAGCTACCTGGGCGACCCCATCTACCCGCCGCTGTTTGAGGCGCTGCTGGCCTGGGTCAACCAGGGTGTGAAACCCACGCCAGCGGGCATCGCCGCCCGGTGCGCGGCCTTGCGTCCGGCGCAGGCCGCCGAGTGCCGCTTCCAGACCAGCTACACGCCACGGCCCCTGGCCACGCGCATCGCACCGCGTTGATGGGGCTGTCCTGCTGCGGCCAATCCAGCAGCAGGCCGAGGCATCACTGCTGGGGAATGCCCGCCTTCTGGATCACCTCGGTCCAGCGCTTGATGTCGGCATCAAGCAACTGGGCCAGTTGGGCCGGTGTGCTGGCTTGGGCCTGGACATTGAAACCCGCCAGCCTTTGCACCATGTCTGGCGCTTCCAGCACCTTGACCAGCTCGGCGTTCAGACGGTTGACCACCGCTTGGGGGGTCTTGCCGGGTGCGGCCAGGGCGTTCCAAGAGGACACATTGAAATCGCTCAGGCCTGGCAGCTCGCGCACCACCGGGGTTTGCGGCAAATCCTTGGGGCGCTTGGCCCCCATCACGCCGAGCAAACGCACGGCTTTGGCATTGATCTGGGGCTTGAGCGGGCCCAGAATTTCCACCACCACATCGACTTGTCCGCCGCGCAAGGCGTTGATGACGGCTGGCGTGCCGTTGTAGGGCACGATCTGCGCAATCAGGTTGGCCTGGGTGCGGAACAACTCGCCCGCCAAGTGCTGTGTGCTGCCGATGTTGATGGTGCCGATGTTGAGCTTGCCCGGATTGGCGCGGCCAAAGCTGACCAGATCGGCCAGGGTTTTGTGGGGCGAGGTGTCGGGCACCACGATGGCAATGTCGAACAAGCCCAGCAAGGACACCGGAGCAAAGTCGGTGCGGGGGTTGAAGGGCAGGGCCTTGAACAAGCCCGCACTCACGGCCGTGCCATTGGACATGAGCAGCAGGGTGTGGCCATCGGGTTCGGCACGCGCCACCTGTTCGGCCGCCACAATGCCGCCCGCGCCCGGACGGTTGTCGATCACCACAGGCTGACCCAGGTTGACCGAGAGTTGCTGGGCCACGGCCCGCACCGTCAGATCGGCCACGCCGCCCGCGCCAAACGGCACCACGATGCGCAGGGGTTTGCTGGGGAAGCTGCTTTGCGCCCAGGCGCCTTGGAATGCCCCTGCGGACAAAAGGGCAGCTTGAATCAGGCGGCGGCGATTTAACATCTTGTTTCTTTCGTCAGATTGAAAAAACGCATGATAAACCGCCCCATTGCGCGCCCAAGCGCCGCTCTGCCAATGGCGCTCTTCCTGTCGGGGTGCTTGTCGGCTTGCTCGGTGCTGTCGCCCCCGCAGCAGGCGGTATCCGGCCCCAGCCCGGCCCCCTTGCAGCAACTGCCTTTGCACTTCAATGCCCAAGACAAGTCGCAATGGGAAAAGTTGGTCTTGCCCGGCAAACCGCGCACCAACTACAAGCTCGAGCGTCAGCCTCAGGGCTACGCCCTGCAAGCCCAGGCCGATGCGTCGGCCAGCATGCTGCGCCAGCGTGTGCGCATTGCGCCAGAACGGTTGGGACGGGTGTCATTTGACTGGCAGGTGGAGCGGTTGATTCCCGGCGCCGACATGGGGCAGCGCGACACCGAGGATTCTCCGGTGCGCCTGATCCTGGTGTTCGAGGGCGACCGCCAGCAATTCAGCCCCAAAAACGCGATGCTGAGTGAGCTCAGCCACAGCCTGACGGGCGAGCCCATGCCTTACGCCACCTTGATGTATGTGTGGTGCAACCAGTGCCCGCCCGAGTCGGTCATCGTCAACCCCCGCACCGACCGCATCCGCAAGCTGGCGGTCGAGTCGGGGCCCGGGCGTGTGGGCCAGTGGCTGAGCTATTCGCGCGACATCCGGGCCGACTTTGAAAAGGCCTTTGGCGAAGCCCCCGGGGCCCTGCTGGGCGTGGGCCTGATGACCGACACCGACAACACCCGCAGCACCACGCGGGCCTGGTACGGCCAGGTGCGCTTGGACTGAATGCACCCGTCCGGTGCGTGACACCGTGCTTGGGGGAATTCCCTCTGTCCTGTGGTGCCATTTTTCATGCATATTGTCGGTTTTGTAACCGATACAAACGAGGTGATTGCATGAACAAGTTGACCCCACGCCATGTGCTGTCTGGTGCTTTGATGGCCTCCCTGACTTTGGCGGGCCTGCTCTCGGCCAGCCTGGTGCAAGCCAAGCCCTTCAAATGGGCCAGCGCCGGGGAAATTTCGACCTGGGATATCCACTCGCAAAACAATGCCCTGCAAAACGGCATCCATGCCGCTGTTTACGAGTCACTGGTGTATTACAACAGCCGAACCTTCAAGGTCGAGCCCATGCTGGCCACATCGTGGAGCCTGGTGACACCTTCCCAGATGCGGATGAACTTGCGCAAAGGCGTCAAGTTCCATGATGGATCCGACTTCACCGCCGATGACGCCGTCTATTCGCTGACTCGGGCCATGAGCAAAACGTCCAACTTCACGCCTTACGTGACGGGGTTTGACCGCATCGTCAAAGTTGACAACCACACCATCGACATCATCACCAAGGGCCCCAACCCCGTGCTGCTTCGGCAAATGACCGAATTGCGAATGATGAGCAAGGCGTGGGCGGAAAAGAACAACTCCGTCGAACCCAAGGACCTGAAGAATGTGGCCCAGGAAACCTTTGCCAACCGGAACGCCATGGGCACGGGGCCATTTGTGCTCAAGCAGTGGGTGCCGGATCAAAAAATGGTGTTGGCCAAAAACCCCAACTGGTGGGGCCAGATGGAAGGCAATGTGACCGAAATCATTTACACCCCGATCCGATCAGAGGCCACCCGCATTGCGGCCCTGTTGTCGGGTGAGGTGGATCTGGTGCTGGACCCCAGCCCACAGGACTTGCCGCGCTTGCGCTCCAATGGCAATTTGCGTGTCATCGATGGGGTTGAAAACCGAACCATCTTTTTGGGCATGGACCAGCACCGCGAAGAACTCCCTGGCTCCAACATCAAAGGCAAGAACCCTTTGAAAGATGTGCGGGTCCGCAAGGCGCTTTACCAGGCCATCGACATCAACACCATCAACCGTGTCACGATGCGCGGCTTGTCGCAGCCCACCGGGGCACTGGTGGCGCCCCAGGTCGATGGCTGGACAGAGGGTGTCCACAAGCGCTTCCCGTTTTCTGTGGATGAATCCAAGGCTTTGCTGACCCAGGCGGGCTACCCCAATGGCTTCGAGGTGGACTTTGCCTGCCCGAACAACCGCTACATCAACGACGAAGAGATCTGCCAGGCCATCACCGCCATGTGGGCCAAGGTGGGCGTGCGCGCCAAGCTGCGCACCTTGCCTCTGGTGACGTACTTCCCGATGATCCAGCGCTACGAAGCCAGCATCTACATGCTGGGCTGGGGCGTGCCCACCTTCGATGCCCTGTACAGCCTGCAGTCGCTCACCCGCACGGTTGGCACGGGGGGTGATGGCAACTACAACGTGGGCCGCTACACGAACCAACGGATGGACTACATCGTTGACCGCATCAAAACCGAAATCGACTTTCCTGTGCGGAACCGTTTGATGACCGAAGGTTTGCAACTGTCCAACGACACCGTCTCGCACATTCCTTTGCACAACCAGATCATTCCCTGGGCGATGAAGAAGAACATTGATGTGGTGCACCGCGCGGACAACCGCCTGGATTGGCGCCTCATCAAGGTCAATTGATGCTGGCTTTCATCCTGCAGCGCCTGATTCAGGCCGTGGTCGTCATGGTCACGGTGGCTTTCATCGCTTTTTTGCTGTTCCAGTATGTGGGCGATCCGGTGGTGTTCCTGCTGGGGCAGGACGCCACCAAAGCGCAAATTGACGAGCTGCGTAGCGATCTGGGCCTGGACCGTTCTTTCGTTGTGCAGTTTGGCCATTTCCTGGCCAATGCTGTGCAAGGCGAGTTCGGTCTGAGTCTGCGCCAGGGGGCCAAGGTGTCCGGCTTGATCGCCGAACGCCTGCCGGCCACGCTCGAGCTTGCCCTGGTGGCGGCCACACTGGCCCTGGCCATTGGCATCCCCATGGGGGTGTATGCAGCGCTGCGCAGGGGCACCTGGATCAGCCAGCTGTTCATGACCGTGTCCCTGCTGGGTGTGTCCTTGCCCACCTTCCTCATCGGTATTTTGTTGATCCTGGTGTTTGCGGTGATGCTGGGCTGGTTTCCCAGCTTTGGCCGGGGAGACGTGGTGAAAATGGGTTGGTGGTCCAGTGGGCTGATGACGGCCAAGGGCTGGCAGCACATCGTGTTGCCCGCGGTGACGCTGGCGATTTTTCAGCTCACGCTCATCATGCGCCTGGTGCGGGCCGAGATGCTGGAGGTGCTGCGCACCGACTACATCAAGTTCGCACGCGCCCGCGGCCTGTCCAACCGCGCCATCCACTTTGGCCATGCCCTCAAGAACACCCTGGTGCCGGTGATGACCATCACCGGCTTGCAGTTGGGCGGTCTGATCGCGTTTGCCATCATCACCGAGACCGTGTTCCAGTGGCCTGGCATGGGTTTGCTGTTCATCCAAGCGGTCACCTTTGCCGACATCCCGGTCATGGCGGCCTACCTGTGCCTGATCGCCCTGATTTTTGTGGTCATCAACCTGGTGGTGGATTTGCTTTACTTTGTGGTTGACCCGCGCTTGCGCGTGGGCAAACCCGGAGGCCATTGAGCATGGGCGCCGCCTTGCAATCGGTGCTGGGTCGGGGCGCGGCGTTTGCCCGCATCGCCCAGTTCCACCCCGAGCTCACGGCGTTCAGGCGCGAGCTGCACGCCCACCCCGAGCTGGGCTTTGAAGAGGTCTACACCTCGGGCCGCGTGGCCCAGATGCTCCAGCTGTGCGGCGTGGACAGCATCCACAGCGGCATCGGGAAAACCGGCGTGGTGGCTTTGGTGCACGGCCAAGGCCGCTCTGCCAGCAACCCCGGTCGCATGATCGGTCTGCGGGCCGACATGGACGCCTTGCCCTTGACCGAACTCAACGAATGCACCTGGAGATCGGCCCAACCCGGCCTGATGCACGGCTGCGGCCACGACGGTCACACCGCCATGCTGATGGGCGCTGCCCGATACCTGGCCGAAACCCGGCGCTTTGACGGCACGGCGGTGCTGATTTTTCAGCCCGGCGAAGAAGGCTTTGCGGGTGCCCGCGCCATGATGGAAGACGGCTTGTTCGAGCGCTTTCCATGCGAGCAGGTCTATGCGCAGCACAACTCGCCCGAGACGCCCTTGGGTGTGATCGGCATCACCCCCGGCCCCATGCAGGCGGCGGTGGACCGCATCGAGATCCACATCCGTGGCAAAGGCGGACATGGCGCGCGTCCGCACCAAGGCGTGGACCCGGTGCTGGTGGCCGGCCACATCATCACCGCCGCTCAAAGCGTGGTTGCGCGCAACCTGTCGGCTTTTGAGCAAGCGGTGGTCAGCATTTGCGCGATGCAAGGCGGCCACCCCGGCGCCATGAGCGTGATCCCCGGCGAAGTCACTTTGGTGGGCACCGTGCGCACCTACAGCGAGCGCGTGCAAGACCTGATCGAAGACCGCTTGCGGTCCCTGTGCTCCGGCATTGCCCAGGGCTTTGGCGCCTCGGCCGAATTGACTTATGAACGCGTTTACCCCGCCACCGTCAACACCGTCCCCGAGGCGCAGTTCGCCTGCGATGTGGCGGCCCGCTTGGTGGGTGAGGACAAGGTCTGGCGCGACATGCAGCCGAGCATGGGTGGCGAAGATTTTTCTTTCATGCTGCAGGCCAAACCCGGTGCCTACATCCGCATCGGTCAAGGCCTGCCGCACGGCCCCGGCCCACACCCGCTGCACAACAGCCGGTACGACTTCAACGACGAGATCTTGCCGCTGGGTGCGGCTTTGCACGCCAGTCTGGTCGAGCAAGCCTTGCCCCTTCAGTCCGAGCCACCCGCCTGATTGCCCATCACCTTCAACCTCCAGGAGAACCCCATGCGCATTGCCCCACTGTCCCGTGCCTTGCTGGCTGCCACCCTCGTTTCGGCCCTGTCGCTGGGCGCTGTGCACGCGGCCACCGTGCGCATTGCCAACCAGGGCGATGCTTTGTCCATGGACCCCCACTCGCTGAACGAATCGCTGCAACTGAGCGTGACCAACAACGTGTACGAGTCGCTGGTGGGCGTGAGCAAAGACCTGAAGTTTGAACCCGCGCTGGCCACCTCCTGGAAGCAGACCTCGCCCACCGTGTGGCGCTTTGAGTTGCGCAAGAACGTGCGCTTTCACGACGACACACCGTTCACCGCCGACGACGTGGTGTTCTCCTTGGCCCGGGCTGCCGGCGAGGGCTCGGACATGCGCAGCAACACCAATGACATCAAGGAAGTCCGCAAGCTGGGCAGCCACACCATCGAGATCGAGACCAAATCCCCATTTCCCATCCTGCCCAATGTCCTGTCCACCGTGTTCATCATGAGCAAGAAGTGGTGCGAGGACAACCAAGCCACACGCCCGGTGGACCGCCGCAGGGGCATTGAAAACGCCGCGTCTTTCCGCGCCAACGGCACAGGCCCCTACCGCCTGCGCGAGCGCCAGCCCAATGTGCGCACCACCTTTGTGCGCAACGGCAACTACTGGGGCAAGATCGATGGCAATGTGACCGAGGTCATTTTTTCGGTGATCTCCAACGACCCGACCCGCGTGGCCGCCTTGCTGTCGGGCGAGATCGACATCATGGAGCCGGTGCCTGTACAGGACGTGCCGCGCATCAACACCAGCCCCAACACCCGCGCCTTGGTGGCGCCCGAGCTGCGCACCATCTTTTTGGGCATGGACCAGCGGCGCGACGAGCTGCTGTATTCGAGCGTGAAGGGCAAAAACCCCTTCAAGGACAAGCGCGTGCGCCAGGCCTTTTACCAAGCGATTGACATCGAGGGCATCAAGCGCACCGTGATGCGCGGTGCGGCCAACCCGACCGGCCTGATGGTCGGCCCCGGCATCAACGGTTTCAACCCCGAACTCAACAAGCGCCTGCCCTTTGACATGGAGGCCTCCAAAAAACTGCTGGCCGAAGCGGGTTACCCCACCGGTTTCACGGTGGACATGAACTGCCCGAACGACCGCTATGTCAACGATGGCCAGATCTGTGAAGCCGTGGCCGCCAACCTCGCGCGTGTGAACATCAAGGTCAACCTCAAGGCCGAGACCAAGGGCACCTACTTCCCCAAAATCTTGCGCCGCGACACCAGCTTCTATTTGCTGGGCTGGACGCCCAGCACCTACGACGCCCACAACGCACTCAATGCGCTGATGCGCTGCCCCGATGACAAGGGAGCGGGTCAATTCAACCTGGGCTCTTACTGCAACCCCAAGGTCGATGAACTGATGGTCAAGGTGCAAAGCGAGACCGACCCGACCAAGCGCAACGCCATGATCCGCGAGTCCTTTGAACTCCACAGCGCCGACATCGGCCACTTGCCTTTGCACCAGCAAGCGCTGGCCTGGGGCATCAACAAAAAGGTCACGCTGACCCAGCGGGGTGACAACTACATGCCCTTCAAATCCATCACCATCAAGTAAGCCATGAATGTTTTGCAACGCTGGCTCGACAGCGATGTGGGTTACAGCTTCCGCCAGTCGCCCACGGCGATGGTTGCGGCCGCCATTGCGCTCGTGTGTCTGGTTTGCTCCGCCTTTGCCGGTTGGGTGGCCCCCACCAACCCGTTTGATCTGGCCACGCTGGAGCTGAGCAACGCCCGCTTGCCGCCGGTCTGGATGGAGGGCGGCAGCAGCCAGTTTCTGCTGGGCACCGACGACCAGGGCCGCGACATCCTGTCGGCCATCATCTACGGCTCGCGCATCTCCCTGGTGGTGGGCCTGGCCTCGGTCATCCTGTCGGTGGTGGTGGGGGTGGGACTGGGTCTGCTGGCCGGCTTCAAAGGCGGCTGGATCGACGCATTGCTCATGCGCATGTGCGATGTGATGCTGTCCTTTCCCGCCATTTTGGTGGCGCTCCTGATCGCGGGCGTGGGCCGCGCCCTGTTCCCCAATGCGCATGAATCGCTGGCCTTTGGCGTGCTGATCCTGTCCATCACGCTCACCGGTTGGGTGCAATACGCCCGCACGGTGCGGGGCACCACGCTGGTGGAGCGCAACAAGGAATATGTGCAAGCCGCCCGCGTGACGGGCGTTGCCCCCTTGCGCATCATGTTCAAGCATGTGCTGCCCAATGTGATGGGCCCGGTCATGGTGTTGGCCACCATCCAGGTGGCCTCGGCCATCTTGACCGAAGCCACCTTGTCGTTTCTGGGCGTGGGCGCGCCGCCCACGTCGCCCTCCTTGGGCACGCTCATTCGCATTGGCAACGACTATTTGTTCTCGGGCGAGTGGTGGATCACGATTTTTCCGGGGCTGATGCTGGTGTTGATCGCCTTGTCGGTCAACCTGCTGGGCGACTGGTTGCGCGACGCGCTGAACCCGAGATTGCGATGAGTCTTTTACAAGTCAAGAATCTGGTGGTGGAATTCCCCAGCCGTCACGGCACCTTGCGTGCGCTGGACGACATTTCCTTTGACATCGCTCCCGGCGAAATTTTGGGCGTGGTGGGCGAGTCGGGTGCGGGCAAATCGCTCACGGGTGCGGCCATCATTGGCCTGCTGGAGCCACCGGGCCGTGTGGCGGGGGGGCAAATTCTGCTGGAAGGCCAGCGCATTGACCACCTGGACGCCGACCAGATGCGCCACATCCGGGGCCGCAAGATCGGCGCGATTTTTCAGGACCCGCTGACCTCGCTCAACCCGCTGTACTCCATTGGCAGGCAGCTCACCGAAACCATCCTGGCGCACCTGCCGGTCACACCCCAAGAGGCCCGGCAGCGCGCTATCCAACTGCTCAAAGACACCGGCATTTCGGCTGCCGAAGAGCGCATCGACCATTACCCGCACCAGTTTTCGGGCGGCATGCGCCAGCGCGTGGTGATTGCCCTGGCGCTGGCCGCCGAGCCGCAACTCATCGTGGCCGACGAGCCCACCACCGCGCTGGATGTGTCGATCCAGGCGCAGATCATCAGCTTGCTCAAAAAGGTCTGCAAGGACCGGGGCGCCGCCGTCATGCTGATCACGCACGACATGGGCGTGATCGCCGAAACCTGTGACCGCGTGGCGGTGTTGTATGCCGGGCGCGTGGCCGAAATCGGCCCGGTGTACCAGGTCATCAACCAGGCGGCCCACCCTTACACCGCAGGCCTGATGGCCTCGATCCCCGACATGGACAGCGACCGCGAACGGCTCAACCAGATCGACGGCGCCATGCCGCGCCTGAATGCCATTCCCAAGGGCTGCGCCTTCAACCCGCGTTGCCCCCAAGCCTTTGAACGCTGCAGGCAGGAGCGGCCCGATTTGGTTCAGGCCGGCGCCAACCTCGCGGCCTGCTGGCTGCACGACGGGAGCGCCGCATGAGCAAAACTCAGCCTTTGGTGGTGGCGCACGACCTGGCCAAAACCTTTGACGTGTCAGCGCCCTGGCTCAACCGCGTGATCGAGCGCAAACCACGCCAGCTGCTCAATGCCGTCGATGGCGTGAGCTTTGAAATCGAACGCGGCAAGACCCTGGCCCTGGTGGGTGAGTCCGGCTGCGGCAAAAGCACGGTGGCCCGCTTGCTGGTGGGCCTGTACGAGCCCACGCGCGGTGGCCTGACCTTTGATGGCCAGGACGCCCACGCGGCGTTCAAGTCGCCCAATGCCCGGCAAATGCGTCAACGCATTCAGATGATTTTTCAGGACCCGTATGCCAGCCTGAATCCGCGCTGGACGGTGGACGACATCATCGGCGAGCCGCTGAAGGAGCACGGCCTGATCAAGGACGCCGACGAGCTCAAGGCCCGCGTGACAGATTTGCTCAAGTCGGTCGGGCTGTCGCCCCTGGACATGGTCAAGTACCCGCACCAGTTCTCGGGCGGGCAACGCCAGCGCATCTCGATCGCCCGCGCCCTGGCCACCGCGCCAGAATTTTTGGTGTGCGACGAGCCAACATCGGCACTGGACGTGAGCGTGCAGGCGCAGGTGCTCAACATCATGAAAGACCTGCAGCGCGAGCGGGGTCTGACGTATTTGTTCATCAGCCACAACCTGGCGGTGGTGCGCCATGTGAGCGACCAGGTGGGCGTGATGTACCTGGGCCGCCTGGTGGAGTTGGCCGACAAACACACCCTGTTTGGCCAACCGCAGCACCCCTACACCCGCATGCTGCTGGACGCGATCCCCAAGATGCACGACACGGGCCGCGCCCGCACTCCGGTGCAAGGCGAAGTGCCCAACCCGCTGAACCCGCCCAGCGGTTGCTCTTTCCACCCACGCTGCCCCCAGGCCAGCGACATCTGCCGGGCCGAGCGCCCAAGCTTGCGCGACTTCAAAGGCATCAAGATCGCTTGTCACGCGGTGGTGTGAGCCGCTGCCCCTTGCGTGGTGGCGCTGCCCCATAAAAAAACCCACCGCGTTGCCGCGGTGGGTTTGTGGTTTTCTAAATCTCAACTGGCTTGCGCCAGCTTCAGATTAGAAAGTGTGGCGTGCGCGAACCACGAAGCCGGTGCTGCCACCAACTTGTTCTTGCTTGAACACGTCAGCGCCCAAAGTGGTGCGCTTGCTCAGAGCGTAGCTCACGCCCAGGGCAGTGCGGGTGTCAGCAGCAGCGGCTGCCTTGTTGTCCTTGGAGTAGCCAGCCAGGATGGTGTAGGCACCCATGGGGATGGTGGCGCCCAAGCCAGTGATGTCGGCTGTTGTGGCGCCAGCAGCGTTTTCTGTCTTGGCATTGAACACGGACACGTTGGCCACGCCGAAGTTGTAGCTGGCACCGATCGAAGTGCCTTGGCCTTTCGCGTCGGCGATGCTGGCAGCGCCTGCATCAGTGGAAGCGATGTTGACGCTGTTCTTGCTCTGCAAGAACTGAGCGGTCAAAGGACCGTTGGCGTACGACAGGTTCAAGACGTTGCGCTCGTTGGCACGGGCGGAAACGGAAGTGTTGTAGCTGGCGCTGAAACCGTTGATGGTGGGTGTGGTGTAGCTGACAGCGTTGGCAATGGTTTGCGCAGCGATCAGGCCACCAGTTGTGGAGCCAGCGCTCAAGCCAGCGCCGCCTGTGCAAGCCCATGGGTCGTATGCGCAGTTGGAAGCTTCAATGATCTTACCCATGCGCACGGTACCGAAACCGCCACCCACGTACACGTTGGCACCGTGGAACAGTGCTGAACCTGTACCTGCAGAAGCGCGGTCACCAGTGGCTGGGTTGAAACGCATTTGGCTGTCGAAACCGCCACGCAGACCACCGCCCAGATCTTCAACAGTCACGATGTTGATGGCGTTGGCACCACCACCCAGACGGGAGACGGTAGGCTTGGCACCAGCGGCGCCAGTATCCAGAACACCCACGCTGATCGTGCCAGAGATGGTGGCGGTGGATTGTGCGAAAGCGGTGCCGGCGACGGCCAGAGCAGCCAGAGCAATCAGAGTTTTTTTCATTGCAAGTTTCTCCAAGGTTAATAAAGGGCCCAAATCAGACGAGTGACGATCACCCTTCGAGACCCTGAGCCAACCTCCAATTCAGGAAGTTGTGTGTATTCCACCAGACGCCCATGACTTCGCCAAGACATTCGCCAAAGATAGGGGTTTTTTGTTGCTGGCATGCAACAACGCCTAGGCTTTACCCTTAGAAGAAGGCGCTTTTGATCTGTTTTCACCAATGAATTCAATGACTTCCGTCAAATATTGAATCGAAAACCTGAGAACCCTCCACGCTTTTGGGCTTGGCGAAGCCCTTGGAGGGTGTTGCCAGCGACAAAAACGCGGGCTGGGTAAACTCGAAACATGATCGATGCATGGATACACGCTGCCGACAGTGCCTTGCGCACTTTGTGGGCCGAGCCCCGCGCCAGCCGCGCCAACCCGGCTGCTGGCGTGGCCGAATTGACTTTGAGCGACGCTGAACGCCGTCTGTCCGGGGCGCTCATGCGCGTGAACCATGTGGGCGAGGTGTGCGCCCAAGCGCTCTACACCGGGCAGGCGCTGGCTTGCCAAAGCCCTGGGCTGCGTGCCCAACTGACCGAGGCCAGCCGCGAAGAGACAGATCACCTGGCCTGGACCCGGCAAAGGCTGCATGACCTGAACGACCGCCCCTCCTGGCTCAACCCTGTCTGGTACGCTGGGGCCTTTGCCATTGGCTTTGCAGCGGGCAAGTTGGGGGGCGACAAGGTCAGTCTGGGTTTTGTGGTCGAGACCGAGCGGCAGGTCGAGGCGCACTTGCAAAGCCATATGGATGCGCTGCCGGCGGCCGACACCGCCTCGCGCGCCATCGTCTCGGCCATGACGGCCGATGAAAAGGCCCACGCCGAGATGGCCCAAAAAGCGGGGGCGGTGGCGCTGCCCGCCCCGGTCCAGTCACTCATGCAGGTGGCTGCCAAGGTGATGACCACAGTGGCACACCGGGTGTGAGGCCCGGGCTAGGCGCTGCGGCAGCCGGGCATGGGCCGCGCAGGCCCTCTGCAAACATCAGGGGCACGCTCAAGCGCTGCCATTTTTTTCAGGCATTGACGCCACGTTGACCACTTCAAAACTGGTCGTGATTTCCGCCGTTTTGCCCAGCATGATGCTGGCGGAGCAGTATTTGTCGTGGCTCATGGCGATCGCACGCTCGACCGCGCTGGCCGGCACTGCTTGGCCAGAGACGGTGAAGTGCATGTGGATGCGGGTGAAGATTTTGGGGTCGACATCGGCGCGTTCGCTGCTGATCTTGACGCTGCAGCCGCGCACATCGTGGCGCCCGCGCTTGAGGATGAGCACCACGTCATAAGCCGTGCAGCCACCGGTGCCCGCCAGGAGCATCTCCATGGGGCGGGGGGCCAGGTTCTGTCCGCCGTTTTCGGGCTTGGCGGCGTCCGGGGCGCCATCCATGGCGACCATGTGGCCCGAGCCGGTCTCGGCCAAAAAGCCCATGCCTGAGCGGGTGCCGGCAGCGCCGGTCCAGGTGACTGTGCATTCCATGTGTTTTTCCTTGGGGTTGATGGCGCCATCGCGTGTCGCCTGTGGAGGCGGATCTTAATCAAACCTGCCAGTGCCTGAGGGCCGGCAGCGCATCTGCACCCGATGCCAGGGTGTGCCCGTTCAACTTTTTTTTCATGGCCATTTGGCAATTCTGCTGCATTGCAACAATTCACGCCTACAATTGCGAACAAGCGTGCTTTTTTGGCCCGCACCCTTTGTCTCCTCCACCCTCTGAAAAGGTGGATTTGCCCCAAGTTGCAAGACTTGGGGCATTTTTTTTGGCCGTTATCATCAAGCCCACACTTTTTTGGCGATGCGGGCCCTCCGGCATCGCACCGGACATGACCACCGCACACCTGAACCCCGCCGATTACCTGATCAAGATCCTGAACGCCAAGGTCTATGACGTGGCCACAGAATCGGCGCTCGAGCCGGCCCGGAACCTGTCGCGGCGCCTGGGCAACCAGGTGCTGCTCAAGCGCGAAGACCAGCAGCCCGTGTTCAGCTTCAAGCTGCGTGGGGCCTACAACAAGATGGCGCACCTGACGCCCGAGCAACTCAAAAAAGGGGTGATTTGTGCCTCGGCCGGCAACCACGCGCAAGGCGTGGCCTTGGGCGCCAGCCGACTGGGCACCCGCGCGGTCATCGTCATGCCCACCACCACGCCGCAGGTGAAGATCGAGGCGGTCAAGGCTCTGGGTGGCGAAGTCGTGTTGTTTGGCGACAGCTACTCGGACGCCTACAGCCATTCGCTGGCCTTGCAGAAAAAGCAGGGCCTGACCTTTGTGCACCCTTTTGACGACCCAGAGGTGATCGCGGGCCAGGGCACCATCGCCATGGAAATGCTGCGCCAACACCAAGGGCCGCTCGATGCCGTGTTCGTGGCCATTGGTGGTGGCGGCCTGATCAGCGGCGTGGCCAACTACATCAAGGCGGTGCGCCCCGGGGTCAAGGTCATCGGTGTGCAGATGAACGACTCCGACGCGATGATGCAATCGGTGGCGGCCCAAAAACGAGTGACCCTGCCCGATGTGGGCCTGTTCTCGGACGGCACGGCCGTGAAGCTGGTAGGCGAAGAAACCTTCCGCGTGGCCAGCAATCTGGTGGACGCCTACATGACGGTGGACACCGATGCGGTGTGCGCGGCCATCAAAGATGTGTTTGTGGACACCCGCTCCATCGTCGAGCCCGCTGGCGCCTTGTCCGTGGCCGCCATCAAACAGTATGTGGCCGCAAACAAATGCAAGGGCCAGACTTTTGCGGCCATTTTGTGCGGCGCCAACATGAACTTTGACCGCCTGCGTTTTGTGGCCGAACGTGCCGACGTGGGCGAGGAAAAAGAGGCCCTGTTTGCCGTGACGATTCCGGAAGAACGCGGCAGCTTCAAGCGTTTTCTGGAGCTGATCGGCAGCCTACCCGGCGGCCCGCGCAATGTGACCGAGTTCAACTACCGCATGAGCGATTCGGACAAAGCCCATGTGTTTCTGGGCCTGAGCACGCACGGCCAAGGCGAGAGCGCCAAGATCACGGCCAAGTTCAACAAGCAGCAGTTCCAAGCCATTGACCTGACGCACGACGAGTTGGCCAAGGAACACATCCGCCACATGGTGGGCGGGCACTCGGCACTGTCACAGGACGAGCGCCTGCTGCGCTTTCAGTTTCCCGAGCGTCCTGGCGCCTTGCTGAAATTTTTGAGCCTGATGCGCCCGGGCTGGAACATCAGCCTGTTCCACTACCGCAACCAGGGTGCCGACTACGGCCGCATTCTGGTGGGCCTGCAGGTGCCACCCAAGGACGACAAGGCGTTTGACAAGTTCCTCAAAACGCTGGGTTATCCGTATGCGGAAGAAACGGACAACCCGGTTTACCGCTTGTTTTTGCGGGCCTGAGGATGCTGCGGGCCTGAGGATGCTGCGGGCCGAGCGCTTCAGGGCGTTTTGACCAGTTCCGGCAAGCTGAGCGACAACAGGGCTGCGCCTTGGCGACTGGCACCCAGATGTGCCAGCTTGGGTCCCAGGCTTTGCAACACCAAGCCGTCCGTCACGGTCTGACCCACCCGAAAAGCCCGAGGTGGCTGACCATCGACCGAAATCAGGGCGCTGCCCTGGCCCGAAGCACCAGCCACCACGCCCCACAGCTGCAAGCGCAATGAGGAAACGGTGTTGGTTTCAGGCATGGGCGCTTGCACGCCCCAGGCACGGCTCAGGGAAGCCGCGGATTTGGCTGACGGGGACCCCGCCATGTCTGGGGCCGCAGTTTGCAAGCCTGTCACCCCCTGCACCGAGCCGACGGAAGAAAAATTCAGCACCCAGAACACCACGCTGGCTGCGGCCAGACCCCAGACCAAGGTGACCAGAGCACCTGGCCAGAACTTGGCGCTTGGGGGGGCAGACAGGATTCGCAACATGGGCAGATTATGATGGAAGACATGCAAGCCCTCACCTCACACCCACCCCTTGGCGGCGTCGATGCCGCCACCCGCACCGCCATGCCCCGCCAACGCGGCTTCACCCTGATCGAGCTGATGGTCGTGCTGGCCATCATTGGCGTGCTGGCCGCGCTGATCGTGCCCAATGTGCTGGGTCGCGCCGATGACGCCCGCATCACGGCCGCACGCACCGATGTGGGCAATTTGATGCAGGCGCTCAAGCTGTACAAGCTGGACAACCAGCGGTTTCCCACACCCGAGCAAGGATTGAAGGCCTTGATTTTGCGGCCCACCACGGACCCTGTGCCGGCCAACTGGAAGCCCTATCTGGACAAGCTGCCCAACGATCCCTGGGGCCGTCCTTACCAATACATGAACCCCGGCATCCGCAGCGAGGTGGAAGTGCTGTCCTTTGGCGCTGACGGTCAGGCCGGTGGCGAAGGCAACAATGCGGACATTGGCAGCTGGCAATAAGCGCCACCTGCATCCGAGCCGGGGCTTCACCCTGATGGAGCTTTTGGTGGTCGTGGCCCTGATCGCGGTGGCCACGGCCGGGGTCGGTCTGTCCTTGCGTGACTCCGCCGAAACCGCCCTGCAACGGGATGCCGAGCGCTTGGCTGCCTTGCTGGAGACCGGCCGGGCTCAGGCCCGGGCCCACGGCGTCCCCGTGGTCTGGCTCACACCTGCAGACGGTAGCCGTTTTGAATTTGCCGGTTTGCAACCCCCTGGCCTGCCCGGCCATTGGCTCAGCAGCCACACCCGCGCCTTGGCCGGCATCCGCATAAGCCTAGGCCCGGAACCCTTGATCGAGCCGCAGGCTGTGGCCCTGTCCAGCACGATGTCCACGGGCAAAACCCTGTGGGTCGTGACCGATGGCTTGCGGCCGTTCAGGGTGCAAAGCACGCCCGACAGGTCAGGTGTCCAGCCATGAACAGACACGCCGCTGCAGGCCGCCAAAACCGAGGCTTCACCCTGATCGAGGTGCTGGTCGCCTTGGGCATCACGGCGGTGACTCTCATGGCGGGCTTGCAGTCCATCGGCTCACTGGGCCGAAATGCAGACCGACAGACGGTGAGCATGCTGGGCCAAATCTGCGCTGAAAACGAACTCATTGCCCTGCGTTTGCGCCGCCAACTGCCCGACACCGGCAACCGCAGTGTGGAGTGCACCCAGGCCGGTCGCTTGCTGCTGGTCGAGGTCTCGGTGCGGCCCACCCCCAACCCCAATTTCAGACGGGTGGATGCGCGTGTGCTGGACCAGGGCAGCCCTGTGCTGCAACTGTCCACCGTCATGGGGCAGCAATGAGGCGCACGACCTGTGACCGATCGCCCGCGCGTGGGTTCACCCTGATCGAGGTGCTGGTGGCCATTGGCGTGATGGCCTTGATGAGCCTGATGGTGTGGCGCGGGCTGGATGGCATGCTGCGCACCCAAAGCAGTTTGCAAACCCGTGCCGACGAGGTGCGAACTTTGCAGGCCGGGCTGGCCCAATGGCAAACCGACCTGGACCAGTTGGCCGAATTGCCGGGCACCCCCAGTTGGGACTGGGATGGTCGGGTGCTGCGACTGACCCGGCGCAGTGCCGAAGGTCCTGCCAACGCCGCCACCGCCGACGGCGACCACTCACCCGGGGCCAGCGTGCGTGTGGTCGCCTGGACTTGGCGCGTCGATCCCGGGCGTCCGGGCGGGGGCGATTGGCAGCGGTGGCAGTCGGGCCCCTTGACCCAGCGCCCGGACTGGCAAACCGCCTGGGCACTGGCCCAGCAGTGGGGCCAAACCCCCACCGAAAGCACGCGGGCGGGACAGGTGCAAATTCACCCTTTGTCGGGTTGGCAACTGTTTGTGCACCGGGGCGGCAGCTGGGCCAACCCGCTGTCCAGCGATGTCGTCGCGCCCGACAATGCCCAGACCGGGAACCCGGGCGGCCGCAGCACAGCGGGCCACACCACCCCCGACGGCGTTCGGCTGGTGCTCAGCCTGCCCCCCGGCCCTGCGGGCGGCGGCAGCCTGAGCCTGGACTGGGTGCGTCCCACATTGTCAGGCGCGCCCTCATGAAACGCCGGGCGCCGCAACGGGGGGCCGCCTTGCTCACCGCCATGCTGGCGGTGGCGCTGGTCACGACCCTGGCCAGCACGGCGCTGTGGCAGCAGTGGCGACAAGTCGAGATCGAAACGGCGGAGCGCGGGCGCAGCCAGACCAGCCTGATGATGACCGGGGCCATGGATTGGACACGCTTGATCCTGCGCGAAGACGCCCTGTCTTCCCGCGGTGCAGAGGCGGACCACTTGGGCGAACCCTGGGCTTTGCCGGTGCAGGAATCCAAACTCTCGACCTTTTTATCGCAGGACCAACAATGGCGCGAGGGCGATGCCGAGGTGTTTTTATCGGGCCGCATCACCGATGCCCAAGCGCGCATGAATGTGATGAACCTGCTGGACAATGGCCAAGTGTCGCCTGCGGCATTGGCCCGATTTGCGGCACTTTTTGAGCGCCTGAACCTGCCCTTGGCCGAACTGCAGACCCTGGCCCGGCAACTGCAACTGGCCCAGCAAGGCATCGCCCCCAGGGCAACGGGCAGCGCCACCCTGGTGCCGACCGCCGCACCGCTGATGCCCCAGCACACCGACCAATTGGTCTGGCTGGGATTGCGTCCTGCCACCCTGGCCGCCTTGCAAAACCACATCACGGTGCTGCCCGAGGCCACGCCCGTCAACCTGAACACCGCCTCGGCCGAGGTGCTGTCGGCGGCCATTGCCGGCCTCGATCTGGCCGCGGCACGACAAGCTGTGCAACAACGACAAGGTGGCCACTGGACCAGCCTGAGCGCAGCGCAAAAGGCTTTGGGTCCGGCAGGACGCCTGCTGGACGACAGGCAACACAGTGTGCGCAGCCGGTATTTCGAAGTGCACGGGCGCATGCGCATCGACAATGTGGTGCAACAGGAACAGGCGCTGGTTCGGCGCGAGGGCAACCAAGTGCGCATGCTGTGGCGCATCAGGAGCCCTCAGCTCCTTCACGGTGCCCCTCTACAATGATTCAGACATGCGCACCCTGATCATCCAACTGCCTTTGGACATGCCCGACACGGCCATGGCATACCCCCATGCCTTGCTGGAGGCAGCGCCCTTGTCCCAAGCCCTGTCATTGCAGTGGGCTGTCGGCAGTTTGTTGCCCCGCCCCGCTCAACCCGCAGAAACCGTGGCCCTGGTGCCTGCTGCGGCCCTGTCCTGGCATCGGGTCGAGTTGCCCGCCGGTCTGCACAAACAACCTGCGCGGTGGCAAGCGGCTTTGCGCGGTTTGCTGGAAGACCGACTGCTCGATGACCCCGGTCAATTGCACATGGCCCTGCAACCCGACTGGCACAACACACCGCGCCCATGGGTGGCCGTTTGCAAGCGCGCATGGCTGTCGGCCCATTTGCAAACCCTGGAACAATCCGGGGTGCAGGTGCACCGCATCGTGCCCGAGCTGTCCCCACCCCAGGCTTTGGAGGCGCCCCGAATCAGGGCATGGGGCGACCCCGGCAACGGTTGGCTCTGGGTGAGCCATGCCGAGCGCGGCGTGTGGGGACAGGCCCTGGACCTGGCCGCCGCCAGTCCCGCGGCCTTGGGCCTGAGCGATGCAGAACGGCAGCTGGCCACCCTTCAGGCCGAGCCGGGCCTGGTAGAACCCATCTCCAGGCAGCTGAACGCCCAGGCTCGCCTGGTCCGACCGGGGCAGCACTGGCTCGATGCCATTGGCTCGGATTGGGACCTGGCCCAATTTGAATTCCGTGCCAACGCACACATGCGGCGCATGAAACAGCTGCAACGCGGCGTGGACAGCTTGCGCCGCAGCCCCACCTGGCGCCCGGCGCGTTGGGGTCTGATGGTGCTGCTGGCCGCACAACTGGTGGGGCTCAATGCCTGGGCCTGGAAAACACGCGCCGACTGGCAGGCCCAACAAAGCCGTTGGGAACAGATGTTGCGAGAGACCTTTCCGAAAACCCGGGTGGTGGTGGACGCGCCCCTGCAAATGACCCAGGAAGTGGCACGCCTGCGCCAAGGCTCGGGCCAACTGGGAGCAGGGGATCTGGAAACCATGCTGGCGGTTCTGGGCCAAGCCTTGCCGCCAGCGTTGACGGCGCCCAGGCAGTGGACTTACCAGGCCGGTCAACTGCGCTTGCAGGATTTCAAGCCCACGGCCATGCAGCAGCAAAGCCTGCAACAAAACCTGCTTGCCCAAGGCTACCAGTGGCGTGCCGATGGCGATGCCTGGCTGATGGCCGTCAACCCCACTGAAAAGGCCAAGCCATGAGCACCCTCAGCCCATGGCAACAAGCCCGAAAGACCGGCCTGCAGGCCTGGGCCGGGCGTACCCCCCGCGAACAAACCTTGTTGCTGGCGGGTGCCCTGCTGTTGTTGCTGGTCGCGTTGTGGCAATGGGCCTTGGCCCCGGCCCTGCACACCTGGCAAGAAGCGCCTGCCCGCCAGGCCGCGCTCGACAGCCAAACCCAAAACATGCGCGCATTGCAGGCACAGGCCAAAGGCCTGCAAACACCATCGACGGTGTCGCGCACCGAAGCCATCCAATGGCTGGAAAAAAGCCTGTCCGGCTTGGGCCCCAATGCCAAAATCAGCCTGCAAGGGGACAACGCCACCCTGCGGGTCCAAGCGGCTCCGGCATTGGCCATGGCCCAATGGATGAGCCAGGCGCGTGACAGCGCCCAAACCCTGCCCCTGCAAGCCCAGATGCAACAAGTCACCTCCCCCTCCGGCAACGAGGTCCTGTGGCAGGGCTCCATGGTGCTGAGACTGCCTTGAAGACCATGCCAACACCGAGTGCCCCCGCCCACGCACGCCATCGCCGAGCGACCACCGCAGGTTGGCGACCCGCGTGGCGCCAAGCTGTGTGGGGGGCCTTGCTGGGCACGGGCCTGGCCATGACCGTGTGGGCGCCTGCCCACTGGCTGGCCTGGGGCCTGCACCAGGCCAGCGAGGGCGGGGTGCAATGGCTCAACCCTCGGGGCACGGTTTGGAAGGGCTCGGCCCAGCTGATGTTGAGTGCGGGCACGGGCGTGCCTGATGCGCAGACCTTGCCCGGGCGCCTGCATTGGACACTGGCCCCCAGTTGGGACGGTGCTCGTGTGACCTGGCAGGCCGACTGCTGCATGGCCCACGCCACCGCCCTGACACTGCAACCGGGTCGAGACAGCCTGAAATTGCAAGTGAGCGACCACACATCGGTCTGGCCTGCGGCCTTGCTCACCGGCCTGGGTGCCCCCTGGAACACCCTGCAAGCCGATGGCCAGTTGCAACTGAAGACGCAATCGGTGCAGCTGCACTGGGCACAAGGCCGACTGCAAATGCAAGGCCAGGCCGAACTCCAGGTCCGGAATTTGTCCTTGAGCCTGAGCCCCGTCAAACCCATCGGCAGTTACCGCATTGACCTGTCGGGCACACCCGAAGGCACACCCACCCCTGCCTTGATGCTCAGCACCCTTCAGGGGCCATTGATCCTGTCCGGACAAGGCCAGTGGGTGGGTGAACGCCTGCGCTTCACTGGCGAAGCCAGCGCACAAGAGGGCCATGAGCCCGCTTTCGATAACCTGCTGAACATTCTGGGCCGCCGACAAGGCTCGCGCAGTCTGCTCTCTTTGGGATGAAACCCCCTCATCCACATGCCATGCCCCAAGCCATGAAAACCACCTCAGCCCACCTGTCCAACGTTCCACACCATCCCTTTGGGCTGCAGACCGGGCGCTGGCGTCACCCGCTGGTGGTGCTGGCTTGCATGACGGCGATGGCCCTGTGCGTCCCCAGCGCCGTGGCCCAGTCCCAGCGCAAGGAGCCGGTCACGCTCAATTTTGTGAATGCTGAAATTGAAGCCGTGGCCCGCACGCTGGCCACCTTGTCGGGTGCCAATGTGGTGGTCGATCCGCGCGTCAAGGGCACGATGTCGCTGGCCAGCACCGTGCCCGTGCCACCGGCTCAGGCCCTGCGGCTTTTTGCCGCACAGCTGCGCACACAGGGCTTTGCCCTGGTGGAGTCGGCAGGGCTCTACACCGTGGTGCCCGAGGCTGAAGCCAAGCTGCAAAGCAGCGCGGTCTCTGCAGGCGCGGTGCCAGCAAACAGCGGTCAGATCGTGACCCAGATTTTTCAGCTCAACCATGAAAATGCCAACAACCTGGTGCCCGTGCTCAGGCCACTCATCAGCCCCAACAACACCATCAACGTGAACGCCGGCACCAACGCCCTGGTGATCACCGACTACGGCGACAACCTGCAGCGGCTGGGTCGCATCATCGCAGCCCTGGACGTGGCCAATGCCACGGGCGTCGAAGTGATCCGGCTGCAACACGGCATCGCAGCCGAGCTGGCCCCGATGGTGCAACGCCTGATCGATTCGGGCGCGGCCTCGGGCACTGGCACACCCGCCCCGCAGGTCCAGACCGACACGGCATTCAGGACCACCGTGTTGTCCGAAGTGCGCACCAACTCGCTGATCATCCGGGCCGCCAACCCGGCCCGCCTGGCATTGGTGCGCAGCCTGGTGGTTCAGCTCGACCAGCCCAACGCCACCGGCGCGCGTGCGGCCAGCGGCAACATCCATGTGGTGTACCTGAAAAACGCCGACGCCACCAAACTGGCCTCCACCTTGCGGGCGGCCATGAACGCGCAGGGCAGCACGGCCACGCCGGGCAACGTCAATGCCAGCAATCCCGGCGCGATGCCGACCCCACCGGGCAATGCACCCGGCCAAACCGGCGCCAACCCACAGCCTTCTACCGGTGGCCAGATCCAGGCCGATCCGGCCACCAACTCACTGATCATCACCGCGCCCGAGCCCCAATACCGCCAGTTGCGTGCGGTCATCGACATGCTGGACCAACGCCGGGCCCAGGTGTTTGTGGAGAGTCTGATCGCCGAGGTCAAGGCCGACAAAGCCGCAGAGTTCGGTGTGCAGTGGATCAGCGGCACCGGCACCGGCAGCAACACCGTGGGCCTGTTGGGCACCAACTTTGGTGTGGGCGGCGCCAACTTGCTCAACCTTGCCGCCAATGCTTCGACGGGCAACATTGGGCTGTCCACCGGCCTGAATCTGGCTGTTGGCCAGCAACGCAATGGCGTGCTGGCCATGGGCGCCCTGGCGCGGTTCCTGCAAAAAGACGGCGATGCCAACGTGCTGTCCACGCCCAATTTGCTGACGCTGGACAATGAAGAGGCCAAGATCGTGATCGGTCAGAACGTGCCCTTTGTCACGGGCTCATTTGCCGGCGCCTCCACAGGCGCCACCAACCCGTTCACGACGGTGGAACGCAAGGATGTGGGCCTGACACTGCGGGTCAAACCCCAGATCAGCGAGAACGGCACGGTGAGGATGCAGATTTACCAGGAAGTCAGCAGCGTCGAGGCTTCTTCCATCGACTCCAGAACCGGCTTGATCACCAACAAGCGGTCCATCGAATCGAATGTGCTGGTCGAGGACGGGGCGATCGTGGTGCTGGGCGGCTTGCTGCAGGACGACACCAGCAACAACCAGGAAAAAGTCCCGGGTCTGGGCAATGTGCCGATTTTTGGCAACCTGTTCAAATCCGAAGCCCGGCGGCGCAACAAAACCAATTTGATGGTGTTCTTGCGGCCTGTGGTGGTGCGCGATGGCGCAGCCGCCGAGGCCTTGTCCAGAGGGCGTTACGAGCAGATGCGGATCAACCAGCAAGGATTCCAGCCTGCGGCCACGAACACCATGCCGATTGAAGGTTCAGCCGTCTTGCCGGCTTTGGGCCCCGATCAACGGCCCTCGGCACAGCCACCCGTTGCACCCCAGGCCAGCCCTGGAGTCAGCCGGCCTTGAGGCTGTGGTCAACGCCATGAATTACCTGCTGCCTTATTCATTTGCACGCGCACACCAGTTGTTGCTCGAGGACGACGGGCAAGGGCTGTTCCTGAGCCTGTGCGACAGCAGTGACCGCTCGGCCTTGTCCGAGGTGACGCGCAAGTTTGCCGGGCAGGGATTTCAGTTGCAGCCTTGTTCACCCGCCGAATTGGCACAGCGCATCCACCAGGCGTACTCGGGTGGCCAGGCCCACGGGGCTTCGATGGCCGCCGCCGTGGTCAGCGAAGTCGAGTCCGAAGCCGATCTGTCGCGCATGATGCAGGAGTTGCCCGCGGTGGAGGATCTGCTGGAGGCCAGCGACGACGCCCCCATCATCCGGATGCTCAATGCCTTGTTGACCCAGGCGGCACGCGATGGTGCCAGCGACATCCACATCGAGCCCTACGAGCGCCATTCGAGTGTGCGCTTTCGCATCGACGGCACACTGCGCGAGGTTGTACAACCGAACCGGGCGCTGCATGCTGCACTGATTTCGCGCCTGAAAATCATGGCCGAACTCGACATCGCAGAAAAACGTTTGCCCCAGGATGGCCGCATCAGCCTGCGTCTCGGATCGCGGGCGGTGGATGTGCGTGTCTCGACCTTGCCCAGCGCACACGGGGAACGCGCGGTGCTGCGCTTGCTGGACAAGACCGAAGCGCGCCTGACGCTGGAAGCCGTGGGCATGCAGGGGCTCGTGCTGGCGCAGCTGGACCAGCTGATCGCCCAGCCGCACGGCATTTTGCTCGTGACGGGGCCCACCGGTTCCGGCAAAACCACCAGCCTGTATGCAGCGCTGCAGCGCCTCGATGCGACGCGCAACAACATCATGACGGTGGAAGACCCGATCGAGTACGAGTTGCCTGGCGTTGGCCAAACGCAGGTCAACAACAAGATCGACCTGAACTTTGCCAAAGCACTGCGAGCCATCCTCAGGCAAGACCCGGACGTGATCATGATCGGCGAGATCCGGGACCATGAAACGGCGCAAATCGCCATCCAGGCCTCGCTGACGGGCCACCTGGTCCTGGCAACCCTGCACACCAACGATGCGGCCAGTGCCGTCAACCGCCTAGTCGACATGGGTGTGGAGCCGTTCTTGCTTAGCTCATCCTTGCTGGGCGTGCTGGCACAACGGTTGGTGCGCAAGCGTTGCACCGCCTGCCACGGCGCCGGCTGCGATGCCTGCGGTCAAACCGGCTATGCCGGGCGCACGGGCGTGTTCGAGTTGCTGGTGGCCAGTGACGACATCCGCGCACTGATCCACCAGCGTTCAGCCGAGGCCGACCTGCGGGCGACCGCCCTGAAGCAAGGCATGGTGCTGATGCGCGACGATGGTCAACGCCTGGTCGAAGCGGGGATCACCACGGCCGAAGAATTGCTGCGCGTGACGCGCGACTGACTGCCCATGAAGCCCGTACCCACCCACTTGAGACACCCCCCCCTGTGGGCGATGGGCTTGTGGGTCGTTCTGGTGTGGGCCGCGTCCCCGAGTGCTGTCATGGGGCAACCGTCCCAGCTGGTGGCGCAGCAGCCGTCCCAGGCTGCGGCGCAGCAGCCCTCCCGGGAAACCCCGGTCAGCGAGACCGCGGCTGTGGACACGGGCGCGCAGCCCTGGTCTTACACCCTGGGCGGCAAATTCCAGATCCGCGATGTGGCCGATGCCAGCACCGAGCTGTCCATGCGCCCTGTATTGGGCTTGCGCTACGGGCGCTGGCGATTCGGCCACCCCACCGGCACCGATTGGTTGCGTTTCAGCGGCTACCGCAAGGAGGCCAACCTGGCTTACCAGCTGCGGGAAGATGAGCGCCTGAAGGTGGGGCTGTCCATGCGCATACTCAACTTCAAGGACAACGGCACTTATGACGGGTTCTCCTCTGGCCAGAACACGCTTGTCGGCCGGGTGAGTGTGAACTACAAGTTGCACCCACGCTGGACGCTGGGCAGCGATCTCACGCAGGACCTGATGGGTCGGGGCAACGGCACCACCTTGTCGGTGGGTACCTCTTATGCGCTGCCATTGGACGAACGCAGCGCCCTCAACCTGAGTGCCGGCCTGAACTGGGCCACAGCCACGCACTGGGCCACCGAGTGGCGGCTGGCGCCCACACCTGGGGACGGCTGGCATTCTGGACTGGGCTCGCTGGGATTGGGCCTGAGTTACCGTTATGCCCTCACGCCCCAATGGGCCTGGTTCGGCACCTTGGGGACCGTCAGGCCTTTGGGTCAGGTGCACACCGTCAGCCCCCACAACCTGAACTGGACGGGCCAGGTGGGTTTGCTTTACTTCAGCCGTTGAGAAGCCATGCCCGCCTACCGATTTGAAGCCCTGCAAGCCGATGGCGTCCTGCGCAAAGGCACGCTGGAAGCGGACAGCCTGAAAACCGCCCGCAGCCAGTTGCGCCTGCAGTCGCTGGTGCCGCTGGTGGTGGAGGCCCTCGCAACGGGTGCGGACACGCAGGACGCCCACACATTGCCATGGTGGCAACGCCCCATCGGTGGTGGACGCGCCTTCAGCACCAGCCAACGCGCCATCTGGACGCGCCAGCTCGCCGGGCTGGTGAGCAGCGGTTTGCCGGTCGAGCGCGCATTGGCCGCGCTGGCCGAGGAGGCCGAAGACGACCGGCAACGCCATTTGGTGGCCGCCATTCGCGCCGAGGTCAATGCCGGCAGCACGCTGGGTCGCGCCTTGGCACAGTATCCCCATGAATTTCCTGCGATTGACCGTGCGGTGATTGGGGCAGGTGAGCAAAGCGGCCACCTGTCCAAGGTGCTCGAGCAGTTGGCCAACGACCTGGAAGACCAGCAGGTGTTGCGGTCGAAACTGCTGTCGGCCTCGCTCTACCCGGCCGTCGTGAGCCTGGTGGCGCTGGCGATTGTGATTTTTCTGGTCACCTCGGTGGTGCCTCAGGTGGCCGGTGTGTTTGCGGGCACCCAACGCCAATTGCCCGGCCTGACGGTGGCCATGCTGGCCCTCAGCGACTGGGTGCGCCACTGGGGCTGGCTGATGCTCTTGATGCTGGTGGTCGGCGTGCTGGTGTTTCGGCTGGCGATGCGCCAGCCGGCTATGCGCCTGCGGTTCGATGCAGCTTGGTTGCGCCTGCCACTGATCGGGCGTCTGGCACGGGGTTACAACAGCGCCCGCTTTGCCTCCACGCTGGCCATGCTCACCGCCGCAGGTGTGCCCATCTTGAAGGCCTTGCAGTCGGCTGCCGACACGCTGTCCAACCAGGCCCTGCGCGCCGATGCACTCGAAGCCCTGGTGCGCGTGCGCGAGGGTGCGCCGCTGGGCACCGCGCTGGCACAAAACGCCCGGTTTCCGGGCTTGCTGTCGATGTTTGCCAGGCTTGGGGAGCAAACCGGGCAACTCCCGCTGATGTTGCAGCGGGCCGCGCAACAGCTGTCCGGCGAAGTGCAGCGCCGCTCCATGGCCCTGGCCACCGTGCTCGAGCCTTTGCTCATTGTGGCCATGGGCGGCATGGTGATGCTGATCGTGCTGGCGGTGCTGATGCCAATCATGCAGCTGAACCAATGGGTCAAGTAAGCCATGGTGTCCCGCCGGAAAATGCCTCTTTTTTTGTACCAGGAGTGAACCATGCCCGCCACACTGGAAGGCCAACTCGTCGTTGCGATCTCGTCGCGAGCCCTGTTCGATTTCGAGGAAGAAAACCAGGTGTTCGAACAGGGCGACGACCGGGCTTACATGCAGCTGCAGCTCGATCGTCTGGAAGCGCCCGCCCGGCCCGGTGTGGCGTTTTCTCTGGTGCGCAAGTTGCTGGCGTTCAACGATGCCGATGCGCAGCGGGTGGAGGTGGTGATCCTCTCGCGCAATGACCCGGTATCGGGGATGCGGGTGTTCCGCTCGGCGCAGCACTATGGTTTGCCCATCCAGCGCGGCAGCTTCACCCGGGGGCAGCCGCCGTGGCGCTACCTCAAGCCCCTGAACGCCAACCTGTTTTTGTCCACCCATTTGTCGGACGTGCGAGCGGCTCTGGGTGCGGGCGTGCCCGCAGCGCAGGTCTACCCGCACTCGGCACTGGCCTCCGAAGCGCACCCACACGAAGTGCGCATTGCTTTTGACGGCGATGCGGTGTTGTTTTCGGACGAGGCCGAGCGGGTTTTCCAGGCCGAAGGCTTGTCGGCGTTTCAGGCGCATGAGCGGGACAAGGCGGGGCAACCCTTGCTGGCCGGCCCCTTCAAGCCCCTGCTGGCGGCCTTGCACCGCCTGCAACAAGAAGGCACCCCCGCCATGCGTGTGCGCACCGCGCTGGTCACCGCCCGCAGTGCCCCGGCGCACGAACGCGCCATCCGCACGCTGATGGACTGGAACATTGAAGTGGACGAGGCGATGTTTCTGGGCGGCTTGCCCAAGGGAGAGTTTTTGCGGGAATTCGAGCCCGACTTTTTCTTTGACGACCAGACCGGCCACATCGAATCGGCAGCGCGGCATGTGCCATCGGGCCATGTGGCGTCCGGGGTGGCCAACCCCGATTGATCAGCGTTTTTTATCGGTGTAGGGTGCCACTTGGCGCGCTTCGATCCGGTAGCCGGCCACGCCCATGTGCGAGTCGGTTTTGGTGGCGCTCATGGGACCGGTGATCCACACCACATCCATCATGCGCAGCCGTTTGGCCGGTTTGTCCAGCACCACATGCACGATCTGATTGGCAGGCGGCGGCGGCGAATGGATGCAGGCCCCAAAGTACGGCACCAGCAAAAACTCCTTCATGCCCTCGGGCAAGTCCTCCAGGGGCACCACATAACCGGGCAGGCGCACAGTCTGGCCCAGCAGCAAGGGGTTGATGGGGGCGTTGTCCCACATCTTGCGCATTTTCTGCAGGGCTTCTTCGGCCTTGGGGTCGTTGTCCTTGAGTGCGTCCAGGTTCAGCGCCTTGAGGTCCTTGTAGGGGTCCCAACCGGCCGGGATCAGTTGCTCCCAGCCGATGGTGCGCACCTGCCCGGGCAGGCTGGCACCTTGTGGTGGGCCTTCGGCCGACAAGGCGGGCTGGGGTTGTGGCACCAGTTCGCGGGCGGTCTCGCGCGCACTTTGCGCAGGGGCCTGAGCCCCCTGCAGCGCACCCAGGACCGCCAGAACCGAGACCGCTAAAGTTTGCCAGCGCATGCTTGTTCCTCTCTTGTCATATGCGGGGGGATAAGCCATCGGCCAGGGACAAACGGTAAGCCCGCCAGGCCGGGCCCAGACTGGCCAGCAGACCGGCCAGCAAAACCGCTGCGGCCAAGGCCAGCTGGGTGGGCAATGGCGCGGCCATCTGCAAACGGATGCCCAGCGCCTGCTGCATCCAGGGTGTGGCCAGCGCCATGGCCGCCTGCGCCAGCAACACGCCCAGCAGGACACCGGCGCAGGTGACCCAGACCCCTTCGAGCGTGAGCAAGCCCAGCACGTGACGCGGCCCGGCCCCCACAGCGCGCAGCACCGCGAGTTCGCGACGGCGCTCGTTCAGGCCGGCCAGCACCACAGCCATGAGAGACACAATGCTGACCAAAGCCACCAGGCCAGACACGGCCAGCAAGGCGTTTTCGCCTATGCCCAGCACCGACCACAACTCCCCCAGCGCGACGCCAGGCATGACCCCCATCAAGGCTTCGGGTTCGTGAAAGTTCACGAAACGCTGCACATTGAACACGGCAGCCCGGGTTTTCAGGCCGACCAGGGCGGCCGTGACTTCCTCGGGCTCGAGCTTGAATTTGCGCGCCTGATCCGCCGGAATTTGACCGCCAGGCAAAGGCGTGCCCGCCACCCAATCCAGGTGCAAGGCCTCCAAGGCCTGCAGGCTGACATGCACCGTGCGGTCCACGGGGGTACCGGTGGGTGCCAGGATACCAACCACCCTGAACGGTTTGTCCGCATGCTCGTCATGCGCCCCATCGGCGTGCCCGTGCATGCCATGCGACAAGGTGATGCTTTGCCCCAGGTCATACCCCATCTGACGCGCCACCTCGGCACCGATCACCGCCTCGTACAGGCCGTCGAGGGTGTCGGCAAAGACCGCTCCCTGCCGCAGGGCCAGGCGCTGCTTGTCGCCATACGCAAAGTGCTGAAAGTAAGCGGCTGTCGTGCCCAGAACCGGAAAACCCCGATGCGCATCGCCCAGGCTCAGGGGCACGACCCACGACACCGAGCGGTGCTGCGCCAGCATGCGCACACTGTCCATGGACATGCCTTGCGGCACGTTGCCGATGTGGAACACCGAGAACAACAAGAGCTGCACCGGGCTGCTGCGGGCGCCCACGATCAGGTCGACCCCGCTGACCGATTGCGAAAAACTGTGGCGAATGTCGTGGCGCAAACGCTCCAGCGTCCACAGCAAGGCGGTGGCCAGCGCCAGCGAGACCACCACCCAGACCAAGGTGCTGCGCCGGTTCCAGGCGCTTTGCCGGGCTATTTCGCTCAGCCTGTTCATCCCCGCGCCGCCGTTTCCTGCATGGCGGGCAAGGACCATTGCAAATCAAAGCGCGCCGCTTGCTGCTCGTCGTGGCTCACGCACACCAGGGTGCTGCCGGCATCGCGTGCGGCCTGCAGCAACAAATCCATGAAGCCTTGGCGCAGTGCAGCATCCAGCGCCGAGGTGGGTTCGTCCGCCAGGATCAATTCGGGTTGTCCAATCAGTGCGCGGGCAGCGGCCACACGCTGCTGCTGCCCCACCGACAGGGCGTCGGCGCGGCGCGTCCACAGTCCGGCAGGCAAGTCCATGCGCTGCAGCCAGCTTTGGGCGCAAGCTTCAGGACCGCCTGCAGTCAGGCAACGCGTGCGCCGCAACACCGAAAAGCGGCATGGCAGGGTGACGTTGTCCATCACATTCAGGTAGGGCAATAAATTGAACTGCTGAAAGATCACCCCCACATGATCGGCCCGGAAGGCATCGCGCCGACCTGCCGTCAAAGCCGCCCAGTCCTGGCCCAGCAAGCAAACGCGGCCCTGGTTTGGCGAGAGCACGCCCGCCAAAAGCCCCAGCAAAGTGCTTTTGCCACAACCGCTGGGGCCGTACAAAAACACCGTTTGACCTTGCCCCACATGCCAGCGGCCCAGCGCCAGGGTGTCGGCCCCACCCCGGGTCCAGGCAAAGCGCAGTGGCTCGATGTCGATCACAAAGTTGTCTCCCTCTCGAGCTGAGCAATATAACGCGTCAATCGGGCACGGGGGTCTTTCTCTGCCCCTCCCTGCGGGCAATCCACACGGTGGCCCACAGGATGACAAAGGCCCCCAGCCAGGTCGACTGGCTGGGCACATCACCAAAAACCAACCACCCCAGCAAGGAAGCCCAGACCAGGTCGAGGAACCGCAAGGACTGGGTGGCCGAAATATCGGCCAGGGCAAATGCCCGAGTGAGGCAATAGTGGGCCAGCGTGCCCAGCACCCCGGTGGCCGCAAAGCCCAGCCACTGCACGGTGGTGGGCATTTGCCAGTTGGGAACGGCCATCGGCAGGCTCAGCACGGTCACAGTGAGGGCTTGCCACAGCACGATGACGCCGGGCTTCTCGTAACGGGTCAGGGCCTTGGTGATGAGAAAGGACGCGGCGAACACAGGCGCCGAGGCCAGCATGACCAGGTTGTACCAACCGCCATCGCCCGACATTTTGGGCAAGACCACCACCATGACACCGGCAAAACCGATGATGGCCGCGATCCAGCGGTCTTTGCGCATGGGCTCGCCCAGGAACCAGGCGGCACCGATCATGATGAAAATCGGTCCGGTGAAACCAATCGCAGTCATGTCGGCCAGGGAAATTTTGGGCAGCGCCGTGAACCACAGCACCAGCCCCAGGGTGTGGACCCCCCCGCGCCAGAACTGACCGGCCATGTTGACAGGCATGTAGGCCCGCCAGCCGTCCCGCCAGACCCAGGGCAGGATCACCAGCAGGCCAAAAAGGTACCGCAAAAACTGGGACTGGTAGACATCCAGCTGCAGCGTCAGGTCGCGGGCAATGGTGTTGAGCACCGAGAACAAGATGCCACCTAGCACCATCCAGACCATGCCACGCACTGCGGCAGGCCAGCTGGAAAACGCACGCAGACCCCTGCGGTGGAGCAAAGACCACTGGCGGCTGGAAAAATGGGGTTTGGGCCTCTTCAAGGCGAGTCCCATGGCAGGATGTGCATCACGCAAGCATCTTAGGAGGTGCCTCAGGTCCTGCGGGTCGCGAGGGTTACGCCGTCATGCGCAGCGGGATGGTGACCGGCCCATCGTTGACCAGCGACACCTTCATGTCGGCGGCAAAGCGCCCTGTCTGCACCACCGGGTGCGCTTGTCGGGCCTGCGCCACGAAATGTTCGTAAAGGCGTCGCCCCTCCTCGGGCGCAGCCGCTTGGGTGAAGCTGGGGCGATTGCCCCCCGCCACTTCGGCGGCCAACGTGAACTGGCTGACGATCAGCAGCCCGCCTCCCACATCCTGCACACTCCCATTCATCTTGCCGGCCGGGTCGGCAAAGATGCGCAGCTTCAGGGCCTTGGCCAGCAAGCGCTCGGCCACGGCATCGGTGTCGCCTTTTTCAACGCACAGCAGCAGCAGCAAGCCCTTGCCGATCTGGCCGATCACCTCGCCATCGACCCGAACGTGGGCTTCACTCACCCGTTGCAGCAGCGCGATCATTTCAAGTCCTTCGCATCGTCAAAATGGGCTTCCACATCGCTGGGCAAGAGCTGGATGGTGGCCCGCAGACCCGGCACCTCGCTCATCAGGGCCTGCTCCACGCTGGTACGCAAGGCGGCAGCACGGCCCAAAGTCCAGCTGGCGGGCATGTGCATGTGCACATCCACAAAACGGCGCTGCCCGGCCTTGCGGGTATTGAGGTGGTCAAAGCGGATGATCTCGGTCTCGCCTCGCTGGTGCGCGAAGCCGCCCAGCACGCGCTCGATATCGGCCAGCACTTCGGGCTCCAGCGCCTCGTCCATCAGGCCTTGCGAGGAGCGCCAGACCAGACCCCAGCCCTCTTTCAGGATGTTCAGGGCCACGCCGATGGCCACCACGGCATCGAGCCACAACCAGCCCGTGACGCTGACCAGGGCGATGCCCACCACCACCCCGGCTGAAGTCCACACATCGGTCACCAGGTGACGGGCATCGGCCTCCAGCGCCAGCGATCGGTGCTGCCGTGCGGCGCGAAACATCAGCCAGGCCAGCCAACCATTCAGAGCCGAGCTGCCGACCGACAAAACCAGACCCCAGCCCACTTGCGCGATGGGCTGCGGATCCAACAAGCGACCCAGCCCCACCCAGACGATGCCCAGAGCGGCGGCAATGATCAAAATGCCTTCGAAACCGGAAGAAAAATACTCGGCCTTGTGGTGGCCATAGGGGTGGTCGTCGTCGGCAGGGCGGGCCGCGATGGTGACCATCACCAGACCAAACACCGCACTGGCCAGGTTGACCAGCGATTCCATCGCGTCAGACAGCAAGCCCACCGAATCGGTCAGCCACCAGGCCGTGGTCTTGAGCGCGATGGTGACCAGGGCCACCAGCACCGAAGCCCACAACATGCGGCCGGGCGTCATCCACACATCGAATCTTGTCATGTGCGCAGCATAACTTCGCCGCACGAACACGATGTGCGCCAGCCCCCGCTCAAGCCAGCGTCACCTTGGCGAACTTGCGCTTGCCCACCTGCACCACGTAAGTGCCCGCTGCGAGTTTGAGGCCCTTGTCGCTGACCACGCTGGAGTCGACACGCACACCACCGCCGTCAATCAGGCGCCCGGCTTCGGTGGTCGATGGGGCCAAGCCCGCCGATTTGAGCAAGGCACCGATGCCCATGGGTGCGCCCGACAGGCTGACCTCAGGAATGTCATCGGGCACGCCGCCCTGGCTGCGGTTGATGAAATCCTGCTCGGCCGCATCGGCCGCAGCCAGGCTGTGAAAGCGCGCCGTGATTTCCTTGGCCAGCATGACCTTGGCGTCTTTGGGGTTGCGCCCACCTTCGACTTCTTTTTTCAGCGCTTCAATTTCGGCCATCGACTTGAAGGACAGCAGGGTGTACCAGCGCCACATCAGCGTGTCGGAAATACTGAGCACCTTGGCAAACATCGTGTTGGGGGCTTCGGCAATGCCGATGTAGTTGTTCTTGGACTTGGACATCTTGTCCACGCCGTCCAAGCCTTCGAGCAAGGGCATGGTCAGGATGCACTGTGGCTCCTGGCCATACTCGGCCTGCAGGTGGCGCCCCATCAAGAGGTTGAATTTCTGGTCGGTTCCCCCCAACTCCAGATCACTCTTGAGCGCCACCGAGTCGTAACCTTGCATGAGGGGGTACAGGAACTCGTGCACCGAAATCGGCGTGCCGGCCTTGAAGCGGTCATGGAAATCATTGCGCTCCATCATGCGGGCCACGGTGTACCTGGCCGCCAACTGGATCATGCCCATGGAACCCAAAGGTAGCGACCACTCACTGTTGTAGCGAATCTCGGTTTTGGCGGGGTCCAGCACCAGACTGGCCTGCCTGTAGTAGGTTTCGGCGTTGAGCTTGATTTGCTCGGATGTGAGCGGCGGGCGGGTGCTGTTGCGGCCCGATGGATCGCCAATCAAGCTGGTGAAGTCACCAATCAAAAAGATCACCTGGTGTCCCAGATCCTGGAGCTGGCGCATCTTGTTGAGCACCACGGTGTGGCCGATGTGGATGTCCGGCGCCGTCGGATCCAAACCCAGTTTGATGCGCAAAGGCACGCCGGTGGCCTCTGATCTGGCCAGTTTTTGCAGCCAGTCATCCCTGGGAATCAGCTCCTCGCAGCCCCGCAAGGTGACGTCCAAAGCGTTCAGAGTCTTGTCCGTGACCGGAAAATTTGTAACAAGCGCTTGATTCATAAGGGTTTTTTCTAAAGTCAAATGGGCATAGACCGGTACAATAGTCCTTCTTGTCCAAGTCATCCATTCTAGGGTGGCTTGGCCCTTGCGTATCGTGCCCCTTGCAGGCTTTGCCTTCCAAGAGGTCGAGAACCACCGAATTGATGTCTTTTTTGAACGCCCTCCAGTCCCGGCTGGCCTCCCTGCTGATTGCTGTTTTGTTCCTGTGCACGGCTGTGCTCGGCGCAGTGCTGGTGGGCGTGCAACGCGTGCTGGGCTGGCTGGACGGGCAACACCCCGTCCTCGCGGCCAGAACCAAAGCCCTGTCCCGCTGGTTGGCTCGTCACCCCAAAGCCATCAGCGCCAGCCTGGCCTCCGTGCTGCTGGCCGGTGGTGGCGGCGCCTTCGCCATTGCCAACCTCGGCCCCGACATTGCCGACCAACCCGTGGTCACTGTCACTGTCCCCGTGGCCATTGCCCAGCTCGAAGACCAGGTCAAAACCCTCGATCGGGTGAACATCAGTCTGACCCGCAGCGACACCACCCGATCCTCCGACACCCCTGAAAGCCTGCTACGCCGCCTGGGCATGGTCGATGCGGAAGCTGCGCTTTTCCTGCGCAACAACCCCTTGGCCAAACAAGCCCTGCGGCAAGCTGGCCGCGCCGTCACCGCCGAGGCGGACAGTCAACAGCGTTTGATCGCACTGCATGTGCGCTGGCTGAACAAGGAAACCGACACTTTTTTCCAGCGCCTGTCCATCAAAAAAGGGGATCAGGGCCTGCAGGCAGCGCTTGAAACCTCGCCCATGAACACCAGCATCCGCATGACGGGCGGCACGGTCAGTCGATCCCTCTACGATGCCGCTGACGAGGCCCGACTGCCGGACGTGGTCATCAACCAGCTCACCCAGATTTTCTCCAACCAGATCGACTTCCATCGGACCTTGCGCAAGGGCGCACGTTTTTCCGTGGTTTACGAAGTGCTGGAGGCCGATGGCGAGCCTGTGCGCACAGGCCGGGTGCTGACGGCCGAATTTGACAATGGCAACAATTCCTACCAGGCGGTCTGGTTCCAGGAGCCCGGCCAGAAGGGCAACTACTACAGCCTTGAAGGCAAAAGCCTCAGCCGCGCCTACCTGGCATCGCCCGTCCCTTTTTCCCGTCAAACCAGTGGTTTCACCATGCGTTTGCACCCCATCTTCAAAACCCAGCAAGCACACCGGGGCCTGGACTATGCAGCCCCTACCGGCACGCCCGCCCAATCTGTGGGTGACGGCGTGGTGACTTTTGCGGGTGTCCAGGGCGGTTATGGCAATGTTGTCGAGGTTCGCCACGGCAACGGTCATTCCACCTTGTATGCCCACCTGAGCAAGATCCATGTGCGCAAGGGTCAAAATGTGCAAAAGGGACAGACCATCGGTGCCGTCGGCTCCACGGGCTGGTCCACCGGGCCGCACCTGCATTTTGAATTCCGCGTCAATGGTGTGCACGTTGACCCTCAAAAAGTCATTCAGCAAGCCCAGGCACTGCCCATACCGCCGGGCGCCATGTCTCGCTTCAACGCCCAAGTGGCTCAAGCCCGAAATCAGTTGCTGGCCGCCGCGCAGATGCGGGAAAGCAATATCCAATAACAACAAGGGGCCGACAGGCCCTTTTTTGATCGCCGTCTTCCGACGTCCACTCCCGTCATCTCCCCGGCTTTTGACTTTACCATGGCGCCCGCGTTTTTCATTGGCCTGATGTCCGGCACATCCCTGGACGGCGTCGATGGTGTCCTGGCCCGGATCGACCACGCCGGGCGTGTGCATGTGTCGGCCCATGCCTTTGCTCCCTTCCACATGGATTTTCGGGCTGAATTGCTACAGCTGAACCAGAGCGGCCCCGACGAGCTGCACCGCGGCGCCTTGGCCGGCAATGCGGTGGCCCGACATTACACACACGTGGTGCACGAACTGCTGCACGCCACCGGCATGACCGCCGGGCAAGTGACGGCCATCGGCGCCCACGGACAAACGGTTCGACACCGGCCACTTGAATTTGATGGCGATGCACAGCGCGCGCAAGCCGCCGTGGGCTACACCTTGCAACTGATCAACCCCGCCTTGCTGGCCGAATTGACTGGGATCGATGTGGTGGCCGATTTTCGCAGCCGGGACCTGGCCGCTGGCGGGCAGGGTGCACCCCTGGTGCCCGCCTTCCATCAGGGGGTCTTTGGTGAAAACGGCACCACTGTGGCCGTCCTGAACATCGGCGGTATTTCCAACCTCAGTGTGCTGCACCCCGATGGGGTTGTTCAAGGTTGGGACTGTGGGCCCGGCAATGCCTTGATGGACCATTGGTGCGCTCGGCATACCGGACAGGCATTCGACCACGAGGGGGCATGGGCGGCGCAAGGGCAGGTCAACCGGGCCTTGCTCGCACAGATGATGTCAGAGGCATTTCTCCAGCGCTTCCCCCCCAAAAGCACCGGAAGGGATCTGTTCAACCCCGCCTGGCTGGCGCACCATCTGGAGGCCATGCCTGCTGACCAAGCGCCACGGCCCGAAGACATCCAGGCCACCTTGGCCGAATTCACCGCATGCACCTGCACCGCCGATGTGTTGCGCCACGCTGAGCGGGCAAGGTGTTTGGTGGTGTGTGGCGGTGGCGCCCTGAACGGCCATTTGATGCAAAGGCTGGCGGCCCATTTGCCTCAAGTCCAGGTGATCAGCAGCGCCGAAAAGGGCTTGCCGCCTTTGCAGGTCGAGGCGGCTGCATTTGCGTGGCTGGCTTACAAAAACCTCCGGCGCGAGACCGCCAGCCTCACCAGCGTCACGGGCGCCCGAGGCGCCCGTGTCTTGGGGGCACTGTACCCCCGTTGAGTTGCGGCAAAACCCGTGGCCGCGCAGGTCAATCAGGTCGAAAAAGAAGACCCACAACCGCAAGTGGACGTCGCATTCGGGTTCTTGATGACGAACTGGGCGCCCTGCAAGTCTTCCTTGTAATCGATCTCGGCACCGATCAGGTACTGGTAACTCATCGCGTCAATCAACAAGGACACCCCGTTTTTGCTCATGGTGGTGTCGTCTTCGTTGGTGATTTCGTCGAAGGTGAAACCGTATTGAAATCCAGAGCACCCCCCGCCTTGCACAAAGACGCGCAGCTTCAGATCGGGGTTGCCCTCTTCAGCGATCAGGTCGGCCACCTTGGCGGCGGCGCTGTCGGTAAAGACAATCGGCTCGGGCATTTCGGTCTGGATGTTTTCAGCAACAGCGCTCATGGTGTTTCTCCGGTTCAATGCCAAATAGTATAGCGTGCAGGTCGGGAATTACCGCCAGAGCAGCCCAGAAACGTTACTGGTCTCATGGGTTTTGACGCCCGGCGACACCCAACAAAAAGCCGCCGCGGCGAACCGGGGCGGCCTTTTGGTGAAGCAGGAAAGCGGATTAACGCTTGGAGAACTGCTTGCGGCGGCGAGCGGAGTGCAAGCCCACCTTTTTACGTTCCACCTCACGGGCGTCACGGGTGACAAAACCAGCCTGGCTCAGCACGGGCTTGAGCGAGGCGTCGTAGTCAATCAGGGCGCGGGTGATGCCGTGGCGCGATGCACCGGCTTGGCCGGATTCGCCACCGCCATGCACGTTGATCATGATGTCGAAAGTTTCGGCATGGTTGGTCAGCATCAGGGGCTGTTTGGCGATCATGATCGAAGTCTCGCGGCCGAAGTAGGCTTGGATGTCCTTGCCATTGACCGTGATCTTGCCAGTGCCTTTTTTCAGAAACACGCGGGCGACGCTGGATTTGCGACGGCCGGTGCCATTGTTCCATTCACCAATCATCTCAAGGCTCCTTAGATGTCCAGCACTTTAGGCTGTTGGGCGGTGTGTGGATGCTCTGCGCCGCCATACACCTTGAGTTTCTTGATCATGGCGTAACCGAGCGGGCCTTTGGGCAGCATGCCCTTGACAGCCTTCTCGAGTGCGCGGCCAGGGTGCTTGGCTTGCATGTCGCGGAAGTTGGTTTGTGTGATACCGCCGGGGAAGCCCGAGTGACGGTAGTACATCTTGTCGAGGTTCTTGGTGCCAGTCACTTTGAGCTGGGCAGCATTGATGATGACGATGAAGTCACCGGTGTCGACGTGAGGCGTGTAAATGGCCTTGTGTTTGCCGCGCAAACGGAGAGCAACTTCGCTGGCTACTCGTCCGAGGACCTTGTCGGTCGCGTCAATCACAAACCACTCGTGCACGACCTCAGCGGGTTTGGCGCTGAAAGTTGTTGTCATGAGTTTTCTCTAAAAAGAAAGGTTTGTCGGGTCCTTTTCCACGGTCGGTGCTCCTCTTTTGGGAGCCTCTTAGGTGGGAAGTTGCCCTGCCCTTGCAAGCAAAGCGTCTTCGCCGCGGGACCACAAAATCGCTGCGAAGCCCGCCATTATACGAAAAATCAAGGACTTGCGAACGCAATTGGTTACCATCAACCCATGTTCAGTTACCGACACGCCTTCCATGCGGGCAACCATGCGGATGTGCTCAAGCACATCACCTTGCTCGCCACCCTGCGCCACCTCATGCAAAAAGAGGCAGGCATCACCCTGATCGACACCCACTCCGGAGCCGGCCTGTACCGGCTCGATGGGGACTACGCCCAAAAAGGTGCCGAAGCCCAGGATGGCCTGTTCAAACTGCTTGCAGCCGTGGAAAGCGCCGAATCGGTGCCCGAGCCCGTGCAGGACTACCTCGAGCAAATCGCCAGTTTCAACCCCAGCGGGGTGGCCAAGGTCTACCCAGGCTCGCCGTTCCTGATGCAACGGCTCATGCGCCACGCGTCACGTGACCGACTGCGCCTGTTTGAGTTGCACCCCACCGACAGCAAGGCCCTGATGTCCCACATCGCCCAGCTCGACGCCGGACGGGCCATCACCGTCAGCCGCGAAGACGGCTTCGAGGCCCTCAAGAAGTTGCTGCCTCCACCGCCCTCGGCCACCGGTTCCAAGCGCGCCCTGGTCCTGATTGACCCGAGCTACGAGATCAAATCCGATTACGCCAAGGTCGCCAACGCCATTCAGGAATACCTGAAGCGGTTTTCCACGGGCACCTATCTGGTCTGGTACCCGATCATTCCGCGACCTGAAGCACACGATTTGCCACGCCGCCTGCGCACTTTGGCCAACCAAGCCCAGAAACCCTGGCTCAATGCCACTTTGGCCATTGGCCGGGGGGCTGGCGACGAAGGTGGCCTGGTGGCCAGTGGCATGTTTGTCATCAACCCCCCTTTCACCCTGAAAGACCAGATTCGCCAAGCGCTGGATGTGGTGGGCCCTGCCCTGGCGCGCGGCACCGGGAAAAACTGGCAGGTCGAGTCATCCTGAAAGCTAGGCGCCATGCCAAGGGCCCTGGCCCGGTGCTGGCTAACGGGCCATTCAGCCCAGCGCCCGCAAGGTCAGGGAAACACCTGATCCCCAGAAACCTCAATTAACCGACCGCGCGGTCGGTTAATTGGTATACTGGCCCCTGCGCCAAGACCCTTTCCTTCTGTTCGGCGCAGGAGAAGCCCATGTACACGCAATCATTCAGCGTCCCGGACGGGTCCGAGGACGCCAAGTCGGTCGGTCTGAAGGCCGTTCCTAAAGACCTGAACCCACAAGACGCTGCACTGCAGGCAGCCTTTGACGCCCGCATCGATGCCGATGGCCGCATCGAGCCCCGCGAGTGGATGCCGGACGCCTACCGCAAGACCCTGGTGCGACAGATCAGCCAACACGCCCACAGCGAAATCGTCGGCATGTTGCCCGAGGGCAACTGGATCAGCCGCGCCCCCAGCCTCAAGCGCAAGGCCATCCTGATCGCCAAGGTCCAGGACGAAGCCGGTCACGGTCTCTATTTGTACAGCGCCGCAGAAACCCTGGGCACCAGCCGAGACCAGATGCTTCACGCCCTGCACACTGGCAAAGCCAAATACAGCTCCATCTTCAACTACCCCACGCTCAACTGGGCCGATGTGGGCGTGGTGGGCTGGCTGGTGGACGGTGCGGCCATCATGAACCAAGTGCCCCTGTGCCGCTGCTCCTACGGCCCATACGCGCGCGCCATGGTGCGGGTGTGCAAGGAGGAATCCTTCCACCAGCGCCAGGGCTATGAAGCCTTGCTGGTCATGATGCAAGGCACCGCCGAGCAAAAAGCCATGGTGCAAGACGCGGTCAACCGCTGGTGGTGGAAGTGCCTGGCCATGTTTGGCCCGCCCGACGCCGACAGCCCCAACAGCGCGCAAGGCATGCGTTGGGGCATCAAACGCATCAGCAATGACGACCTGCGCCAGAAGTTCGTCGATGCCACCGTGCCCCAGGCCAAGGTGCTGGGCGTCACCTTGCCGGACCCGGACCTCAAATGGAACGAGGCACGTGGTCATCACGACTACGGCCCCATCGACTGGAACGAGTTCTGGGCCACGGTCAATGGCCATGGGCCCTGCAACAAGGAGCGCTTGGGAGCCCGCGTGAAGGCCTGGAACGACGGCGCTTGGGTGCGCGAGGCGGCCATCGCCCACGCCAGGAAGCAGCAACAACGCCAGATGAAGGAAGCCGCATGAGCACGCCCGCATTGAAGGAATGGCCGCTTTGGGAGGTTTTCGTGCGCTCCAAGCAAGGGCTGGAACACAAGCACTGCGGCAGCTTGCACGCCTCGGATGCCGGGCACGCCCTGCAAATGGCGCGTGATGTCTACACCCGCCGCCAGGAAGGCGTGAGCATCTGGGTGGTGCCCTCGGCCAGCATCTCGGCCAGCGAACCCAATGACAAACCCGAATTTTTCGATCCGGCCAGCGACAAGGTGTACCGCCATCCGACCTTTTACGCGATACCCGACGAAGTCGGACACATGTGAGCGGCCACGGCGAAGGCTTCACGCAGCACTGCAGCGGTTCGCCGCGTGCTGCGCTCCAAGCCCTGTCTTCGCCGCCTCGCCTTGCCTGCAAACTCCCCGCGATGCCTTATGAATGCCCCAACTGACTATCTACTGCACCTGGCCGACAACGCGCTGATCCTTGGCCAACGCAACGCCGAATGGTGTGGCCATGGCCCCATCCTCGAAGAAGACATCGCGCTGTCCAACAACAGCCTGGACCTGATCGGCCAGGCCCGCATGCTCTACCAACATGCCGCGGCTCAGATCGGCGGCGAAGCCACCGAGGACACACTGGCCTACTTCCGCGATGTGCCGGATTTTCGCAACTACACCCTGTGCGAGTTGCCCCACATGCCGCTGATGTCGGCCACGGCCCAGGGCGATCGCGACTTTGCCATGACGATGGCGCGCAATTTCCTATACAGCAGCCTGATGGTGTTGGTTTGGGACCAGCTGCAAAGTTCGAAAGACCCACAGCTGGCTGCGATTGCCGCCAAGTCGCTCAAGGAAGTGCGTTACCACCTGCGCCATTCGCGTGACTGGTTGGTACGTCTGGGCGACGGCACCGATGAATCACACACCAAGGCACAAGCGGCCCTGGACCAGCTGCTGCCCTACACCCAGGAGTTCTGGGCCAGCAGCCCGCATGAAGCCGAAGCACTGGCCAACGGCACAGGCATCGACATCGCTGCCTTGCGAAACGACTGGAACCAGATCGTGGACGAGGCCCTGCTGGAAGCCACGCTGCAGCGCCCGGCCGATGGCGGATTTGTACCGACAGGCAAACAAGGCATCCATTCCGAGCATCTGGGGTTTGTACTCGCCGAGATGCAAAGCTTGGCCCGTGCCCACCCGCAAGCCGTCTGGTAAGTCCTGGCCATGCCTGCCCCCACCAAGCAGCCCGACAGCGCCGATGTGGCCCGCGCCTGGGCCCTGCTCGAGGCCCTGACCGACCCCGAAATTCCGGTGGTCACCTTGCGCGAGCTGGGCATCCTGCGCGACGTGCGCGCTGGGCAAGCGGGGCTGGACGTGGTCATCACCCCCACCTACAGCGGCTGCCCGGCCATGGGCCAGATCGAGGACGATGTGAAAGCCCTGCTGCAGGCCAACGGCCTGCAAGGCCGCGTGGTCACGCAGCTGGCCCCGGCCTGGACCACCGACTGGATGAGCGAAGCGGCCAAGGACAAATTGCGGGCCTATGGCATCGCCCCGCCACACGCCTGCGCCCGGCCGGCCTCCGGTGCGGCCAGCGTGGTGCAGTTTGCCGCACGCGGCACCCAGCCCGAGGTGGTGCCATGCCCGCAATGCGGCTCGGCCAACACCACCGAAACCTCCCACTTCGGCTCCACCGCCTGCAAGGCCCTTTACCGGTGTCTGGCCTGCATGGAGCCCTTCGATTACTTCAAACCTTACTGAACTGCCTCGGCGCAGCCAAGCCATGTCCGCACCCCGATTCCATGACCTCCAGGTTGCCCGCATTTCGCCCGAAGCGGCAGGTGCCGTGGCCATCACCTTGACCGTCCCTGACGATCTGCGCAGCCGCTTCGACTTCCAGCCCGGCCAGTTCCTGACCTTGCGCGCCGACATCGGTGGGGCCGATGTGCGCCGCAACTACTCCATCAGCTCGGCGCGCAGCCAGCTGCACAAGCACGGCGAGCTCGAGGTCGGCATCCGTCCGGTGGAGGGGGGCGTTTTCTCGAACTGGGCCGCGGCCCAACTCCAAGCCGGGGACAGGCTGCGCGTGATGCCGCCCGATGGCCGCTTTGTCGTGCAACGCCCCCGCGCCATCCACCGGGTCGGTTTTGCCGCTGGCTCGGGCATCACGCCCATCCTGTCCATCCTGGCCAGCACCCTCGAAGACCAGCCCGACAGCAAATTCACCTTGGTCTATGGCAATCGCCGCATGGACAGCGTGATGTTCAACGAGGCCCTGCAAGACCTGAAAGACCGCTACCCGGACCGGCTCACGTTGATCCACATTCTGTCGCGCCAGGCGCAGGAAGTGCCCCTGCTCGAAGGTCGCATCGATGCGGCCAAAGTGCAGGCGGTCATCGACGCCTTTTTGCCTGTGGGCAGCATGGACGAGGTGTTCGTGTGTGGGCCCGAAGCCATGATCGAAGCCACCGAGCAGGCGCTGCGGGATGCGGGCGTCAAGGCCGAACGCATCCGCACCGAGCGCTTCAGCTCGCCCACGCTGGATGCCCTGTCACCCGAAGTCCGCGCCAAAGCCGTGCTGGGTCACCCGGCCACACGCGAGCAAGGTGAAGTGCAGCTCACCGTGGTGCTGGACGGCAAGCCCTACAACATGCCGATGAACCGGAACGAAAAGATCCTCGACATCGCCTTGTCGCTGGGCCTGGACCTGCCCTACTCGTGCAAAGCCGGGGTTTGCTGCACCTGCCGCTGCAAGGTCATGGAAGGCAGCACCGAGATGGAAAAAAACTTCACCCTCGAAAAGCCCGAAGTCGCACAAGGCTACATCCTGTCCTGCCAGGCCCGCCCCACCAGCGACCGTGTGGTGGTCAGTTTCGACGAACGCTGATCACTCGGCCGACTGCTGCATCGCCCACATGCTGGCGTAGCGGCCCTGGCGGGCCAGAAGTTGCGCATGGTTGCCGCGCTCGATGATCTGCCCGGCCTCCATGACCAGAATCTCGTGCGCGTCCACCACGGTCGACAAACGGTGTGCGATCACCAGTGTGGTCTTGTTCTGCGCCACACCGGCCAACTCTGCCTGGATGGCCCGTTCGTTGGCCGAATCCAGCGCCGAAGTGGCCTCATCGAACACCAGAATCGGCGGGTCCTTGAGCAAGGTGCGGGCAATGGCCACCCGCTGCTTTTCACCACCCGACAATTTCAAACCGCGTTCACCCACCGAGGTCTGATAACCCTTGGGTGTGGAAGCAATGAAGTCGTGGATGCGGGCCGAACGCGCGGCACCCTCGATCTCGGCATGGCTGGCACCCGGACGTCCGTAGGCGATGTTGTAGGCGACACTGTCATTGAACAGCACCGTGTCCTGCGGCACGATGCCCAACACGCGGCGCACGCTCGACTGCGTGACCTGTCGGATGTCCTGCCCCGCGATGCGGATGAAGCCTTGCTGCACGTCGTAAAAACGGAACATCAAGCGTGCCAAGGTGGACTTGCCAGACCCCGAAGGCCCGACCACCGCCACAGTTTTGCCCGCAGGGATCGTGAAGCTGATGTCCCGCAGGATCGGGCGGTCGTTTTCGTAGGCGAAGGACACGCGGTCAAACACCACATCGGGTGCCCCCTGCATCACCAGGTCGGAGGCCCCCGGGGCATCGGCCACTTCACGCTCACGGTCCATCAGCACAAACATCTTGTCCAGATCGGTCAGGCTCTGCTTGATCTCGCGGTAGAGCACACCCAGAAAGTTGAGCGGGATGTACAGCTGGATCATGAAGGCGTTGATCATGACCAAGTCGCCCAGGGTCATGCGCCCGGCCACCACCCCCTCGGTGGCACGCCAGAGCATGGCCACCAAAGCAGCAGCGATGATGAGCTGCTGACCCGTGTTGAGCACCGACAAAGTGGTTTGGGCCTTGAGCCTTGCCAGGCGCAGGCGCTCCAGGCTTTCGTCGTAGCGGCCCGCCTCAAATTGCTCATTGCCAAAGTACTTGACGGTTTCGTAATTCAACAGCGAATCGATGGCGCGGGTGTGGGCGGCCGAGTCGAACTCGTTGGCCTGCTTGCGGAACTGGGTGCGCCACTCGGTCACACGCACGGTGAAAAAGATGTACAGCACCAGGGCCAGCAACGTGATGCCGGCAAACCACGCATCGAACTTGACGGCCAAAATCGCCAGCACCAGCCCCACCTCGATCAGCGTCGGGATGATGCTGTAGAGCGAGTAGGAAATCAGCGACTCGATCCCGCGCACGCCGCGTTCGATGTCCCGCGTCATGCCCCCGGTTTGCCGCGCCAGGTGAAAGCGCAGGCTCAGCGCATGCAAATGCTCAAAGGTCTGCAAAGCGATGCTGCGCGAAGCGCCTTGCGTGGCTTGGGCAAACACCAGCTCACGCAGCTCGGTGAACGCCGAAGTCAACAAACGCAAGGCCCCATAAGCCAGCAGCAAGGCCACTGGCACCACCAGCACCGCTTGCGGGTCACCTGGCTTGAGGCTCATGGCGTCCACCAGTTCCTTGAGCAGCAGGGGCACGCTCACATTGGCCAGCTTGGCCGCCACCATCAAGGTCAGGGCGATGACCACGCGCCATTTGTACTGCCACAAATAAGGCAGGAGGCGCGACAGTGTTTTCCAGTCTCCACCCGGTGCAGGCTGTGGCCCAGCGCCCGATGGGGAGCCCGGCCGGGGGGTGTGCGCAGAGGCGGAGGCGGCGGTTTCACCATGGTGGCGCATAAGGGACAATCCAGTTCAACAACAACCACCGATTGTGCCCATGTCCGAAACACCACGCCCCGACACCGTGTCCTTGCCCACCGACCAGGAGTTGGTGCTTAAGGTCATCCCCATGCCTGCAGACTGCAATGCCAGTGGCGACATTTTTGGTGGCTGGGTCATGGCCCAGGTTGACCTGGCGGGTGCCGTCTTGCCCGCCCGCCGTGTGCGGGGCCGCATGGTGACCGTGGCGGTGAACGAGTTCATCTTCAAACAGGCCGTCAAGGTGGGCGACATCCTGTCATTTTTTTCGCGCATTGTGCGTGTGGGCCGCACCTCGGTCACGGTCAAGGTCGAAGTGTTTGCCGAACGCTTTCAGCTGCAGGGCCAGTACATCAAGGTGACCGAAGCCCACCTGACCTATGTGGCCGTGGACGCCCAAGGCAAACCCAGGCCTGTGCCCGCCGAGTGACGCGCCTGAACTGCCCCGGTTTCAGGCGGTCAGGAAACGATGTACGCGGCCGCGCCGGTGGACATCAAGGTGCCATCGGGACCACAAAACTCCATGCGGGATGAGCCCACCCGCGAACCCACGCGCAAGGCGTGGGCCGTGATCGTGAAATGCTCGCCAATGCCGGGGCGCAGGTAGTCCACCCGCAAATCGATGGTGCCCAGTTTGGCAAAGCGCTCCAGGCGCTTGGCGGGTGGCTCGTCCATGTGCTTGGCCGCCAGCGCCGCCATGACGGCCGCGCTGCCGATGGCGTCCAGCACCGCGCTGATGACGCCGCCATGGATGCGGTTGTAAGCAAAGTGCCCCACCAATTCAGGTCGCATCTGGATGCGGGCCTCCACCCCCTCGGGTGTGACCTTGACCAGTTTCAGGCCCAGGGTGTGGTTGAAGACGATTTTTTCTTCGTAGATCTGGCGAAATCCCTCGATGTACTCGGGTTCCAGAACCAGGGGGACGGATGGACGTTGGGGCATGGCTTGATTCTAGTGACAGGCCGCCCGACCCACGATCACACCCGCGCCAGCACCGGCCCCAGTGCCTTGCCGGTGTGCGTGCCCAGCTGCACCAGAGCTTCCGGCGTCGCGGCGGCCACAATGCGGCCGCCCGCGTTCCCGCCTTCCGGACCGAGGTCAATCACCCAGTCGGCTTCGGCGATCACATCCAGATCATGTTCAATGACGATCACGCTGTGGCCCGCATTCACCAGACGGTGCAGCACGCTGATGAGCTTGTCCACATCCGCCATGTGCAGGCCCACCGTGGGTTCGTCCAGCACATACAGGGTGTGCGGGGCCTTGTTGCCACGCCTGCCCACCTCGTCGCGCACCTTGGTCAGCTCGGTCACCAGCTTGATGCGCTGCGCCTCACCGCCACTGAGAGTCGGCGAAGGCTGTCCCAGCGTGAGGTAACCCAGCCCCACATCCTTGAGCAGTTGCAGCGGGTGCGCGATGCTCGGCATGCTGGCAAAAAAGTCGACCGCCTCATCAACTTCCATTTGCAGCACATCCCCAATGCTCTTGCCGCGCCAGGTCACGGCCAGGGTCTCAGGGTTGAAGCGTGCACCCCGACAGGTTTCGCAGGGCACTTTCACATCGGGCAAGAAGCTCATCTCGATGGTCCGCATGCCCTGCCCTTCGCAGCTCGGGCAGCGGCCTTCGCCCGTGTTGAAGCTGAAACGCCCGGCGGCATAGCCCCGGGCTTTGGCTTCCAGCGTTTCCGCAAACAATTTGCGGATCGTGTCCCAAAAGCCAATGTAAGTGGCGGGACAAGAGCGTGGTGTTTTGCCAATCGGCGTTTGATCGACTTCGAGCACACGGTCGATGGTTTCAAAGCCCTGCACATCGCTGCACGCACTCAAAGCCACACGCTGACCCGCATCTTGTGCGGTGCGACCAGCAAAGGTGGCGCGCTGGCTGACGAGCGCCTGCACGTTGGCCAGCAGCACATCGCGAGCCAGGGTGGATTTGCCCGAACCGCTGACGCCAGTCACGGCCACCAGTCGCTTGAGAGGCACCTGCACATCGACCCGGCGCAGGTTGTGCAAGTTGGCACCCGTCAGCGTGAGCCATTGGAGGGGCGCAGCCCCGGCCTCTGCGTGGGGCGGTGGTGTGGGCGCCGACTTTGGCGTACCTCCGCCGTATGAGGCGCCCGCGCCAGCGCCCCACGCAGTGGCATCCACCGACCTGCGCAACTGCATCGGATGCTTCATCGCATGCAGCAAATAACGCCCAGTCTGCGAATCGGCTGAAGCCGTGATGTCGGCCACCGAGCCTTGCGCCACCAGGCGACCACCGCGCTTGCCCGCACTCGGGCCAATGTCGATGATGTGGTCGGCACGGCGGATGGTGTCTTCGTCATGTTCCACCACCACCAAGGTGTTGCCCTTGTCGCCCAGTTTGTGCAGGGCATTCAACAAAATCTGGTTGTCGCGGGCGTGCAGCCCAATGGTCGGCTCGTCCAGCACATAGCACACACCCTGCAGGTTGCTGCCCAGTTGGGCGGCCAGACGGATGCGCTGCGCCTCGCCGCCACTGAGCGTGGGTGCGCCGCGGTCCAACGTGAGGTAGCCCAGACCCACTTCTTCCAGAAACTCCAGCCGGCTCTTGATTTCAGGCACCAGGTCGCGCGCGATGTCGGCATCGCGGCCCACCAGTTGCAGGGCCTCGACCCAACGGCGCACATCGCTGACCGACAGGCTGGCGATGTCGGTGATGCGCCAGCCCTGGCCGCGTGCAGCGCCCAGACGCACAGCGCGTGCGGTGGCGTTCAGGCGGGTGCCTTCGCAACGGGGGCAGGCCACATCGGACAGATTGTCGATTTCGGGCTCGGCAAAGGTTTGTTCACGCCCCTTGTCCTTGTCGTCCTGCACCGAATCGTCCAACACCTTGCGCTCGTCTTTGCTGAGTTGGACACCCGTGCCCACGCAGTCGGGGCACCAGCCATGTTTGCTGTTGTACGAAAACAGCCGTGGGTCGAGTTCGGCATACGAGGTGGCGCAGGCCGGACAGGCCCGCAAGGTTGAAAACACCCGGTGCTGGCCGATGCGGGCGGTGGATTGACCGCTGAACATGGCTTCGCGCAATCCGTCCAGATCGCTCAGCACATGCACCACGCCTTTGCCGTGCTCCAGCGCCTGCGTCAGCGCCTGGCGCAGCGCCGTCTCGCTAGACGGCAGCACATCCAGGCTGGCCACCGGCAGTTCGATGTTGTGTTCCTTGAAGCGGTCGATGCGCGGAAATCCTTGCGTGGGCAAAAAGTCTCCATCGACGCGCAAGTGTGTGTAGCCGCGAGGACGCGCCCAGTCGGCCAACTCGGTGTAGACCCCCTTGCGGTTGCTGACCAGCGGCGCCAGCAGGCCGATGTGCTGGCCACGGAACTGGGTCATCAGCTGCGCCACGATGCTGTCGGGCGTTTGCGGCTGCACCGGCGTGTGGTCGTGCACACAGTGCTGGATGCCCAGCTTCACATACAACAAGCGCAGGAAGTGCCAGACCTCGGTGGTCGTGCCCACCGTCGATTTGCGGCCGCCGCGCGAGAGGCGCTGCTCGATGGCCACCGTGGGCGGTATGCCATACACCGCATCGACCTCGGGGCGGCCTGCGGGTTGCACGATGGAGCGGGCATAGGCGTTCAGGCTTTCCAGATAACGACGCTGGCCTTCGTTGAAGAGGATGTCAAACGCCAGTGTGGACTTGCCCGACCCGCTGACGCCCGTGACCACGTTGAACTTGCCGCGCGGAATGTGAACGCTCAGGTTTTTCAGGTTGTGCTCTTTGGCGTTGACAATTTGGATGTTGTTGTTCAACACAGGTGCGCGTTTGATAGGCATTGCGGGTGAACCTGCGCCCTCGCGCCCCAAAGCTCTCGAGAGCGAGGCTGCGGTGTCGGTGGGTGACGATTTTGGCGTACCCCCGCCGTATGAGGAACCCGCCGACACCGCAGCCTCGCCCCCATAGCCATTCGATCGCTCAGCCACACCATGCACCTCACCCATGGACTGGGCGTACTCCCGCAGCGCCAGCCCCGTGTGCGATGTCGCGTGTTGGCGCACATCTTCGGGTGTGCCCTCGGCCACGATCAGCCCCCCGGCGAAGCCCCCTTCTGGCCCCAGATCGATCAGCCAGTCACTGGCCCGGATCACATCCAGGTTGTGCTCGATCACGATCAGCGAATGGCCGGCTTCGAGCAGCTTGCGCAAGGCCCGCATGAGCTTGGCGATGTCGTCAAAATGCAGGCCGGTGGTGGGCTCGTCAAACAGAAACAACGTGCCTTTGCGGGCCAGCGTCTGGCGGCTCTTGGCCGCGCTTTTGGCGGCCTCGGCCAAAAAGCCCGCGAGCTTCAGGCGCTGCGCCTCACCGCCCGAGAGCGTGGGCACGGGCTGACCCAGGCGCACATACTCGAGACCGACATCCACAATCGGTTGCAGGGCGCGGATGACCTCACGGTCCTGCGCAAACAAGGCCGCAGCCTCGCTCACCGTCAACTGCAGGATGTCTGCCACGTTCAGGTGACGCGGCACACCACCGATGGCCTGGCGCTCGATGGTGATCTCCAGAATCTCGGGGCGGTATCGCTGGCCATCGCAATCGGGGCAGCGCAAATACACATCGCTCAAGAACTGCATCTCGACATGCTCGAAGCCCGAGCCGCCACAGGTGGGACAACGGCCATCGCCCCCGTTGAAACTGAATTTGCTGGCGGTGTACCCACGCTGTCGCGACAGTGGGGCGGTGGCCAAAATCTCGCGGATCGCATCCCATGCGCCCACATAGCTGACCGGGTTGGAGCGCGCGGTTTTGCCAATCGGCGACTGGTCCACAAACACCACATCGCTGAGGTGGTCGGCCCCCAGCAAACGGTCGTGTGCGCCGGGGGTTTCGGTGGCTTTGCCAAAGTGACGCATCAACGCCGGGGACAACACATCCTGGATCAAACTCGACTTGCCCGAGCCGCTGACACCGGTGACGGTGACCAGGCGCTGCAGCGGGAAGTCAACGCTGATGTTTTGCAGGTTGTGCTCGCGTGCGCCTTCGAGTATCAAACGCGGTGTGCTGTCGCTGACCATGCGTTTGAAGCCCAGGCCCACTTGCTTGCGCCCGCCCAGGTATGCGCCTGTCAGGGTGTCGGCCTTGCGCAGCTCGGCGGTGCTGCCATCAAACACAATTTGACCGCCCCGCTCGCCGGGGCCGGGGCCCATGTCGATCATGCGGTCGGCGGCCAGCATCACGGCCGGGTCATGTTCAACCACCACCAGCGTGTTGCCCGCGTCGCGCAGGCGGTGCATGGCCTGGGTGATGCGGTGCATGTCACGGGGGTGCAGGCCGATGCTGGGCTCGTCCAGCACAAACAAGGTGTTGACCAAGCTGGTGCCCAAGGCGGTGGTCAGGTTGATGCGCTGCACCTCGCCGCCGCTGAGCGTTCGGCTTTGGCGGTCGAGCGTGAGGTAGCCAATGCCCACATCGCACAGGTATTTGAGGCGGGTGGTGATTTCTTCCAGCAAGAGTTGCAGGGCTTTTTGTTCGGCGCTTGGGCCTTTTGTTGAGCCCTTGACGGTGGCTTCTGTGGTTTCTTCGGGGGCTCGGTCTGCGTCAGAGCGGGGGGCGGGCGACGATTTTGGCGTACCCCCGCCGTATGAGGAGCCCAGCCCATCCCCGGCCGAAGCCTCCCCATCAGCCACAGACGCCCAACCTGAAGCCGACAAGCGGTCAAAGAACAATCGCAACCGGTCCAGCGGCATGATCATCATGTCGTGCAAACTCAAACCCGGCAGCGCCTCCAGTTGCGCCCGCGACCACTTCACACCCGCAGGCATGAAGCGCTTTGCCACGGGCAAGGCGCCGTCGGCATCCGCGTGACTGCCAATACGCCAGAGCAAGCTCTCGGTCTTCAACCGCGCCCCGTGGCACGTCGGGCATTCGGTGTAACTGCGGTACTTGGACAAAAGCACACGGATGTGCATCTTGTAGGCCTTGCTCTCCAGGTACTCAAAAAAGCGCTTCACGCCATACCACTGGTGGTTCCAGCGGCCCTTCCACTCGGGTGAGCCGTGGATCACCCAATCTTGCTGCGCTGTCGTCAGCTTGTCCCAGGGCGTGTCACGCGGAATGCCTGCCGCCTCGGCATGGCGCATCAGGTCGTCCTGGTTCTCTTGCCAGGCGGGCGTCTGCAGCGTCTTGATGGCCCCGGCCCGCAGCGTGAGTTTGGGGTTGGGAATGACCAGGCCATAGTCGACACCGATCACCCGCCCAAAACCCCGGCAGGTCTCGCACGCACCCACGGCCGAGTTGAAGGAAAACATCGAAGGGATCGGGTCGGTGTAGCGCTGGTCGCTGTCCGGGCAATGCAAGCCGGTGGAAAAGCGCCAGATGTCAAAGGCCGCTTCGGGAGAAGACGAGAAATCGGGATCTGACCCCGATTTCTCCACATAGACATTCAGGCGGCCGCCGCGTTTGAGGGCCACCTCGATGGCTTCGACCACGCGGGCTTTTTCGGCCTTGGCCAAGCGAAAGCGGTCGGCGATCACGTCCAGCACCTTGCGCGGACCGGTGGGCGTGGCCACTTCGCGCTCGGCCTGTACTTTGGTGAAGCCGCTGGCCGACAGCCATTGCTCGACTTGCTCGGCGCTGGTGCCCGCAGGCAACTCCACCGGGAAGGTCAGGAACAAACGCGGGTCTCCCGCTTGCACGGCACGCTGGGCCAACTCGGCATAAATGGAGTCGGGGTTGTCGTGGCGCACCGGTTGCGCCGTGTCTTTGTCAAACAACTGCCCCAGCCGGGCAAACAAGAGCTTCAGGTGGTCGTTCAGCTCGGTCATGGTGCCCACGGTGGAACGCGAGCTGCGCACCGGGTTGGTCTGGTCGATCGCAATCGCCGGGGGCACGCCATCGACCTTGTCGACGGCCGGTTTGTCCATGCGGTCCAGGAACTGACGCGCGTAGGCGCTGAAGGTCTCCACATAGCGGCGCTGCCCTTCGGCGTACAGCGTGTCAAACACCAGGCTGGACTTGCCCGAGCCGCTCGGCCCGGTGACCACGGTCAGTTCACCGGTCTGGATGTCGAGGTCGATGTTCTTGAGGTTGTGCTGGCGGGCACCACGGATGCGGATGAGACCTTGAGACATGCTGGGCTTTGTGGGGGTGAAGGCCAAACATTCTAGGGCCGCGCCCCATGCAGCCATGTCCGGACTTTCTTGTCCCCTTTTCTTGACCGGGATCAGGAAAACGCCTGCGCCAGCGCACGCTTGACGGACTGCATGACAGAATGAAAAAACCGACCCGATGGAACAGATGGACCTGAAAAATGTCACCTGTCTGCCCGCCATGGCCCGGGCCACCCCATGCGCCCGATTTGCAGCGCCCGTTTGATGGCCTGGTTGATGATGGCCGCTTGCTGGGCATGCGCCTGCAACACCTGCTCCGCCACCCCCCCATCACCTTGCCACCGCACACGAGCGTGTTGGTGGTGGCCCGCACCATGCGCGAGCGCGGCGTGTCCTCGGTGATGCTGGTCGAGCAAGGCCGCTTGTGGGGCCTGGTCACCGACCGCGACCTGCGCAACCGGGTGGTGGCCGAAGGGCTGGACCTGTCGCGCCCTGCGTCCGATGTGGCCACCCTGAACCCGATGACACTGGACCAGCGCAGTCCTGCAATGGAAGCCTTGCTGCTGATGGTTCGGCACCACATCCACCATGTGCCGGTGATGGACGGCCCGCGCATCGCAGGCATGGTGACCGCCAGCGACCTGACGCAACTGCAAAGCAGCTCGGCCGTCTGCCTGGCGGGCGACATCCACCGTCAAAACACGCTGGACGGGCTGGTGGCCATCGGCCCGCGTGTCAAAGCCCTGCAAAACACCTTGAGCGCGGCACACACCAGCGCCTACAACACCGGCCACATCATCACCGCCATCACCGACGCGCTGACCCGTCGCCTGATCCACCTGGCCGAAGCCGAGCTCGGCCCGCCGCCCGTGGCCTGGGTGTGGGTGGCGGCCGGCTCGCAAGGGCGTTGCGAACAAACCGCCAAGTCGGACCAGGACAACTGCATGCTGCTGGGCGATGCCTACAACCCCACGTTGCACGGCGACTACTTCAAGGCCTTGGCCCGCCAGGTGTGCGATGGTCTGGCGGCCTGCGGTTACATCCACTGCCCGGGCGGGATGATGGCCATGACCGATCGGTGGCGCCAACCCCTGCGGACCTGGCGCCAGTACTTCCAGCAATGGATCCATTTCCCAGACCCCAAGGCCCTGATGCTGACCACGGTGTTTTTTGACCTGCGGGCCGTGCATGGCGAATCCATGCTGCTGCACACCCTGCGCCAGGAAGTGCTGGCGCGCACGCCCCGGCAAAGCCTGTTTCTCGCGCATGTGGTCCACAACGCACAGTTGCAACGGCCGGCCCTCAACCTGTTGGGGCAGCTCGCGCAGATCCGCAGCGGCGAGCACGCCGGCACGGTCGATTTGAAACTTCAGGCCATAACACCCATCGTGGATTTGGCGCGCATCTATGCACTGGCCGCCGGCCTGCTGGAGGTGAACACCACCGACCGCATCGAGAAAGCCGCGCTGATGGGCGATCTCCCGGAGCAAAGTTCGCGCGATTTGCGCGACGCGCTGGAGTTCGTCTGCAGCCAGCGCATCGCCCACCAGCGCCAGCGCATGCTGCATGGCCTGGCGCCAGACAACCACCTGCACCTGCAGGAGCTGTCGAACTTTGAACGCGGCCATCTTCAAGATGCATTGGCGATCATCCAGTCCTTGCAGGATGTGCTGGTCCAGCGCTACCCAGTGGCCCATTTTTGAGGCACAGGCCGCCTGGCACTGCCCGCGCGCGACATGTTTTTGTGCCGCGTCGAGGCCTCTGCAGCGCAGGACGGTGTGGCCCATGTCGCGTGATGACAAGGGTAAATACCGAGGGTCAGGGTGTGGAGCGCCGCTTGATCGCACAGCGTTTGTCCCTATCCTTGGGCATGGCCGACGTTCACACACCATCCACCCCACTGCAAAAACGCCAAAGTCGTTTGCGCTGGACATTGGTGCTGGTTTGGGTGTGCACCAGCTTTGGCCCTGGCTTTTTTGCGCGCGACCTGGCCATCGAGGTCCATGGCTGGCCACTGTATTTCTGGATGGCCGCGCAAGGTTCCTTGCTGATCTTTGTGGCCATCGTCGTGGTCTACGCCTGGCTGATGAACCGCTGGGAAGCCGAAGAAGCGGCCAGCCTGCACGTGGAATCGCGTTTGCCCGACTGACGTTTGCCGCAACAATTCGCGACAGCTTGCCACCCGTTTCATCCGCATCAAGCCGCGATCCAACCCCTTGGGTTGAAAGACCCATGTCAGCCATCGATCAGCACGATCGCCGAAGTCTAGGTGTTTTCCCTTGGCTCACTCGATCCAGACACCCCGTGCAATCTTTCAGTAAGTAATGCCCCCTAAATTAAAAGGGCATTTGATTGACCCGCCCATCCCGTCGGGCCAACACCACTGCGTACATCCAATCCGTCAGGCCTGAACGTCGGACCAACACTGAGGAAGAAAAATGGCAACAGACATCACAAACAACGTCCGGGAACGCGCCCGGCCGATGACCGCGGAGGAGAAAAAGGTCATCATGGCTTCGTCCGCAGGGACGATTTTTGAGTGGTACGACTTTTACCTGTACGGTGCATTGGCGGCCATCATCGGGGCGCAATTCTTCACGGCGTTCCCGGAAAACACCCGCAACGTTTTTGCCTTGCTCGCTTTTGCGGCAGGTTTCATCGTTCGCCCCTTCGGCGCACTGGTGTTCGGCATGTTGGGCGACATGATTGGCCGCAAACACACCTTCTTGATGACCATCGTCATCATGGGTTTGTCGACTTTCCTGGTGGGCGTGCTGCCCAACTACGAAAGCTGGGGCGTTGCAGCGCCGATCATCCTGATTTTGCTGCGCATGGCCCAGGGCCTGGCCCTGGGTGGTGAGTACGGTGGTGCCGCCATTTATGTGGCCGAGCATGCGCCGGCCAACCAGCGTGGCTACTTCACAGCGTTCATCCAGACCACGGCCACCTTGGGTCTGCTGCTGTCGCTGATCGTCATTTTGTCGGTGCAAGGCTATGTCAACGGCAACTACCCGGACGTGCCCTTGATGAAAGACGGCGTCGCGGTCCTGATGGCCGACGGCAGCCCCACCATGGTCAAGGCCTTCAATGCCTGGGGCTGGCGCGTTCCCTTCATCGGCTCCATCTTCCTGCTCATCATTTCCCTCTACATCCGCTTGCAGATGAATGAAAGCCCAGCCTTCAAAAAGATGAAGGAAGAGGGCCGCACCTCCAAGGCGCCGTTGAGCGAAGCATTTGGCAACTGGAAGAACGGCAAGATTGCCTTGATCGCCTTGCTGGGTTTGGTGGCGGGTCAGGCCGTGGTGTGGTACACCGGCCAGTTCTACGCTTTGTTCTTCATGCAAAACGTGATCAAGATCGACAGCTTCACGGCCAACGTGATGGTGGCTTGGTCGCTGATCCTGGGCACCGGGGGCTTTTTGTTCTTCGGCGCCTTGTCTGACCGCATTGGCCGCAAACCCATCATCCTGGCGGGCTGCCTGCTGGCGGCTGTGACCTTTTTGCCCGTCTTCGGATTTTTGACCAAGACGGCCAACCCCGCCATTTACCAAGCGCACCAGACCCCGGTTTCGGTCAAGGTGTCGGCCGAAGATTGCTCCTTCCAGTTCAACCCCACGGGCACTGTGAAATTCACCTCGTCTTGCGACATCGCCAAGGCCCAGCTGGCACGTTCTTCGGTGAACTACACGACCGAAGAAGGCGCTGCGCCAGGCACGCTGGCCATGGTCAAGGTGGGCGACACCGCCATCGAGTCTTATGACGCTGGCAAGCTGACGGGCGACGACCTGAAAAAAGCCAAAGCCGCTTTCGACAGCGGCCTGAACGCTGCACTGAAGCAAGCCGGCTACCCCCTGGTGCCTGCTGACAACAAAACCGTCGCCAAGGCCAACAGCTTTGTGGACATCTTCACAGCGCAGAAGCTCACCATCATCCTGATCCTGACCTACTTGGTGTTGTTGGTGACGATGGTCTATGGCCCGATCGCGGCCATGTTGGTGGAAATGTTCCCAACCCGGATCCGCTACTCCGGCCTGTCACTGCCTTATCACATTGGCAATGGCTGGTTCGGTGGCCTGATGCCTGCCACCGCGTTTGCGATTTCTGCGCAGACCGGCAACATCTACTCCGGCCTCTGGTACGCCATCGTCATTGCGGGCATGACCATCGTGATCGGCACCTTGTTCGTGCCCGGCGGCACGCACAAAAAGGACATCTTCGCGGACGATCACCACGCTCGTTAAACGGCTTGGACGCTCGGCCTGGGTCTTTCCAGAGACCCAGGCCGATTTTTTTTCTGCAAACCGTCTCGTCCAAGAACAAGCGAGACGGCCAGTGGGCCTCTTGCAAATCCGATTCCATGGACCGAGTCTGATTTGCAAGGCGCAGACCGTGGCAGACTTCGCCACACATTCACCCCGAAGGAAATGCACCCGTGATTGAACTTGTGCTCTCGCAATTGAGCGACGTGTTTCGCATCGGCCTGATCATGGCCCTGGTGCTGACCATGCGCAGGACCGCCCCGGTGACGGGTCGGGTGTTGCCCTTGGCGGCCGGCGTGGTGTTTGTGGCCGTGTTGCTGCCCAGCACCATGCCCGGCGACTCGCACAGCCTCAGCAGCGCCATCCTCGCCGGTCTGGTCTCCAACCTGATCATTCTGGTGCCGGTGCTGGTGCTGGCACATTGGCTTGCCCATTTTCGACGCTGAAGGCCAAGCCTCATCCATGCGCGGATGGGGTTGCGATGACCCCCAGCAAATCAGGGGGATGGCCTGAAATCCGCCGCAAAATCCCCAAAGACTTCTAAGTGTTTTCCCTTTGAATTCGCACCGCAGGGGATGCGAAAGCGCAGGCCGAAAAGCGTAAGGCACTTGTCAGAATGTTTCATTTTCCGAATGACGGCACCCAATGGGCTTGAAAAAATAAGGTTTATTCGGTCTTTTTGATGGGTTTTCCACTTGGAAAAGACCCAATGGACATTTGCAGACTTCTCCATAGAATCCGCCCAATTATTCTGGTCGCCCTCTGTGGAAGTTTATGTTGCTTGTTGTCGTCATTGCCAAGAGTCTGATTGAGCTGTCCCTGATGTTCATCGTCGGGCGGTTCCTGCTTGGCTTGTTGGCAGGCCCCAACCGGGATAACAATGTTTTCTGGCAACTGCTGGATGTGGCCTCCAAACCGGCACTTTGGATCACGCGCAAAATCAGTCCCAAACTGATCCTGGACCAGCACATCCCACTGGCCACCAGCAGCTGGCTCATCATCGCCTGGGTCCTCGTGGTGCAGCTGAAAATCGACCTCTGCCTCGAAATGGGGGTGGCGGCATGCCAGTGAACGCCCATGCATCAGCCGCCGGCCCCAACAACGCCCACCGCGGCTTGAGCCTGTGGCTGAAATTCAAGGCCAAAACGCTTTTGGTGTTTGGCTTGCGTGCCCAAGCCAATGCCGTCTTTCAAGAAATCCTCCACCTCAATCCGGCGGACGTTCTGGCCCTCAACACCTTGGGTTATGACGAGTTGAACCAGCGCCGCCTGCCACAAGCCCTGGACTTTTTTGAGCGTGCCCTGGCCCAAACGCCTGCCAAAGCCAATGCCCACTTCAATGTGGGCTTTGTGTGCGAAGAGCTCGGCCGCACCCCAGAGGCAGAACTGGCTTTCAAGGCGGCGATTCAGATCGACGAGAAATTCGACCGGGCCTGGTACGGCTTGGGCCTGGCTTTGGTGCGCCAGCGGCGCTTCGAAGAGTCCTTGGTGGCCTTCAAGCGCAACACCGAATTGCAATCGATGAGCCCCTATGCCTGGTACCAGATGGCGCGGGTTCACATGGAACTGCAACAACCCGACAAGGCCCTGGAGGTGATGCGACACCTCAAGGGTTTCGAGCCCAAGGTGGCGGCCCAACTCGAAAGAGAGACAGGACTGAAGCTGGACAGCCTGAGTTGAGACGTTTGCCCGCCCCCCTTGGCGGCCATTTCAAGTGTGAGAGTTGGTAGTTTGGTTTTTCAACAAGAAGGAGATGACGATGCAGCTCACTGCAAAGCACCAGGAATACTGGGGCAAAAATCTAAGGATCACGGGGCTGTTGCTGGCCTTGTGGTTCTTTGTCACGTTCGTGCTTTTGTATTTTTCACGTGATTTGACGTTCAGCTTTTTTGGCTGGCCGTTCTCGTTTTGGGTGGCTGCCCAAGGCGCACTGGTTGTGTACTGCCTGATCATCTGGTACTACGCACGCTACATGAACAACCTGGACAAGGAATATGGCGTTGCAGAAGGAGAAGAAGCATGAGCGTTTTTGCTGGTGAAGGCCAAACCCAAAGCCAATTTCAAAAATCACTTAACCGGGTGTTCATGTTCTACGGCGGAGGCTTTGCGGCCTTCGTGATTTTGCTCGCCATCCTGGAGCAAATGGGCATGCCCAAAGATTACATCGGCTATGCCTTCTTGGCAGCCACCGTGCTCCTGTACGGCGGCATCGGTGTGATGAGTCGCACCAACGATGCGGCCGAATACTATGTGGCCGGCCGCCGCGTGCCCGCGATCTACAACGGCATGGCCACAGGCTCTGACTGGATGTCGGCCGCCTCCTTCATCGGTATGGCCGGTACGCTGTACCTGACCGGTTACGGTGGTCTGGCCTTCATTCTGGGCTGGACGGGCGGCTACTGCCTGGTCGCGCTGTTCCTGGCGCCTTACCTGCGCAAGTTCGGACAGTTCACCATCCCCGACTTCCTGGGCGCACGCTACGGCGGCAACATGGCGCGCCTGATCGGCGTGTTTGCGGCCATCCTGGTGTCCTTCGTGTACGTGGTGGCGCAGATTTTCGGCGTGGGCCTGATCACCGCCCGCATGACAGGTCTGTCCTTTGACGTGGGCGTTTATGTCGGCTTGGCCGGCATCCTGGTCTGCTCGTTCTTGGGCGGCATGCGCGCTGTGACCTGGACCCAGGTGGCCCAGTACCTGATCCTGATCGTCGCCTACATGATCCCAGTGATCTGGTTGTCGGTGAAACACACCAGCAACCCTGTGCCACAGATTTCTTATGGCTACCTGCTTGAAAAAGTCACGGCCAAAGAAGAGCAGCTGCTGAAAGACCCCAAAGAACTCGAAGTTCGTGGCATCTTCAAAGCACGTGCCGATGCAGCCGCTGAAAAGCTGAAAGATGTGCCCGCTGCCATGGCCGCTGACAAGGAAGCCGCCACCAAGAAGCTGGAAGAGCTGAAGGCCGCCAACGCGCCGGAAGCCGACATCAAGGCCGCTGAAACCGCCTTGGCGGCTCTGCCCAAAGACGAAGCAGCAGCCAAAGCGGCTTACACCGCTGCGCGCGCTGCCAATGCACCGCGTGCCAACCCACCCCTGCGCCATGCTGAGCCGTTCCCCGGCAAAGACGATGCCGCCCGGGATGTGGCCCGCAAGAACTTCCTGGCCCTGGTGTTCTGTTTGATGGTGGGTACGGCTGCTTTGCCGCACATCTTGATGCGCTTCTACACCGTGCCTTCGGTGCGTGAAGCCCGTGAGTCGGTGGCTTGGTCGCTGTTCTTCATCTCGCTGCTGTACTTCACCGCGCCCGCTTTGGCGGTGTTGGTCAAGTTCGACATCTACACGATTCTGGTCGGCACACCGTTTAACCAGTTACCGGAATGGATTGCACGCTGGAACGTGGTTGACCCCACGCTGATGGCGGTGTCGGACATCAACAAGGACGGCATCTTGCAGTTGGCAGAAATCCGCTTGGGCGGTGACATCGTGGTCTTGGCCACACCTGAAATCGGTGGCTTGCCCTTCGTGATTTCGGGTCTGGTGGCGGCCGGTGGTTTGGCTGCGGCCCTGTCCACAGCCGATGGCCTGCTGCTCACGATCGCCAACGCCTTGTCGCACGACGTGTATTACAAGATTGTTGACCCCAACGCCTCGGCCAACCGCCGTGTCTTGATCTCCAAAATCATTTTGGTGTTCGTGGCTCTGGCGGCGGCCTATGTCGCATCCTTGCGCATGGCGGACATTTTGTTCCTGGTGTCTGCGGCCTTCTCGTTCGCTGCGGCAGCCTTCTTCCCTGCGTTGACCCTGGGCATCTTCTGGAAGCGTGCCAACAAATGGGGCGCTTCGCTGGGCATGTTGGCAGGTCTGGGCATCTCGTTCTACTACATGGCCAAGACCCATCCCTGGATGTACGGCTTGTTCCACAATGGCACGCTGACGCCTGAAATCCTGAAGGCCAACACCTGGTGGGACATTGCCCCCATCTCGGCCGGTATCTTTGGTGTGCCACTGGGCTTCGCAGTGATCATCATCGTGTCGCTGCTGACCAAAGAGCCTGAGCAAGAAGTGCAGGATCTGGTGGAGAACGTCCGCTTCCCCAGCTTTGACGGCACCACCTCGCAAGGGACTGCTGCGCACTAAACGGTCGATGCTGGCAAGACCCGTCTTGCCCAGCTGAACCCGCCAACAAAAAACCCGATCGCGTCAAGCGATCGGGTTTTTTCATGGGCGCTGGCCAAAGACCCGGTTCAGGAACGCCTGACACCCACCCCGCACTGCGCCGGGGCCTGCCAGTCGGGGCCGTCAAACCAAGGGTCGCCCTGCAAATAAGCCCGCAGCATGGGCAAGGCGTCTTGGCCCCAAAACAGCTTGTCATCCACCCGGAAGCTGGGCACACCAAACACCCCCTGCGCCAGGGCTTCGTCGGTGTGCGCCTGCAAGGCTTGCTTGACCTCGGCGCTGGCCACGTCCTTGGCGGGCCCGAGCTGGGCCGTCAACTGCGCTAGGCGCTGCAGATCGGCCGCGTCTGCACCGCTGCACCAGACATGGCGAAACACCTGCTCACACACATAGCGGTTGGGCTGACCGTCGGCATCGCAAGCGGTGGCCAGACGCAGCAAGCCCAAAGGGTTGAACGGATGGTAGGCCGGCAATTGCAAAGGCGTGCCTTGCTGCTGGGCTTGCCACAGCACTTGCCGGTAGGTCCAGTCGCGCTTGGTCGGGATTTCTGCCGGCCCCAGTTGCCCGTGGTGCTTGAGCATGGCCGCAAACAGCACGGGCTTGTGCACCACCCGATGGCCGATGCCCTGCAAGGCGCGTGGCAAGGCGTCGAAAGCCAGCCAGGCATAGGGCGAGATGAAGTCAAGGTAAAAGTGGATGGTTTTCATAGGCGGGTCTTCAGTTCGGGTGGCCTCGCAAGGGAAAGTCTATAGGGTCAACACCAACTTGCGCTTTCCCAAGCTTGCAGCACATGATTTTGTCATTCGGAGGAAGCAAGCATGTACCAACACATCATCCTGGCATATGACGGCTCGATGACGGGCCAAAAGGCCTTGCTTGAACTCAAGGAACTGGCGCACTGGGGGCAGCCGCGCCTGACCCTGGTGGCCGTGGCCCCGCACCCGGTCGACGTGGGCTCGATGGAAATGGGCTACTACACCAGCGCCAACCCGCAAGCACTGGAAGAAACGCTGAAAGAGCAACTGGCACAAGGGGTGCACACCCTGCAAGCCATGGGGTTCAGCGCGCAAGGCGAATTCCTGCAAGGCGAGGTCATCCACGAATTGACCGACTATGCCACCCGCGCTGGCGCAGACCTGATCGTGGTGGGTCACAAACACGAAAAGAACCTGCTGCGCCGCTGGTGGAGTGGCTCGACCGCCAAATCCTTGGTGGAGGAGTCACCCTGCAACGTCCTGATCGTGGTGGAGCGTGAGGGCTGATTCGACCCGCCGCGCCCCGTTTCAATCGCCCGTGACCTGAACAAGGCGCTGCTGAATGCGTTGCCACACCACGCGCTTGTCCTCATCGCCCATCCGGCCCCAGTTGCCAATTTCTGTCAGGGTGCGCAAGCAGCCTTCGCAATGCCCGCCGTCCGGGTGCATGAGGCACACCGACACACACGGCGATGGCACATGGGGCTCGTTCACAGCCAGCACCTGACTGGCCCGCTGCGCCAACAATTTGAAGTGGGGCTTCATGGCTCAGCCCGCCCGCTTGTTGAGGAGGGCCCGGGCCACGTTCGAGTGGGGTGGACGGCCCAGAAAATCGCTGATGAAAGCGCCCGCATCGACCAGCTTGTCGAGGTCAATGCCGGTGGCGATGCCCATGCCATGCAGCATGTAGACCACCTCTTCGGTGGCCACATTGCCCGTGGCACCCTTGGCATAGGGACAGCCCCCCAGCCCGGCCACCGAAGACTGGAAGTTCCACACCCCCATTTGCAAAGCGGCCAGCGTGTTGGCCAGTGCCTGGCCATAGGTGTCGTGGAAGTGACCACAAATGTGGTCGATGGCAAAGTGCTGCTGTGTGGCCTCAATGGCCTTTTGCACCTTGAGCGGTGTACCCACCCCGATGGTGTCGGCCACGTCCACGCGCTGCACGCCAATTTGCTTCATCAGGCCTGCCAGATAAGCCACACGCTCGGGCGCGACATCGCCCTCATAAGGGCAACCCACGGTGCAGCTCATCGCCCCGCGCACCGCGATGCCCGCTGCCAGCGCAGCCTGCACCACAGGGGCAAAGCGCTCGATGCTCTCGGCGATGGAGCAGTTGATGTTCTTGCGGCTGAAGGCCTCGCTGGCCGCGCCAAAGACCACGATCTCGTCAGGCCGGGTTTTGACGGCCGCCTCAAAGCCCTGCAGATTGGGCGTGAGTACCGAGTAACGCACGCCACTTTGGCGCTGCAGGCCTGCCATCACTGCGGCGTTATCGGCCATCTGCGGCACCCACTTGGGGGACACAAAACTGGTGACCTCGATCTCGGTCAGGCCTGCGGCCTGCAGAAGGTGCACCAGCTGGATCTTGACCTCGGCCGGCACCGCCTGCTTTTCGTTTTGCAAACCATCGCGGGGGCCGACGTCGATGAGCTGGACACGGGTGGGCAAAGACATGGGAAAACTTTCAATAACCGCGTTGGGGGTCGACCACCCCGTTGATCGGCTCCCCGCGCTGCAAGGCCTGCATTTTGCCCACGATTTGGGCGATGCTTTCTTCGCGCAGGGTGCGGGCTGAGGTGTGCGGCGTGACGGTGATGTGGGGGTGCTGCCAGAACGGGTGTGAAGCGGGCAAAGGTTCGGTGCGGAACACATCGAGCGTGGCGCCCGCGAGGTGTCCACCGTCGATCAGGGCGATCAGGTCTTCGTCCACCAGGTGTTTGCCACGGGCCACGTTGATGACGTAGCCGCCGGGCTGCAATTGCGAGAGGGTGGCCTTGTTCAGAATGTTCTCGGTCTCGGGTGTGAGCGGCATCAGGTTGACCAGCACGCGCGTGGCCTGCAGGAAGTCGGGCAAGGCCTGCGCCCCGCTGAAGCAGCGGATGCCGGGCAGGTCCTTGGGGCTGCGGCTGTAGCCGTTGACCGGAAAATCAAACACCTGCAGCGCTTTGGCCACGCGCTCACCGAGTACCCCCAGGCCCATGACACCCACCGCAAAGTCGGCGCGGCTGCGCGGCTTGCGGTACGACCATTTGCCCAACTGGGTGTCGGCGTCGTAGCCGTCCAACTCACGGAAATGCCGGATCACCGCATGGCACACGTACTCGGCCATTTGCACCGACATGCCCGCATCGTCCAGGCGCACCACCTTGAGGCCAGGCGGCAAGCGCAACTGCAACAAGGCGTCGACACCTGCGCCGATGTTGAACAGGGTTTGCAGCCCCGGCTGTGCGTCGATGAACTGCTGGGGCGGTGCCCAAACGATGGCGTGATCGGCGGCTGGCGCGCCAGGCGCCCAAGCCGACACCGTGGCCTCTGGGAAAGTGCGCTGCAGCCCCTGCACCCAGGGCGCGGGGTCGAGCTTGTCAAAGCAGATGGTGATGTGCATGACGCGATTTTGTCAGCCCAGCTTGAGCAGCTCTGCCCCATCGGCGACTTGATCACCCGGGGCATACAGCAACTCCGCCACGACACCGTCTTTGGGCGCACTGATGGTGTGCTCCATTTTCATGGCCTCCATCACCGCCAGCGGCTGACCGGCTTTGACCTTGTCACCCGCCTTGACGGCAAAGGACACCACCTTGCCGGGCATGGGGGCCGTGAGGCGGCCGCCTTCTTGTGCGGCTTCTCCCGCATGGGCCAGCGGGTCGAGCATGGTGATGCGGGTCGCGCCCTGGGGCGTGAAGATGTGCGCAGTTTCGCCTTGCCAGTCGAGCTGGCTGAACACTCGCGGGGCGTCCCCCCACTGCACCCACAGGCCCGCACCATCGGCGGCAAAGCCGAGCACGCCTGAAATGGCTTCTTCGCCTTCCAGCGACAGGCTCACAGCACCGTCGTGCAAATAATTCAGACGTGCTGAACGCGGCTGGTCTTGCCACACAAATTCAAAGCGTCGTTGCGCCAAACCGTGCGACTGCCAGCCATCGCGGCGGCTGAAGGGGTCTGCGCCCTGCAGGGCTTTTTCGGCGTGCAGGGTGTGGGCCACCACCGCAGCCACAGCCGCCGGCAAACCCACAACTTCCTGCTGGAACAGCACCGCAGCTTCGCGCTGGATGAGCGCGGTGTCGAGCTGGGCAGTGGCAAAAGCTTGGCTGCGCGCCACATGGCGCAGGAACTGCACATTGGTGTTCAGGCCCACAATGTGGGTCTGCGCCAAGGCGGTGTCCAGCCGCGCCAGGGCCTGTTCACGGGTGTCGCCGTGCACGATGAGCTTGGCCACCATCGAGTCGTAAAAGGGGCTGATGGTGTCGCCCTCGCGCACGCCATCGTCCACCCGCACCGGGCTGCGCTCAAAACTGCTGGCCTGCGGCTTGCGGTAGACCTGCAAGGTGCCGGTGGCCGGCAAAAAGTTGTTGTCGGGGTTCTCGGCGCAGATGCGCGCCTCGATGGCGTGGCCCCGGATGCGTAACTCGTCTTGACGCAGCGGCAGCGGCTCGCCACTGGCCACGCGCAACTGCCACTCGACCAGATCGAGGCCGGTGATGGCTTCGGTCACCGGGTGCTCCACCTGCAGTCGCGTGTTCATCTCCATAAAAAAGAACTTCATGGCATCGGGCTGGTCATACGCCGTTTGCTCGACGATGAATTCCACCGTGCCTGCGCCCACATAGTTCACCGCCTTGGCCGCGGCCACGGCCGCCGCGCCCATTTGTGCGCGCAGGGCTGCGGTCATGCCGGGGGCGGGGGCTTCTTCCAGCACCTTCTGGTGGCGCCGCTGCACCGAGCAGTCGCGCTCGAACAGGTACACGCAGTTGCCCTGGCTGTCGCCAAACACCTGGATCTCGATGTGGCGCGGACGCTGCACGTACTTTTCAATCAGCACCGCGTCGCTGCCAAAGCTGTTGATGGCCTCGCGCTGGCAAGACGCCAAGGCGGCCGCAAAGTCCTCGGACTTTTCAACCACGCGCATGCCCTTGCCGCCGCCACCGGCGCTGGCCTTGATGAGGGCCGGGTAACCGATGCGGTCGGCTTCGCGTTGCAGCAGCGCCGGGTCCTGGTCGGCGCCGTGGTAGCCGGGCACCAGCGGCACACCGGCGGCTTCCATCAATCGCTTGGACTCGGCCTTGAGGCCCATGGCCAAAATCGCCGACGCGGGCGGGCCGATGAAGACCAGACCGGCGGCGGCGCAGGCCTTGGCAAAGTCTTCGTTTTCGCTCAAAAAGCCATAGCCCGGGTGCACCGCCTCAGCGCCCGTGTCTTTGGCCGCTTGCAAGATGCGCTCCCAGCGCAGGTAGCTGTCTTTGGGCGCCGAGCCGCCCACATGCACCGCCTCGTCGCAGGCTTGCACATGCTTGGCACCGGCGTCGGCGTCGGCATACACGGCCACGGTTTTCACGCCCAGGCGGTGCGCGGTGGCGGCCACACGGCAGGCAATCTCTCCACGATTGGCAATCAGGATTTTTTTGAACATGTCAGTTTCTCCATACCACTTGTTTGTCTACGGCGTACAACTTGCACGTGATGCCTCGGCGAGCCTGACAAAAACCCAATGCGCGGCCCACCGCCCAATCGCCCGTGGCGAAACCAGCGCTGCCGGGGCCAATCGCGAAGGCACGGGGCAAGGGGCTGGCCAGAAAACGGGTGTACAGCGTCTGCCGGGTCTCGGGCCCGACCGGCACCTTGTCGATGTCGTCAATGTCTGCAAAGCCACTGGGCTGCGGCACGGGAGGCAAGGCCGGCTGGGTGTAACCGGCTTTGGCCAAAAAGGCATCGACCAAGGGCACCCAACGGTCCATGTCGAGGCTGAAACCCGCATGGCCGTCCTGGCCTGTGGCCGGCAACTGGTGGAACTCGGCTTGCCCGCCGCCGACGACCCAGGCGCGGTGCCAATCCCGGGGCGCCTGCGGGCCCCAGAACATGTCGTTTTCCCAATACAACCACAGCATGGGCACCTGGGCCTGCGCGGCCCGGTTTTTCCACAACTGGGCAATTTCAACCACCGCACAGGAGCGGCCCGGACGTCCCACGGGGTCTCCGCCAGTACCGCCTGCAAAATTGACAGCGCCTTGCAGCCCGGATGGATTGCGCCAAGCGGTGGCCACCGTGGTCAGGCCCCCCACCGACTGGCCCATGACCCACCAGCGCGCCGCATCGACAAAGGGCAGGCTGCGCGCAAATTCAGCCACCGCCAGCACCTGGTCCGATGCCGCCAGGCTCATGGGTTCAATGCGCGGCTGGCTGCAACCGCCATTCGTTTCGGGATCAAAACCATCAAAGGTTTCGCCATAGCCCACCCGGGTGGGCACCATGACCACAAAGCCTTTGCCCACGAAGTAACGGGCCTGTTGCTCGAAGCGGTAACGCGCAGGCTGGGCCATTTTTTCGCGGCTGGTGGCGCGGCCATGGTTGAGCACCACCATCGGAAACGGCCCATCGCCTGCAGGCTTGAACACCGTGACCGGGATCTGTCGTTGTTCACGACGGCCGTACAGGTCTTGTACCGACACTGGAATGCGGAAGACCTGTTCGTGCAAATCCCTGGCCGTCGGCAAGGGCTCCGCGGCGGTCTGCGCCCACAAGGGGGCCACGGCCAGGCTGCCAAGCCCGGCCCACAAAAGCACGCCCAGAAATCGGATGCGCAGCCTCATGGCAGCAACCACGAGGGTGGGCGTTTTTGCAGGAAGGACTGCACGCCCTCCTTGCCCTGCGCGCTCGCGCGGATGTCGGCAATGCCCGCCACCGTCTGCGCCACCAGATCGTCATGGATCGCTCGCTCAGCCACGTCCTGCACCAGCTTTTTGCAGGCCCGCACCGCGTGGGGGCTGGCGTTCACCAAGGCTTGCGTCAACTCAGCCAATTTGGCGTCCAGTGCATCGGCCACCACCACCTCGTGCACCAGGCCAATGCGGTGCGCCTCGGCCGCCCCAAAGCGCTCGGCCGTCAGGAAGTAGCGGTGCGCTGCACGCGCGCCCATGGCGCGGATCACGTACGGGCTGATGGTGGCTGGAATCAGGCCCAGCTTGACCTCGCTCAGACAGTAGTTCGCAGTGTCCACGCTCACAGCCATGTCGCAGGCGGCCACCAGGCCCATGCCGCCGGCGTACACATCGCCTTGAACACGGGCGATGGTCGGCTGGGGGCACGCATAGATGGCGCGCAGCATGGCGGCCAATTCGCCCGCATCGGCCAGGTTTTCGGCGCGGGTGTAGTCGGCCATGCGGCGCATCCAGTTCAGGTCTGCGCCTGCGCAAAAAGCTGGGCCCTCTGCGGCCAAGACGACGCAGCGTACAGCCGGGTCTTGGGCCACCGCCAGAAAAGCGTTTTTCAGTTCGGCAATGACCTCGTCGTTGAAAGCATTGCGCACATCGGGACGCGACAGCGTGAGGGTGTGCACGCCACCTTGGGTGGAGATTTTCAGGGCTGTACTCATGCTTTGGAAGCCTGTTCGGATTGAAGGAAATACACCATGTCCAGTTCCGGGCAAGGCTGACCCATGGCCGTCAGGGCCGCCGTGATCTGCCCGCGGTGGTGGGTGGCGTGGTTGAACACATGCGCCAAGGTGGCTGCAAACGGCAAGGACATGGGCGCCCCCTCGCTGGTCTGGTAATCCAGGTGGCCATCAAAGCGCTCGGGCGGCCAAGACGCCATCAGGTGCGACCAGTTGGCCGATCCGCCACGCAGCGCCTGCGCCAGGCGTTCGCGATCAGGTTCAATTTCACTGTTCAGCGCCAGCACCGGCGATGCGCCTTTGGCAAAACGCGCATACCACAGCAGGTGCTCGGCCAGCAGCAGGTGGTTGAGCGTGCCGTGGATGCTTTGGAAGAACAGCCCCACATCCCGCTTGTAGTGTTCGTCAGACACAGCAGAGACGGCATCCAGCAGGCGGTGCGTGGCCCACACGTGGTGGCGCGCCTGGGTGTTGAAGTGGCGGTGCCAAATCGATGAAGTGTTCAGTGAGGGCATCCGGTCATCCTCTGTTTCAAGATGGGTTCGCATGCATGCAGCCTCTGGATGGACACCATGGACATGACCACACCCATCACATCCGGAACAGACCGAACTTGGTCTCGGGAATCGGCGCATTGAGCGAGGCCGAGAGACCCAGCGCCAGCACGCGGCGGGTGTCGGCCGGGTCGATGATGCCGTCGTCCCACATGCGGGCGGTGGCGTAGTAGGGGTGACCCTGCTCTTCGTACTGCTGCTTGATCGGGGCCTTGAAGGCTTCTTCTTCCTCCATGGGCCACTGGCCGCCCTTGGCCTCGATGCCATCGCGCTTGACGGTGGCCAGCACGCTGGCGGCCTGCTCGCCGCCCATGACACTGATGCGGGCGTTCGGCCACATCCACAAAAAGCGCGGGCTGTAGGCGCGGCCACACATGCCGTAATTGCCCGCGCCAAAGCTGCCGCCGATGATGATGGTGAACTTGGGCACCGCAGCGGTGGCCACGGCGGTGACCATCTTGGCGCCGTTGCGGGCGATGCCTTCGTTTTCGTATTTGCGGCCCACCATGAAGCCGGTGATGTTCTGCAAAAACACCAATGGTGTTTTGCGCTGGCAGCACAGCTCGATGAAGTGCGCGCCCTTCAAAGCCGACTCTGAAAACAAGATGCCGTTGTTGGCGATGATGCCCACCGGCATGCCTTCGATGCGGGCGAAGCCGCAGATCAGGGTGGTGCCAAAGCGCGATTTGAATTCGTCAAATTCAGAGCCGTCGACGATGCGGGCGATGATTTCGCGCACGTCAAACGGCTTGCGGGTGTCGGTCGGGATCACGCCATACAGCTCTTTGGCCTCGTATTGGGGCGGCACCGGCGCGTGCGTGGCGATGCTGGGGGCTTTTTGCGCATTGAGGTTTTTCACCGCATTGCGGGCCAGCGCCAGCGCATGCAGGTCGTTTTGCGCCAGGTGGTCGGCCACGCCCGACAGGCGGGTGTGCACGTCGCCTCCCCCTAAGTCTTCGGCACTGACCACCTCGCCGGTGGCGGCTTTGACCAAGGGCGGGCCACCCAGAAAGATGGTGCCCTGGTTCTTGACGATGATGGTTTCATCGCTCATGGCCGGCACATAGGCGCCACCCGCCGTGCACGAGCCCATGACCACCGCGATCTGGGCGATGCCTTGCGCGCTCATGTTGGCCTGGTTGAAAAAGATGCGGCCAAAGTGGTCGCGGTCCGGGAAGACCTCGTCCTGGTTGGGCAAGTTGGCGCCGCCCGAGTCCACCAGGTAGATGCAGGGCAAGCGGTTTTGCTGCGCGATCTCTTGTGCGCGCAAGTGCTTTTTGACGGTCATCGGGTAGTAGGTACCGCCCTTCACCGTGGCGTCGTTGCAGACGATCATGCAGTCCACGCCCGATACGCGTCCAATGCCCACGATCACGCCCGAGCTGGGGGCGTCGTTGTTGTACATGTGGAGCGCTGCCAGTGGCGCGACCTCCAGAAAAGGCGTGCCGGGGTCGAGCAGGTTCATCACGCGCTCGCGCGGCAGCAGCTTGCCGCGGGCGGTGTGCTTGGCGCGGGCGGCTTCGCCACCGCCTTGCGCCACGCGCTCAAGGTGGGCACGCAGGTCATCGACCAGGCCACGCATGGCGGCCGCGTTGTGCTGGAAATCGGCAGAACGCGGGTTGAGTTGGGAGCGCAAAACGGTCATGGCAGGTCCTCGGCTGTCGCGGATGAGCGCCAGCATAAAACGAAGTGACCTGCAGCATCACGCCATGCAGGTTGCAAATCCTGCCAAAATACGTCGATCCATGACCCCCGCAACCCCGCCCTCCCGAGCCGAAACACCCATCGCCTTCATTCAAGGGATGGTCAAGGCTTACGCCGTGCGCGGCCTGGACCCTGGCGGGGCCCTGCAAAGGGCACAAATCACGCCAGAATTATTGGCACAACCCGATGCCCGGGTGACCGCACTGCAAATGGAATGGATGAGCGAAGCGGCCATGCGCGAGTTGGACGACGAGGCTTTGGGATGGTTCAGTCGCCGCCTGCCCTGGGGCAGTTACGGCATGCTGGTGCGCGCTTCGCTGACGGCCCCCACCCTGGGCGTGGCACTGGCCCGCTGGTGTCGCCACCACGGCCTGTTGACCGATGACATCCATTTGCAAGTCACTCAGACGCAGGGCGTGGCGAGCCTGCAACTGACGGCGCAACGCGACCTGGGTGACTTGCAGGAGTTTGCGGTGGTTTCGGTGCTGCGCAACGCTTTGGGCGTGGCCTGCTGGCTGACGGACTCGCGCATCCCTTTGTTGCAAACCACTTTGCGCCTGGCCCCACCGCCGCACGCGGACAGTTACCGGGTGCTGTTTGACGGGCCCACCCAGTTCAACGCACCCGCACACAGCCTGCAGTTCGACGCGGGTTACCTGAGCCTGCCGGTGCGCCGCGACGAAGCCGCCCTGCAGCGCATGCTGCAACGCGCCTTGCTGCTCACGGTGCGCCCTTACCGTCGCGACCGCTTGCTGGTAGAAAAGGTGCGCCAGACCCTGGCCGAACACCCCGAGCGCAGCCGCAACGCCGATGACCTGGCGGCCTGGCTGAACCTGTCGGCGCGCACGCTGCACCGGCAACTCAAGGAAGAAGGCGCCAGCCTGCAGCAACTCAAAGACGCGGTGCGCCGCGACCTGGCCACCGAGCTGCTGCTGCGCTCGCATCGCCCGCTCAAGCAGATCGCTGCCGAGGTGGGCTTTCAAAACGAGAAGAGTTTCATGCGGGCCTTCAAGGGCTGGACGGGCCAAACGCCCGAAGAATTCAGGCTGGCCAGGTCACCCTGAAAAACACCGGCCGATGCAGGATTCAGGCCAGGCGCAGCTCGTGCATGCCGGTGAACACGCGCTGCGCGCCCGCCTGCAAAAGCGGTGCATGCGCGGCGGGCGGCGCGGCATAGGCCCACACGGTGGCGCCCGCCGCCACACCCGCCGTGATGCCCACTGTGGTGTCTTCCACCACCAGGCAGCGGGCCGGGGCGATCTTCAGATGGGCGGCAGCGGCCAGGTAGACATCGGGGTGCGGCTTGCTGCGTGGCATTTCATGGCCGCTGAAAATACGGCCTTCGAAAAAATCCATCAGGCCCACTTGCTGGAGCATCATCTCGACCTTGAACCGGTCAGCACCCGAGGCCACGGCGATGCGGCCCTGGCAGTGGTCATGCAGGTGCGCCACCGCATCGTGTACCCCCTCGATGGCGGTGATGCTCTGCGTCAGCCGCTCGTTGCGCCGCGCAAAGAACTGTTCCAGCCATGCATCGGTGAGCGGCTGGCCGGTCTGCGCCTCGATGGTGGCGCGCTGGCTTTTGACGGTGTGGCCCACAAAGCGCTGCATGCACTCGGCCAGCGTCATGTGCCAGCCCTGTTCTTCAAACATGTCGCGCAGCACGCCGCAGGTGATGGCTTCGCTGTCCACCAGCACACCATCGCAATCAAACAAAATGGCTTCAAAGTTCATGGGGCGATCATACGGGGGCCATGATCAAACCTGTGCGTTCAACACGCCAAGCTCATCGCCGTCCAGATACAGCCAGCGACCGTCTTCGCGCACAAAGCGACTGCGTTCATGCTGGCGCACCGCCCTGCCGCCCACCCGAAAGCGCGCCACAAACTCGACCTCGGCGCTGTCAGCGCCCGTCACTTGGTGCCGCTTGATCTCCAGGCCCAACCATTTGCCACCCGTTTCGAGCTTCAACTCAGCAGGCCGCTGGCTGCTGTGCCATGTCTGCAACAGATAAGGCACATCGCCTTGCACAAAGGCGCTGTAGCGCGAACGCATCAGGCGTTCGGCATCGGGTGCGGGCAGGCCTGCGTGCAGGGGGCCACAGCAGTCACCCAAGCCGAGCGTTTGACCCTTGGCGTTGGTGCGGCCACAAGGACAGGGGGCGGACATCAAGGGCCTTTGCGCGCTGCGCTCTCGGCCTTGTGTTGCTCCAACGTGACCATCGGCGCCTGGGCTTTTTTCCAGGCCGCAAAGCCGCCGTCGATGTGGGCCACATTGGTCATGCCCATGTCCTGCAGGGTTTTGGTGGCCAGGGCACTGCGCCAGCCCGCACCGCAAAACAGGATGAACTGCTTGTCCTCGTCGGCGAACACGGGCTTGAAGTAAGGCGAGGCCGGGTCCACCCAGAACTCGAGCATGCCGCGCGGCGCGAGCAAGGCACCGGGCACGGTGCCTTCGCGTTCCAGTTCACGCGGATCGCGGATGTCCACGATTTGGACCTTCGGGTCGCTCAAACGGGCACGCACGGTTTCAACGCTGTGCGTGGTGACCTGGGCCATGGCTTCGTCCACAAGTGCCTGAAATCCTTTGGTGATGGGCATGAGAGTCTCCTTTTACAGTGCGCGTTGGATGATGATTTTTTGCACGTCGCTGGTGCCTTCGTAGATCTGGCACACCCGCACGTCGCGGTAGATGCGCTCGACCGGAAAGTCGCTCACATAACCATAACCGCCCAGGGTCTGGATGGCGGCCGAGCAAACTTTCTCGGCCACTTCGCTGGCAAACAACTTGGCCATGGCGGCTTCCTTCAGGCAGGGGCGGCCCGCGTCGCGCAGGCTGGCCGCGTGCCAGATCAACTGGCGTGCGGCTTCAAGCTGCGTGGCGCAGTCGGCCAAGCGAAAACCCACCGCCTGGTGGTTGAAGATGGACGTGCCAAAACTCTCGCGCTGCTTGGCGTAGTCGATCGCCACATCGAGTGCGCTGCGCGCCATGCCCAGGCTTTGCGCGGCGATGCCAATGCGCCCCCCTTCCAAAGACGAGAGGGCAATTTTGTAGCCCTCGCCTTCCTGGCCGATCAGGTTCTCGGCCGGGACGCGGCAGTGGTCAAAGTTGATCTGTGCGGTGTCGCTGCTGTGCTGGCCCAGCTTGTCTTCGAGGCGCGCCACCGTGTAGCCGGGCGTGCGGGTGGGCACGATGAAGGCACTCAAGCCTTTCTTGCCTGCGCCCTTGTCGGTGACGGCAATCACCACAGCCACATCGCCGTTTTGGCCGCTGGTGATGAACTGCTTGACGCCGTTGATGACGTAGGCGTCACCGTCTTTGACGGCGGTGGTGCGCAGGGCCGATGCGTCCGAGCCCACATGCGGCTCGGTCAGGCAAAACGCGCCCAGCATCTGGCCCTGCGCCAGAGGCGTGAGCCATTTCGCTTTTTGCGCGGCATTCCCGTACATCATCAAGATGGCGTTCACCGGGCAGTTGGTCACGCTGATGACGGTGCTGGTGCCGCCGTCACCGGCGGCGATTTCTTCGAGCACCAGCGCCAGCGTCACATAGTCCAGACCCGCGCCGCCCAGCTCTTCGGGAACACAAATGCCATAGGCCCCCAGTTCGGCCAGGCCCTTGTGCACATCTTTCGGAAAGTGGTGTTTTTTGTCCCACTCGGCGGCATGCGGCCACAGCTCGCGCTGGGCAAAGTCGCGCACGGCATCGCGGATCATTTCCTGGTCGGGGGTCAGCAGCATGGCTGTCTTTCTTTGTCGGTTCACCAGGGCAGCGGCTGCCCGTCGTGGTTCAAAAATGCGCCCTTGTGTTTCGGGTCGCCTTGGGTACGCACCATCTCCAGCGTCTGGCGCAGGCTGCTCGCGCTTTGCTCAGGCGTGAGGGGCGCTGCACTGCCGCCCATCTCGGTCTGCACCCAGCCGGGGTGGATGGCCAACACCGTGACCGCCGGCAGCTCGGCCTGGCTGCAGCGCACCACCATGTTGAGCGCCGCCTTGCTCACGCGGTAGAGCGCGGCGTTGCCCGCGGTGGTCTCTTGCAAGCTGCCCATGACCGAGCTGATGCAGGCGATCACGCCTTGCGTTTCCTGCACCATGGGCGCGATCTGAGGCAGCACTTGCATCGCGCCCATCACGTTGGTGTGCATCACCGCGTCAAAACTGTCGCGGGTGGGCGGGGTGCTCGCGCTGGCGCGGTCCATTGCACCGGCCACATAAACAGCCACATCCAGTTTCTCGCCATCCAACTGCCAGGCCAGCCCCGAATTGCTGGCCGGGTTGGCCACATCCAGGCGCAGGGTTTCGGCACCCAAGGCTTTGAGCTTCGTCAGACCTTCGTCCGATCGCGCAGTCGCGATGACGCGCCAGCCATCGTCGATGTACTGGCGGGCCAACTCAAGGCCGATGCCGCGCGATGCGCCGATGAGCAAAACGGTGCGCATCCCTCACACCAGTTCCAGCGCCACCGCCGTGCCTTCGCCACCGCCGATGCACAGCGTGGCCAGGCCTTTTTTCAAGCCACGGGCTTGCAGGGCATGGATCAACGTGACCATGATGCGGGCGCCAGACGCGCCAATCGGGTGACCCAAAGCGCAAGCGCCGCCATGCACGTTGACCTTGTCGTGTGGCACGTTCAGCTCTTTCATGAGCGCCATGGGCACCACCGCAAAGGCTTCGTTGACTTCCCACAGGTCGACGTCTTCCACTTTCCAGCCGGCTTTGGCCAAGGCTTTCTGGGTCGCGCCCACCGGTGCGGTGGCAAACCACTCGGGTTCTTGCGCGTGGGTGGCGTGGCTGACGATGCGGGCCAGCGGCTTGCAGCCGAGTTGGGCGGCGGTGCTCTCGCGCATCAGCACCATGGCGGCGGCGCCGTCGTTGATGGACGAGCTGCTGGCGGCGGTGATGGTGCCGTCTTTCTTGAACGCAGGCTTGAGGCTGGTGATTTTGTCGAGCTTGACTTTGCCCGGGCCTTCGTCAATGGACACCACACGCTCACCGCTGCGGTCTTTCACGGTCACGGGGGTGATCTCGGCAGCAAACGCGCCGGACTCGGTGGCGGCTTTGGCGCGCTGCACGCTGGTGGTGGCAAAGTGGTCTTGCTCGGCGCGGGTGAAGCTGTACTTGGCGGCGCAGTCTTCGCCAAAGGTGCCCATGCTGCGGCCGGGCTCGTAGGCGTCTTCCAGGCCGTCGAGCATCATGTGGTCAAAGATGCGGTCGTGGCCCATGCGGTAGCCGCCGCGGCCTTTGAGCATGAGGTAAGGCGCATTGGTCATGCTCTCCATGCCGCCGGCCACCAGCACATCGTGCGTGCCGGCCACCAGCATGTCGTGCGCGAACATGGCCGCACGCATGCCCGAGCCGCACATTTTGGACAAGGTGACGGCGCCCGCGCTCTTGGGCAAGCCGCCCTTGAAGCCCGCCTGGCGCGCCGGCGCCTGGCCTTGGCCCGCCATCAGGCAGTTGCCAAACAGCACTTCGGTGACGAGTTCGGGGCTGATGCCCGCACGCGCCACCGCGGCTTGGATGGCGGCGCCACCCAGATCATGGGCGGCCAGCGCGGAAAAGTCGCCCTGAAAACTGCCCATGGGGGTGCGGGCAGCGCTGACGATGACAATAGGGTCGTGAGACATGGTGAAGCCTTTCAGAAGGTTTTGTCTGGGTGAATTTTGGCCAGGGTAAGGTCTGCGCCGGTTTCTTCCTCGGCGATGCGGAGGATGTAGGCCACGAAGTCGGGGTCTTCACCGCGCAGCAGGAGCGGCAGGGCCTGACGAAAATCGTCACGCCTGCACCACTCGCGCATATAGTCGTCCCAGGAGTTCCAGCGGCGCTGTTCGGTGGCACGCATATCTTCGCGAAAAGCGATCAGGTAGGCCCGCTCGAACAAGGCGATCAACATGTCGAAGATGGTCATCATGCGTTCGCGCTGCTCGGGGGTTGGGTTGTGCAGCGCCTGGGCGGTCCGCAGCTGCAGATCGGCATGGTCCAGCACCACCTTGAGGAAATCGTTGTAGGCATCCGACAGGTGCTGGTAGGCCTCTTCCTCCTCGTTCTCGCGCTCCTTGCGCTGCTCCACCCAAAACACCCAAGCGGCGTAAGGCAGGCCGAAGACCGTCACGGCATAACTGCCCAATTCCAGAAGTTCTTCCAGGCTCATGGCCTCAGCCGCCTCGGGGGTAGCGCTTGAGGGCGCTGCGGAACACGCCCAGCACCTCACCCGGGTGGCTCATGCTGACACCCAGGTCTTTGGCCAGGCCGTCCTTGATGCCATAACACCAACCGTGCACGCTGAGTTTCTGCCCCCGGGCCCAGGCGTCCTGCACCACATTGGTCAATGCCACGTTGCCCACCTGCTCGATCACATTCATCTCGCACAACACATCTTCCTGCTCGGGCACCGTGAGGTGATCCAGGCGACGGCGGTGACGCACCTTGACGTCGTGCACATGGCGCAACCAGTTGTCGACCAGGCCCACCCGCAAACCGCGCAAAGTGGCCAGCACACCGCCACAGCCGTAATGGCCGACCACCATGATCTGCTCGACCTTGAGGACATCGACCGCATACTGGATGACGGACAAGGCATTCAGGTCGGAGTGCACTACCAGGTTGGCGACATTGCGGTGCACAAACACTTCGCCCGGATCGAGACCGGTGATCTGGTTGGCCGGCACCCGGCTGTCGGAGCAACCGATCCACAGGAAGCGGGGCGTTTGCTGGTTGGCCAATCGTGTGAAAAAATCGGGGTCTTCGCGCTTCATGCGCGCAGCCCATGCGCGGTTGTTGGCAAGCAGTGTCTGCATGAACAGGGCCTCAGCAGGTTTCGGCAAACAGTTCGCGGCCGATCAGCATGCGGCGAATCTCCGAAGTGCCCGCACCGATTTCGTACAACTTGGCATCGCGCCACAAGCGGCCCAGCGGGTATTCGTTGATGTAGCCGTTGCCGCCAAAGATCTGCACGCCTTCGCCCGCCATCCAGGTGGCTTTCTCGGCGGTCCAGAGAATGACCGAGGCACAGTCCTTGCGCACCTGGCGCACATGTTCGGTGCCCAGCAGGTCCAGGTTCTTGGCCACGGTGTAGGCGAAGGCGCGACCGGCCTGCAGCACGGTGTACATGTCGGCCACTTTGCCCTGGATCAGCTGGAACTCGCCAATGCTCTGACCGAACTGCTTGCGGTCATGGATGTAGGGGATGACGTTGTCCATCACGGCCTGCATGATGCCCAGCGGACCGCCTGAGAGCACAGCCCGCTCATAGTCCAGGCCACTCATCAGCACCTTGGCGCCGTTGTTCAGGCCACCCAGGATGTTCTCGGCGGGCACCTCGACATTGTTGAACACCAGCTCGCCGGTGTGGCTGCCGCGCATGCCCAGCTTGTCGAGCTTTTGCGCGATGGAAAAACCCTTCATGCCCTTCTCGATCAGGAAGGCCGTCACGCCGCGTGCACCCAACTCGGGCTCGCTTTTGGCATACACCACCAGCGTGTCGGCGTCCGGGCCGTTGGTGATCCACATCTTGGAGCCGTTGAGCAGGTAGTAGCCGCCTTTGTCCTCGGCCTTGAGCTTCATGCTGATGACATCAGAACCTGCGCCGGGCTCGCTCATGGCCAGCGCACCCACGTGTTCGCCGGAAATCAGCTGGGGCAGGTATTTGGCGCGCTGGGCTTCGTTGCCATTGCGCTTGATCTGGTTCACGCACAGGTTGGAGTGGGCACCATAGGACAGGCCCACGCTGGCCGAAGCACGGGAGATCTCCTCCATCGCGACCATGTGGGCCAGGTAGCCCATGCCCGCGCCCCCGTATTCCTCGCCCACGGTGATGCCCAGCACGCCCAGGTCGCCCATCTTGCTCCACAGGTCCATCGGGAATTGGTCATCGCGGTCAATTTGTGCAGCGCGGGGCGCGATTTCGGTTTGGGCAAAGTCGCGCACCGCATCGCGCAAGGCGTCGATGTCTTCACCGAGTTGGAAGTTCAGGCCGGGCAGGTTGTTCATGGGGTTTCCTTTTGGGGTTTGGCGGTGAGCGTTTGGCGTTGAGGGTGAACTTTCACGCTGAACGACCCAACCAAAACGAAAAATCAGTATGTTTTTGGCACGGGCACCAGTGTCGATTGCATCACCGCGCAGTCCGAGCGTTTGCCGCTGTCATCGATGTGCACCACTTCGGCCGTGGTCACGATGATCCGTTTACCCGCCTTGGTGACGCGACCGGTGGCGCGAATCTCGCCGCCTTGAAAGTTGGAGAGGAAGTTGATCTTGTATTCCACGGTGGTGACTTCCATGCCTTCTGGCGACACGGTCAGTGCAGCGTAACCGGCGGCGATATCGGCCAGCGCGCCAATGGCCCCGCCATGGAAACCGCCTTGCTGCTGGGTCACTTTGTCGCTGTAAGGCAATGCCAGCTCCACCTGGCCCGCCGAAGCCGACAGCAGCCGAACACCGAGGTGGTTCATCATGCCTTGCCTGGCCAGACTCAGGGCAACGCGCTCTTGGGCTGAAATGGCTGTAATCACATCACATCCGGGGTTGGTGGGCAGACCACGACTTTAATTGACGTTTACGTCAACGTCAAACAAAAAAACCAGCCAGAAGGAGACCGGTTTTCAAGCCAATGAGGCATTTTTGCTGGCCTTGAGCAGCAGGCTGCGGGTTTCTTTTTCGTGGGTTTTCACCTCGTCCAGCGTGGCCTCCAGGTCGGCCAGTTGCGACTCGAGTTGCTGGCGGTGCTCGGCCAGCACCAACAGAAATTTCTTGAGTTGCGGCACCGTATCGCGCGGGCTGTCGTACATGTCGATCAGGTCTTTGGCCTCGTTCAGCGAAAGGCCCAGGCGCTTGGCCCGCAAAGTCAGCTTCAGGCGGGTGCGGTCGCGGGCCGAGTACACCCGGTTGCGCCCGCCCGGCCCAGATCGCTCGGGCTCGAGCAAGCCCATGTCTTCGTAAAAGCGGATGGCGCGTGTGGTCAGGTCAAATTCCTGAGCCAAATCACTGATCGTGTACGTGTTCGCCATGGCGGGGTCCCCTGAGCTTGCGCAAGTGGGACAGGCCCATCCAAAGCCGCCCCCTAGAATGGAAATCATGTTTGACGTTGACGTTAACGTCAAAGCCCGAATGCTAACCCAAACCTCTGCTGCCATGACCTCATCGCCCCCCGCCCAATTGGCCGAGCCGGCAGAAGCCCCTCCCACGCGACCAAGCGCTTCACCGGAACCGGGACTGCGCTACCCGCTGCAGGAGCAGTTGCCCGCTGCGGGCACAGCCATCGAGGTGGCCCCCGGCGTGTTCTGGTTGCGCATGGGCCTGCCCTTTGCCTTGAACCACATCAACCTGTGGCTGCTGCGCGACCGCCTGCCTCACCCCCACCAAGCGGGCGTTTGGCAAGAAGGCTGGACGGCGGTGGACTGCGGCATCGACAACGCCGACACCCGGCAAGCTTGGCTGCAGGTGGAACAACAGGTGCTGCAGGGGCTGCCGATTTTGCGTGTGCTGGTGACCCACATGCACCCGGACCACATGGGCCTGGCGCATTGGCTGTGCGAGCGCTGGCAAGCACCGCTGTGGATGAGCACCGGCGAGTACCAGTCGGCCATGCTGGCTTGTTCCGGACTGTCCAATTTCGGGGGCGATCCCACGGTGCAGTTTTTTGCAACCCACGGCTGGAACAAGCCCGAGGACCTGGCGGTGGTCAAGTCGCGGGTCGCTTACTACCCCGGCATGGTGCCCCAGGTCCCAGGGGCTTATGTGCGCTTGATGGCGGGCGCCCAGGTGCGCATCGGCGAGCGCAGCTGGCAATGCCTCGTCGGTCATGGCCATTCGCCTGAACACATGGCCCTGCACGACGCACAAGGCGCCTTGCTGATCAGCGGCGACATGCTGCTGCCCTCGATCTCCACCAACGTCAGCGTGTACGCCACGGAGCCCGACGGCAACCCCTTGCAGCATTTTCTGGATGCCCTGGACAGGATGCAGCACCTGCCCGACGAAACCCTGGTCTTGCCCTCGCACGGGCGCCCTTTCCGGGGTGTGGCCACCCGCATCGGCCAATTGCGCCAGCACCACGCCGAGCGTCTGGAAGAACTGACTCAGGCCTGCGGCCAGCAAGCCCTGAGTGCACACGATGTGCTGCCCCTGATTTTCAAACGCACGCTGGATGTGCACCAGACCACCTTTGCCATGGGCGAAGCCGTGGCCCACCTGAACCTGCTCTGGTTGTCCGGACAGTTGCAGCGCCAGCGCGGTGCCGACGGCATTGTCCGGTTCAGCCGCCTTCAGTCCTCGGCCAGGCCCACAGGAGACTGACGCAAGGCTTTGCGTCGCTGGGCATAGTCGGGCATGACCTCGCCCACGGTTTCCCAGAAACGGGGGCTGTGGTTCATCTCGCGCAGGTGCGCCAATTCGTGTACCACCACATAGTCGATCTGGCTGATCGGCAGGTGAATCAAGCGCCAGTTCAGTCGGATGTGGCCATCGACGCGGGCGCTGCCCCAACGCGTGCTGGCACTGGACAGACTGAGCTTTTGCCATCGCACACCCAGCAGCGGGGCAAAGTGGTGCAGCCTCTGTTCAAACAAGGCCTTGGCCTGTTTTTTCAGCCACACCTGTGCGGCATCGCGCACCTGCGCTGCCGAGGCGCCTGGCGGCACGGTGACCGGCAGCACCTGCTCGGGGGACAAATCCTGCCCATGCACCCGCCCCACGCCGCGCTCCAGCACACACAACTGCACCGTGCGCCCCAAATAAGGCACTTCGGCCCCGTGTCGCCACTCAATGGCTGTCTGGAATTGTTCGGTTTGCCTGTCTTTGAACTGCCGCAACTTGGCCACGATCCAGGCGCCTTTTTCCTGCACGGCGGCGTCCACTTCGCGCAAGGTCACCCAATTGGGCGCACGCACCACCAGGCCATCGGCCCCGACCAAAAAACCGATGCTTTTTCGGCGTGAGCGCTCAAACCGGAAAGACACCGTCACGCCCTGCAACTGCGCATGCCGGTTGGCGGCTGGGTGCGTGAAGCCCGAAGCAAGGGGCGGGGGCGCGTCAGGGCGGGACGGCGCAGGGCGAGGCGTGGGCTCGGGCGTCACAGGCTCACCGCCCGAGAAGAAATCCAGCACAAACTGCAAAGGCCCGCGCATGGTGTCTCCGATGCCGATCTCAGTGGACCGCGGCGTCCGGGTAGGCCTCGGGATCGAGGCGGCGCATTTCGGCTTCGATCCAGGCTTCGACTTCGAGGGTCAAGTCTTCCGCATTGCGGCCTTCGCTGGCAATGGCTTGGCCAATGGAGATGTGCACCACCCCCGGGGACTTGATGAAGGCTCGGGTCGGCCAGCACGAGGCCGAGGTCACGGCAATCGGAATCACGGGCACGCCCGCCGCAATGGCCAGCCGCGCACCACCACTTTTGTACTCGCCCTTGTGACCGCGCGGAATGCGCGTGCCTTCGGGGAACATGATCACCCAGACGCCCTCGTCCATCAAGCGGCGGCCTTGCTGCACCACCTTGGCAAAGGCGCGCGAGCGCTGTTTGCGGTCGATGTGGATCATGTCCAGGCGGCCCATGGCCCAGCCGAAAAACGGCACGCTCAGCAGCTCCTTCTTGAACACATAGGCCAGCGGATGCGGCATGATCACGGGCATCACAAAAGTTTCCCAGGTCGACTGGTGTTTGACCAGCAGAACCGCCGGGTCTTTGCTCCCCTGCGGCAGGTTTTCCATGCCCTGAATGCGGTTCTCAATCCCCAGAATGCGGGTCCCGCTGTTCACCGCCAGGCGCAGCCAGCCCACGCAAACCCAGTACAGCCGGGTGCTGCTGACAAAGTAGGAAATCAGCAGCACAAACAGCGCCCAGGGCACCACGGTGATGGCCATCCACAACAAGTGCACCAGGGAGCGGATGAAATTCATCAGGCAACTCCCCTCAGGCAGACGCCTTGGGCTGGTGCTCGGCGCCCAGCAAATCGTCGACGCAGGCGGCCAGGTCGGCATGCACCCGGGTCATGGCCGGGAAAGCTGCAGGCAAGTCACGCCCGAGCTGATCCGGGTGACGCCCGGTGCACACCAGGTGCGGCTCGCAACCGGCCGCTTCGGCGGCCTGCATGTCGCGCAGGCTGTCACCGATGCAGGGCACACCCCGCAGGGAAACACCGTAACGTTCGGCGATCTGGTTGAACAAGCCCGGCCAGGGTTTGCGACAGGTGCACGCATCGTCTGCGGTGTGCGGACAATAAAAAATCGCATCGATGCGCCCACCGACGGCGGCCAGGGACTTGAGCATGTGCGCATGCACGGCATTGAGTGCCGCCATGTCAATCAAGCCACGGCCCAGCCCCGACTGGTTGGTCGCCAGCACCACGTGGTAGCCGGCATGGTTCAGGCGGCTGATCGCCTCCAGTGCGCCCGGCAAGGGGTGCCACTCTTCCGGGGATTTGACGAACTCGTCACTGGCCCGGTTGATGGTGCCGTCGCGGTCCAGGATGACGAGTTTGTGGGGCATGGTCGTTCCAGGTTCAGGCGGCCAGGCGCGAGAGGTCGGCCACGCGGTTCATCGCCACATGCAGGCTTTTGAGCAAACCCTGGCGGTTCAGACGCAGGTCCATTTCGTCGGCGTTGACCATCACATCGTCAAAAAAGGCGTCCACCGGGGCGCGCAGCGCGGCCAGGGTCTGCAAGCTGGCGGTGTAGTCGCCAGCCTCGAACTGGGCGGTGGACTCGGGCAGCAGCTTTTGCATGGCGGCGTACAGGCCTTTTTCGGCGTCTTCTTGCAGCAGCGCGGGGTTGACGTGGGCATCCACTTCGCCGGCTTTTTTCAGGATGTTGCCGATGCGCTTGTTGGCCGCGGCCAGCGCCGGGCTTTCGGGCAAAGCGGCAAAGGCGCGCACCGCCAGCAGAAACTCGCCGACTTGACCCAGACGGGGCGGATGCAAGGCCATGACGGCATCGACTTCCTGCGCGCTGTAGCCCTGCTCGCGCAGGCTGCCCGAGAGGCGGTCGTTGATGAATTCGGCCAGCGGCGCCGAGGCATCGCTGATCTTGTCGCCAAACACGGGGGCGGCCAGCGCCAGCAACTCGGGCAGACCCAAGGCCAGGTCTTTTTCCACCAACATGCGCACCACGCCCAGCGCATGACGGCGCAAGGCAAACGGGTCCTTGTCGCCCGTGGGCACATTGCCGATGCCGAACATGCCCACCAGGGTTTCGAGTTTGTCGGCCAGCGCCACCACCAAACCCACTTGGTTGCGGGGCAATTCGTCGCCGGCAAAGCGGGGCTTGTAGTGGTCTTCGATCGCCTCGGCCACTTCCTTGGACAGGCCGTCGTGGCGGGCGTAGTAGCCGCCCATGATGCCTTGCAGCTCCGGGAACTCGCCCACCATGTCGGTCAGCAAATCGGTCTTGGCCAAGCGCGCGGCCTGCTCGGCCTGCTGGGCCAACAGGTCCCCGCCGAGCTGCTGACCGATCGCTTGGGCGATGGCGCACACCCGCGCCATGCGCTCGCCTTGCGTGCCCAGCTTGTTGTGGTAGACCACTTTGGACAGGCCTTCAACGCGCGACTCGAGCGTTTTCTTGCGGTCCTGGTCAAAGAAGAATTTGGCGTCGGCCAGGCGCGGGCGCACCACGCGCTCATTGCCTTGAATCACCGCAGACGCATCCTCCGGCGTGATGTTGCTCACCACCAAGAACTGGTGCGTGAGCTTGCCGGCAGCGTCGAGCAGCGGGAAGTATTTTTGGTTGGCCTTCATCGTGAGGATCAGGCACTCTTGCGGCACGTCGAGGAACTCTTTCTCGAACTGGCAAACCAGCACATGGGGGCGCTCGACCAAAGCGGTCACTTCGTCGAGCAGGGCCTCGTCTTCGATGGGACGGGCGCCGCCGCCCACCTTTGCGGCAGCGGCTTGCAACTGGCGCACGATCTCGGCACGGCGCTCGGCAAAGCTGGCAATCACCGAGCCATCGCTCTTCAGGGTCTCGGCATAGTGGTCGGCATGGGCCAACACCACGGGCGAAACTTTGGCCTCGAAGCGGTGGCCTTGGGTGCGGTTGCCGGCGCTCAGACCCAGGGTTTTGACGGGCACCACTTGAGCACCGTGCAAAGCGATCAGGCTGTGCGCGGGGCGCACAAAGTTCACGCTGGTCCAGCCCGGCAACTCGCAATCGGTTTCCAGTTGGTACTGCATCACTTTGGGGATCGGCAGTTTGGCCAAGGCCTCATCGATGGCCTTTTGCAGGCCCACGGCCAAGGTCGCGCCGGGGATCACGCTGTCGTAAAACAGGGCTTCGGCCTTGCCGTCGGGGGCCCGCTTCAAAGCTGCCACGGCCGCGGCCGGGTTGCTCACGTCGGCGCCCAAGGCTTGCAGTTTTTTCAGCAGCGCGGGGGTGGCGTTGCCGGCCGCGTCCAGGCCCACCGTGACGGGCATGAGCTTTTGCTGCACCGCCTTGTCGGCGGCCTGCGCGGCCACACCCGTCACATGGGCGGCCAGGCGGCGGGGCGAGGCAAAGGCCGTCACCACCGCGTCGGCAGCGGCCAGGCCCTGGGCCTGGAGCTGTTCGGCCAGCACGCCCGAGAAGGCCGCGCCCAGTTTGTTCAGCGCCTTGGGTGGCAGTTCTTCAACGAAGAGTTCGACCAAAAGATTTTGCGTAGTCATTCTTGTGGTTCCTCAGGCGGCTTTCTTCGGCATCTGGGCGACCCACTCGCGCGGCGCCATCGGGAAGCCCAGGCGTTCGCGGCTTTCGTAGTAGCTCTGGGCCACGGCGCGTGCGAGGTTGCGGATGCGGCCGATGTAGGCGGCGCGCTCGGTCACGCTGATGGCGCCCCGCGCGTCCAGCAGGTTGAAGGTGTGCGCCGCCTTGAGCACCTGCTCGTAGGCGGGCAAAGCCAGTTGTGCGCCCATGAGGTGCTGGGCTTGCTTTTCGTGCGCGCCAAAGGCGGTGAACAAGAACTCGGCATCGCTGTGCTCGAAGTTGTAGGTCGACTGCTCGACCTCGTTTTGCTTGTACACGTCGCCGTAGGTCAAGCCCTCGGTCCATTGCAGGTTGTAGACGTTGTCCACGCCCTGCAGGTACATGGCCAGGCGCTCCAGGCCGTAGGTGATCTCGCCGGTGATCGGCTTGCAGTCGATGCCGCCCACTTGCTGGAAGTAGGTGAACTGCGTGACTTCCATGCCGTTGAGCCAAACCTCCCAGCCCAGGCCCCAGGCGCCGAGCGTGGGGTTTTCCCAATCGTCTTCGACAAAGCGGATGTCGTTTTTTTTCAGGTCAAAGCCCAGCGCCTCCAGGCTGCCCAGGTACAGCTCCAAGATGTTGCTGGGCGCCGGCTTCAAGACCACCTGGTACTGGTAGTAGTGCTGCAGGCGGTTGGGGTTTTCGCCGTAGCGGCCGTCTTTGGGGCGGCGGCTGGGCTGCACATAGGCCGCCTTCCAGGGCTCGGGGCCAATGGCGCGCAAGAACGTGGCGGTGTGGCTGGTGCCCGCGCCCACTTCCATGTCGTAGGGCTGGAGCAAGGCGCAGCCCTGGGCGTCCCAGTACTGCTGCAATTTGAGGATGATTTGCTGAAAGGTCAACATGGACACATGGGGCCAGCTGCGGGCTGGCCAGGGTTGGATGGGCGCTCCATTGGCGCGAACCGTCGATTTTACGGGCTTTACCCAGGACCAAACCTGCCCCCGCCCACCCAAGAAGCGCAGGGCTGGATCACCCCTAGGGCTGGAAAAAATCCACCGCCCCCGTGAAGGTGACAAAGGCCGCCACCGTGGTCACCATGATGATGCGGGCGATGCGCCCGTTGTCCGCCCCCAGACGTTCGGCCAACAAGGACACGTTGCTGGCACTGGGCAGCGCCGCCACCAGCACCATGACCTGCAGGGCAAAGGGCTCAAGCGGCACGCCCCACTGGATCGCCGACAAGCCCACCAACAACACCAGAACCGGGTGCACCACCAGCTTGATCAAGGCCATGGGCAGGTAATCGACCAACGGCAAGGGGCCCTCGGGTCGTTCATGCGCCAACATGACCGAACGGGCCAGGACCGCCCCGATCGTGAACAAGGCGACGGGCGATGCGGCATCCGCCAGCAAACCCACGGTTTGGTTGACCGGGCCGATGAGCTCGAGATTCCAAAAGGAAAAGGCCGCCCCCGCACTGATGGCCCAGGGCATCGGATTGCGCAAAACCCCGCCCAAGGCCTTGCGTGCCGCCACCAGCGCGCCCTGCTGCCCTGCGGCGTCCATGCGCGACAAGGCGACACACAGCGAGGATGTGATCACCAGATCGACCACGATGGTCACGATCGCGGGACCGACCGCCTGGGCCCCCAGCAAAGCCACCAACAAAGGCACCCCCATGAAGCCGGTATTGGGGAAAGCGCCCACCAAAGCACCCAGGGACGCGTCATTCCAGCGCACGCGGCGGTTCAGGCTGATGGCGATGCCCAAGGCCACGATCACCAAGGCGCACAACAAATAGGTGAAAAACACCCCGGCATCGAGCAACTGGGCAATCGGCGTGTCGGCGCCAAAGCGGAACAGCATGCAAGGCAGCGCAAAAAACAGCACAAAGCCGTTCAGACCGGGAATGGCCTCCAACGGCAAAAAACGCAGCCGCGCAGCCAGGTAGCCGCACAGGACCAGGGCAAAGAATGGGAAGGTGACGCGGAAAATTTCAAGCATGCGCCGATTGTCGGGTAAACCAGTAGGCCCTCGGGGCCGGACAGTCACCGTGCAGTCAAGCTTGTCCTCCAAAATCTGGCCCGTGTTGACCAAGGCCCTGGCCCGCTATGATGGTCCGCTTTGCCCTGATCGCCCAGTTTCCCATGTCAGCCGGACTCAACAACGCCCAACTCGAAGCCGTGAACTATGTCTCCGGCCCCTGCCTGGTGCTGGCCGGGGCGGGTTCGGGCAAGACGCGGGTGATCACGCACAAGATCGGGCGGCTGATCGAAGCCGGGCTGGAGCCCCGTCGCATCGCCGCCATCACCTTCACCAACAAGGCCGCCGCCGAAATGCGCGAGCGGGCCAAGGACCTGATCGGCAAGGCGTCCAAAGAGGTGACGGTCTGCACCTTCCACGCCCTGGGGGTGCGCATCATGCGCGAGGACGGGTCTGTGCTGGGCCTCAAGCCCCAGTTCAGCATCATGGATGCGGACGATGTGACCAGCATCCTCAAGGATTGCGGTGGCACCACCGACGCCGCCACTGCACGCCAGTGGCAGTGGACCATCAGCCTGTGGAAGAACATGGGTCTGAACGCCGAGCAGGCCGCCGCACAGGCGCCCGACGACAACGCCCGGGTGATTGCCCGCATCATGGCGCGTTACGAAGAGCGTTTGAGCGCCTACCAGAGCGTGGACTTTGACGACCTGATTGGCCTGCCGCTGAAGCTGCTGGCCGCGTACCCCGAAGTGCGCGAACGCTGGCAGGCCCGCATGGGCCATGTGCTGGTGGACGAGTACCAGGACACCAACGCCACCCAATACGAGGTGCTCAAGCACCTGGTGGGCGAGCGGGCGCGGTTCACCGCGGTGGGCGACGATGACCAGTCGATTTACGGCTGGCGCGGTGCCACGCTGGACAACCTCAAGCGGCTGCCCGTGGATTTTCCTCAGCTCAAGGTAATCAAGCTGGAGCAGAACTACCGATCCACCAGCGCCATCCTGCGGGCGGCCAACCATGTGATCCAGCCCAACCCCAAGTTGTTTCCGAAAACACTTTTTTCCGAATTGGGCGAGGGCGAGCCGGTGCGCGTGGTCGATGCGGTCAACGAAGAGCACGAAGCGGATCGGGCGCTTGCCCGCATCCAGTCGATCCGCAGCGGACATTCCACCGAATCGAAGCACCGCGAGTTCAAGGACTTTGCCATCCTGTACCGCGCCAACCACATGGCCAAGCCCTTCGAACAGGCGCTGCGCCGGGCCAACATCCCCTACAAGGTTTCCGGCGGGCAGAGCTTTTTTGACAAGGCCGAGATCAAGGACTTGTGCGCCTGGTTCCGCTTGTGGATCAACAACGACGACGACCCGGCTTTTTTGCGGGCCATCACCAGCCCCAAGCGCGGCATTGGCCACCAGACGCTGGGCCAGCTGGGCACCTTTGCCACGCGCTACAAGCTCAGCCTGTTCGAGTCCTTGTTTGCGGGCAGTCTGCCGAGCGCGGTCCATGCCCGTGCCGTGGCAGGTCTGCACGAATTTGGCCGCTACATCAACGACCTCGAGCACCGCGCCCGCCAGACACAGGGCAAGGAGGCTGCGCTGGCTTTCCTGCTCGAATGGCTCCAAGAGATTGGCTACGAGTCTCACCTGTACGACGGTGAGGACAATGAAAAAGTGGCCACAGCGCGCTGGACCCATGTGTTGGAGTTTTGTGACTGGATGGCCGGGCGTTGCGGCGGCGAGATCGAGGATGCCACCGGCACCGAAGCCACCGAGACCAAAAACCTGCTCGAAGTGGCGCAAACCATCTCGCTGATCTCGACCCTGAGCGAGCGTGAAAAGGACCAGAACGTGGTCACGCTGTCGACCCTGCACGCCTCCAAGGGCCTGGAGTGGCCGCATGTGATGCTGGTCGGTGTGAACGAGGGTCTGCTGCCCTTCAAACTGGGCGACGACAACACCCCCGAAGGGGCCAGCCAGGAGGGCATCTTGCTGCGTCTGCAGGAAGAGCGACGGCTCATGTATGTGGGCATCACCCGCGCCCAGCGCAGTCTGGCCGTGAGCTGGACCCAGCGGCGCAAAAAAGGCCGCGAAACCGTGGCCGGCCTGCCCAGCCGCTTCATTGCTGAAATGCGGCTGGATGAAGCCACCACCAAGGAAGACCCGCGCGCAAAGCTCAAGGCGCTGCGGGCCGAGTTTGCCCAGCGCGCCGCCGCGGCTGCGGCAGAGGCCAAGCCATGAATCGCCCACCGAAACGCCCTGTCTCGCCCCTTGCCGCCATGCTGCTGGGCCTGTCTCTGGCCGGCTGCCAACATCTGGCCCCCACCCTGCCCGACTGCCCACCGGGCCAGTCTCTTGGCGCCGACA
>Ga0255125_1000007_pt1 | contig 102937 bp, 99 predicted proteins | sample Law_Cont_RepC_8d_FD_188557 | JGI IMG/M metagenome (GOLD analysis project Ga0255125, IMG submission 188557) | Freshwater microbial communities from St. Lawrence River, New York, United States - Law_Cont_RepC_8d | ecosystem: Environmental > Aquatic > Freshwater > River | place: USA: New York...
GTGGTTGCGGGTGGGCTCGATGGACGAGGTCGATGGCACCAGTGGCGTGGCGCATGTGCTCGAGCACATGCTGTTCAAGGGCACCACCACCTTGGGGCCGGGTGAGTTCTCTCGGCGCGTGGCCGCACTGGGTGGACGCGAAAACGCCTTCACCGCCAAGGACTACACGGGTTATTTCCAGCAGATACCGTCCGCTCAGCTCGAAGCCGTGATGCGCCTGGAGGCCGACCGCTTTGCCAACAACCAGTGGCCCGATGCCGAATTTGCCAAAGAACTGGAGGTGGTGAAGGAAGAGCGTCGCCTGCGCACCGAGGACAACCCGCGTGCCCAGTTGCACGAAATGCTGTCGGCCACCGCCTTGACCGCATCGCCTTACCGCCGTCCGATCGTGGGCTGGATGAGCGATCTGGAGGCCATGACGGCGCAGGATGCACGCGATTTCTATCGCCAGTGGTACGCACCGGCCAATGCGGTGGTGGTGGTGGCGGGCGATGTCGACCCCCTGCAGGTCAAGGCGCTGGCTGAAAAATACTATGGCGTGATCCCCGCCCGCGCCGTGCCCCAGCGCAAACCGCGCGATGAGCCGGCGCAGCAAGGCTTGCGCCGTGTCGAGTTCAAGGCGCCGGCCGAGCAGTCGTATGTGGCGCTGGCCTTCAAAGTGCCGCGCCTGGCCAGTCTGGCGGCCACACCTGAACATGACGATGCCCTGGCGCTCACCGTGCTGGCGGCGGTGCTCGATGGCTACAGTGGGGCCCGTCTGGACCGTGCACTGACGCAAGGCGAAAACCGCCTGGCTGACAGTGTGGGGGCCTACAACGGGCTGATGGGCCGTGGCCCGCAGTTCTTTTATCTGGATGGCGTACCGGCCAAAGGGCAAAGCCCCGAAGCGCTGGAAGCGGCCTTGCGCGCCCAGGTGCAGCGCGTGGCCAGCGAAGGCGTGAGCCAGGCCGAACTGCAACGCGTCAAGACCCAATGGGTGGCCAGCGAAATCTACAAACTCGACTCGGTCTTCAACCAGGCGCGTGAGTTGGGCGTGGCCTGGACTCTGGGCCTGCCACCTGACCATGGTGCGCGCTTGATCGAGCGCCTGCGTCAGGTCACGCCTGCCCAGGTGCAGGCCGTGGCGCACAAGTACTTTGGCGATGACAGCCTGACCGTGGCCATCCTGCGGCCTCAGCCCCTGTCGAGCCAGCCCCGGGCGCGTCGCGCCTTGCCGGGTGCCCGCCATTGAACCGCGTCCATTCCATGAAAATCCTTCATCCCATGTCTTTCAACCCATTTCTGCCCAGGGCCCTCTCGGCCTTGCGGCGCTGCACCCTGTGGCTGGCCTGCTGCGGTGCGGCCGGCTGGGCGCAGGCCTCCTTGCCCATCCAGCATTGGACCCAGCCCAGTGGTGCCCGCGTGTTTCTGGTGGAGAGCCACGCCATTCCCATGGTCGATGTGCAGATCGACATCGATGCCGGCAGTCGCCGCGACCCGGCCGCGCAGGCGGGTCTGGCCTCGATCATGACCGGGCAGATGGCCAGCGGCGTGCGGGCCCACCCCCAAGCGCGGGGGCCCTATGCCCAGGCCATGGACGAAAACCAGATCGGCGAAGCCTGGGCCGACCTGGGGGCCAGCTTCGGGGCCAGTGCGGGGGCAGACCGCATGAGTTTTGCGTTGCGCAGCCTGAGCTACCCCGACCTGCTGGACCAGGCCGTGGCTTTGGCCGCACGGCAAATGGCACATCCGGCTTTTCCCGAGGCCATGTGGCTGCGTGACCGCGAACGCATCAGCGCCTCCATCCGTGAATCGCTGACCAAACCGGGCACGGTGGTGCAGCAGCGCTTTGCCCAGGCGGTGTATGGCACGCACCCTTATGGCCAGCGGGCCACCCCCGAGACCCTCTCGCGCATCGGCGTGCAGGACTTGCACAGGCTGCACGGCCAAGCCCTGCGGGCTTGTCGCGCCTCGGTGAGTGTGGTGGGCGCCCTGACCCGGGCCCAGACCGATGCGCTGGTGCAACGCCTGCTGGCGCAGTGGCCCCGCGAAACGGGCTGCCCCAGTCTGCCACCCGTGTCCGAGGTGGCCCCTTTGGCCGCGGCGCAAAACCTGAGCCAGCCCTTTGACTCGGCCCAGGCCCATGTGCTGATCGGCCAGCCGGGCTACCAGCGAAGCGACCCCGACTTTTTTCCCCTGCTGGTGGGCAACCACATTCTGGGTGGCGGCGGCTTTGTCTCGCGCCTGACCGAGCAGGTGCGCGAAAAACGCGGCCTGAGCTACAGCGTCTACAGCGCTTTTGCGCCGGGCTTGCACGCCGGGGCTTTCACGGTGGGTCTGCAGACGCGCCCTGACCAGGCCGCGCAGGCGGTGGCCGTGGCGCAAGAGGTGGTGCAAGGCTTTGTGCGCCAAGGCCCCACCGAGGCCGAACTTCAAGCCGCCAAATCCAACCTGGTCGGGGGGTTTGCGCTGCGCATCGACAGCAACCGCAAGCTGCTGGACAACGTCGCCAACATCGCCTGGAATCGGCTCCCGCTGGACTACCTGAGCACCTGGACCCGCCAAATCGAGCGGGTCAGCGCTGGCGACGTGCAGCGTGCCATGGCCAGGGTGCTGCAGCCCGAGCGCATGGTGACTGTGGTGGTGGGGGGGACGCCTTGATGGGTCTGAAGGGTTTCGGCCTTTACACTCGCAAGCTATGTCCCCAGTCCCCTCCAAACGTCCACCGCTCGGCGGCGCTGCCCGGCATGCTGGCGCCAACAAGCCCAACAACCCGGTCGCCAAAGGCGCGAGCTCGCACGAGGTGCGCATCATTGGTGGGCAGTGGCGGCGCACGCGGCTGAAGGTGATCGACAAACCCGGTCTGCGGCCCACGCCCGATCGGGTGCGCGAGACCCTGTTCAACTGGCTGGGCCAGGACCTGAGTGGCTGGCACTGTGTGGACGCCTTTGCCGGCACGGGTGTGCTGGGGCTGGAGGCCGCATCGCGCGGCGCAGCCCATGTGCTGCTGGTTGAGCAGGACGCCCTGCTGGTGCGTGATTTGCAAGACCATGCCACGTGCCTCAAGGCCAGCATGGTCAGTGTTCAGCGCGGCGATGGGGTGAGCACTTTGGGCCGATTGCCTGCGGGCAGTGTGGACCTGGTCTTCATCGATCCGCCCTTTGACGGCCCCTGGTTTGAGCCCGCCCTGAAGGCCGCTGCCCGGGCTGTGCCGGTGGGCGGCTGGATTTACCTCGAAGCGCCTGTGCGGTGGCCTGACCCGGCGCTCGGGGCCTGGGGCTTGCACTGCGAACGCCACCTCAAGGCGGGCGCCGTGCATGCACATTTGTTGCAGCGGGTCAGCCCCGGGCCTGTGCCCGCCCCCCTTGCCAACCCTGATGAAGGAAACACGCCATGAGCCCATCTGCCCACACCGCTGTGACCGCTGTTTACTCCGGCACCTTTGACCCGCTGACGCTGGGCCACGAAGACGCGATCCGCCGCGCCGCCCAGATGTTTGACCAGGTCATCATCGCGGTGGCCGTGGCGCACCACAAAAAAACATTGTTCAGCCTAGACGAGCGCGTGGCCTTGGCCCAGGCCGCATTGGCCGATTGCCCCAACGTCAAGGCGCTGCCTTTTGATGGCCTGATCGTGGAGTTTGTCCGGTCGCAACATGCCCAGGTCATCGTGCGCGGACTGCGTTCGGTGACCGACTACGACTATGAAACGCAAATGTCAGGCATGAACCGCCATTTGGCCCCCGAGGTGGACACCGTGTTCCTGCACACCAGCGCGGGCGTGCAGCACATCAGCAGCACCTTGGTGCGCGAAATCGCCAAGCTTGGCGGCGATGTGTCGGGCCTGGTGTCTGCCCCGGTGCTCAACGCTTTGCAGGGCAAGGTCGCGACCAAGCATTGAGAGGCCCTCTGTGGCAGCCCACCCCGTGGGCGATGGGCATGGGGCATGCCCCGAAGACTTTGTCCAAAGGGGGGCTACAGCCCATTCAAAGCTGCGCGCCTTCGACCAGAAAGCGCACCCGCTTTTGGCCCTGCCATTCATCGGCGTCCAGACGGTAAGCCAGTTTGACCCGGCCTGGCAAAGGCTCGGTGCGGCCAAACCAGATCCCGTCCACCGGCTGGCCCTGGTGCTTCATCTTGAGGGACAGGTGTTTCTCGCCCACCAGGCGCTGCGACACCACCTCGACCTCTTCGCAAAACACCGGGGGCGCAAAGCCCTGGCCCCAGACCTCGTGGTGCAGCATCTCCACCAGGTCCACCCGGCGGTACTCGGCGGGCAGGGGGCCATCGGTGTCCAGGCGGCGCTGCAGGGTGGCCGCGTCCAGCCATTCCATGGCCACCTGGTTCAGGGTTTCTTCGAACACATCCAGGTGTTCTTCGGCGATGGTGCAGCCCGCCGCCATGGCGTGGCCGCCAAAGCGCAGCAGCACACCCGGCGCGCGTTTGGCCACCAGGTCGAGCGCATCGCGCAAATGAAAGCCTGCGATCGAGCGGCCAGAGCCTTTGAGTTCGTGCGCTTTGCCTGGTGCACTGCTGGCCGCAAACACAAAAGTGGGCCGGTGCAGCTTGTCCTTGATGCGCGAGGCCACGATGCCCACCACGCCTTCGTGAAAATCCGGATCGAACACGCAAATGGCGGGGGGCGGTTCATCGCCTTCGTCAAACAAGGACTCGGCCATGTCCATCGCCATCTCGCGCATCTCACCCTCGATCACGCGGCGTTCGCGGTTGATCGCGTCCAACTGTCTGGCCAGTTCGTCGGCCCGGCCGGCGTCGTCGCTCAGCAGGCATTCGATGCCCAGCGTCATGTCCGACAGGCGCCCCGCCGCATTGATGCGTGGGCCCAGGGCAAAGCCAAAGTCGAAAGTGGTGGCCCTGCTGCTTTCGCGGCCTGCCACACGCATCAGCGCCGACATGCCCGGGGGCAGCGCACCCGCCCGTACGCGGCGCAGGCCCTGCGCCACCAAACGGCGGTTGTTGGCGTCCAGCCGGACCACGTCGGCCACCGTGCCCAAGGCAACCAGCGGCAGCAGAGCGTCCAATCTGGGTTGATGGCTGGCGTCAAACACACCCCGCTGGCGCAGCTCGGCTCGCAAGGCCAGCAGCACATAAAACATCACGCCCACGCCCGCCATGGACTTGCTCGCAAAGCTGCAGCCGGGCTGGTTGGGGTTGACGATGACATCGGCTGCAGGCAAATCACTGCCGGGCAGGTGGTGGTCGGTGACCAGCACCTGCAGACCCAGTGCTTGCGCCGCCTGCACGCCCGCCACGCTGGCGATGCCGTTGTCCACGGTGATCAGCACATCGGCGCCTTGCGCGTGCACCCGCTCGGCAATGGCAGGCGTCAGGCCGTAGCCGTCGACCACGCGGTCGGGCACCAGGTAGTTCACGTGGGCTGCACCCAGCATGCGCAGGCCGCGCACGCCCACGGCGCAGGCGGTTGCCCCGTCGCAGTCGTAATCGGCCACGATGCACAGACGCTTGTTTTGTGCCATGGCGTCCGCGAGGAGTTTCGCCGCTTGGTGGGTGCCCAGCATGTCGGCCGGGGGCAGCAGCAGGTTCAGCGCATCGTCGAGTTCGTCTTTGGACTGCACGCCACGGGCGGCGTACAGGCGCGCCAGCAGCGGGTGGATGCCCGCTTGTTCCAGCGCCCAGGCACTGCGGGGAGGCACATCTCGGGTCAGCAATTTCATGGGGTGGTCAGGCGGTGATGAGGGCTTGAAGCGCCGCTGCTGGGGAAGGTGGGTGAAACAGGCGGCTCAATGCCCGTGTGGTGCGCTGGTACCAGCCAGCGGGCGCCGCGGTGTAGGTGTGCGCGGCGTGTTCGCTGCACAGGCTCAGGCTGAGCTGGCCGGTGCTGTGCAGGTGGCTCAGCGCCTCGGCCAGCGCTGTGTCGTCCAGCTGCTGCCAGGCCTGGCGCCAGGCGGCGACATCCCCGTGCAAGGCGCTGGCACGCAGCGCTTGCGACATCGTCCAGCCTGCGCCAGCGGCACGCCCGCCGTCAGGCAGGGTGCCCGCGCCATGCAGCCAGAACGCGTTCACGGTGTATTGCCTGCGGGCCTCGCGGGCGTCGTTCACCGGGTGGTTGTACAGCAGCATCTGCATCTCGCTTTGCAGGCGCTGCACCGGGCGGGCGGCCGGGCTGTCCGGCATCCATGACTTGACGTTCTGGCCGATCACCCGGTCCAGCGAGGCCGTGTGCACATTGGCCAGCATTGCCCCCTGGGCGTGCCAGAGCAGGGCGCTGTGCCAGGTGACTTGTAAGCCGTCTTCCTGCAAAAACGGCTGCATCGCCTGCAGCAGCTGCTGCGATTCGTCGTCCGTCAGGCGCAAATGTGCCGGGTCTGCCATCACCACCTGGTCCATGCCGATTTGCCAGTGGCAGGGCGTCATCCAGGCCTGCGGTGCTGCGCTGGGGTGGCCGCGTTGTGCCTGGTGCCAGGCGGCCCAGGGCAGGGCGTTGGCATCGCCTGGCCAGCCCAGGGCCTGGGCCTGCAGGCGTTCGTGCGGGAGGTGCAAGGCCGTGGGGTCGCTGTCTTGCCAGGTCTGCTGGCGCTGCAGCCGGCCCAGCAAGGCTTGCAAATGGGGCAACTGCAATCCGGCCCAGGCCTCGGAGCCGGTGAGGGCGTGGCTGGCCGCGTAGGGAATGATCAGGTGCATGGGCGGTGATTGTCGCAGTTGCAGGAGCCGCACTGCACAATACGGGCTTATGTCGTTTTTCAAAAACATCCCCTACGAGCTGGTGCTGGGCTGGCGTTACACACGCGCTGGCCGGGCCAGCCGTCGCAATGGCTTCATCTCCTTCATCTCAGGGGTGTCCATGATGGGCATTGGCCTGGGGGTGGCGGCGCTCATCATCGTGCTGAGCGTGATGAACGGCTTCCAGAAAGAGGTGCGTGACCGCATGCTGGGGGTGGTTTCGCACATCGAGGTCTATGCCGCCAATGGCGCGGCCGTTGCCGATTTGCCGTCATTGTTGACCCGCCTCAAGGCACACCCTCAGGTCTTGGGCGCTGCCCCCTTCATCACGGCCCAGGCATTGCTGGCGCGGGGCGATGACATGAAAGGTGTGCTGGTGCGCGGCATTGACCCGGCCTTGGAGCCCGAAGTCAGCGACCTGTCGGCCGACGCCCAGGCCGGGGTGCTGCAGCGCCTGCAGCCGGGCGGGTTCAACCTGGTGCTGGGCCGCGATCTGGCCAACAACCTGGGCGTGCAAAGTGGTGACCCGGTGACGCTGGTCTCGCCATCCGGCCAGGTCACCCCTGCCGGTGTGGTGCCGCGCATGAAGCAGATGGGCGTGGTCGGTACCTTTTCCTCCGGCCACTATGAATACGACTCGGCCTTGGCCCTCCTGCACGTCGATGACGCGGCCCGCATGTTCCGGCTGGAAGGCCCCAGCGGCGTGCGCCTGAAGCTGCGTGACCTGCACCAGGCCCGTGAAGTGGCGCGCGACCTGCAGCTGGAGCTCGGTCCCGCGTTCTTTGTGCGCGACTGGACGCAGCAAAACCGGACTTGGTTTGCCGCCGTGCAGGTCGAAAAACGCATGATGTTCATCATCCTCACGCTGATCGTGGCGGTGGCCGCCTTCAATCTGGTCAGTACCCTCGTCATGACCGTCACCGACAAACGCGCCGACATCGCGATCCTGCGCACGCTGGGGGCCAGCCCGAGCAGCATCATGGGCATTTTTGTGGTTCAGGGGGCGACGGTGGGGGTGATCGGCACGTTGAGCGGCTTGGGGCTGGGCTTGCTGGTGGCCTTCAACATCGATGTGATCGTGCCCGCACTGGAGACGTTGTTCAATGCCAGCTTTTTGCCGCGCGACATTTACCTGATCAGCCGCATGCCCAGTGAGCCACTGGCCAGCGACATCCTCCCGGTGGCCCTCATTTCTCTGGTGCTGGCCTTTGTGGCCACGCTCTACCCCAGCTGGCGTGCCAGCCAGGTCAATCCGGCACAGGCGCTGCGCTATGAATGAGATGAAAAACACGGGCGTGGTGCTCAAAGCCCAGGGCCTGACCAAGCGTTTCACCGAAGGGCGCCTGGATGTGACCGTCCTGCAAGGCGTCGACCTGCAGGTGCAGGCCGGACAAACGCTGGCGATTGTGGGCGCTTCGGGTTCGGGCAAAAGCACCTTGCTGCATTTGCTCGGCGGGCTCGATGCACCCACCCAAGGCACGGTGCATCTCCAAGGCCAATGTCTGTCGGCCCTGAGCGCGGCCGAGCAAGGCCAGTGGCGCAACCGCCACCTGGGTTTTGTCTACCAGTTTCACCATTTGCTGCCCGAGTTCAGTGCACTGGACAACGTCGCCATGCCGCTGTGGATCCGCAGGCAAGACCGTGCACAAGCCGCTGCCGTGGCCACGGCCTGGCTGCAGCGGGTGGGCCTGGGCGAGCGCATTCACCACCGGCCATCTGAGTTGTCGGGCGGCGAGCGCCAGCGCGTGGCCCTGGCCCGTGCCTTGGTGAACGACCCGGCCTGCGTGCTGGCCGACGAACCCACCGGCAACCTGGACCGCGCAACCGCCGACGGTGTGTTTGCCCTGATGCTGCAACTGGCCCGGGCGCGCGGTACCGCCTTTGTGGTGGTCACCCACGACCAGGCGCTGGCTGCACGTTGTGACCGACAGCTGCACCTGATCCAAGGTGTGCTGCAAGCGCCGGTCTGAACCCATCACACGGCATGTGGATCGATACCCATTGCCACCTGGACGCGGCCGAATTCGATATTGACCGCGACGCGGTGCGCGAAGCTGCGCGGCAAGTGGGCGTGCAGCGCTGCGTGATCCCCGCCGTTCACCGCGCTCACTGGCGCGAGGTGGCGCAACTGGCCGATCGGCATGGCGACGCCTATGCCTTGGGCATTCACCCTGTGTATGTGGCCCGGGCACAAGAGGCCGACCTGCTGGCGCTGGACCATGCCCTGGCGCAGCACCGCGATGACCCCCGTCTGGTGGCCGTGGGTGAGATTGGTCTGGATTTTTTTGTGCCCGAACTGTGCACACCCGAACTGCGCGCGCGCCAATGGTGGTTTTACACCGCACAACTGAAGCTGGCCCACAAACACCGCCTGCCCGTGATCCTGCATGTGCGCCGCTCGGCCGACCTGCTGCTCAAGGGCCTGCGGCAATGCCGTGTGCTTGGCGGCATCGCGCACGCTTTCAATGGCAGCGCCCAACAGGCGCAGGCCTTTGTGGACATGGGATTCGCCTTGGGCTTTGGCGGCACCTTGACCTATGAGCGGTCCTTGCAATTGCGGCGACTGGCCTGCGACCTGCCCTTGAGCGCGCTTGTGGTCGAAACCGACGCGCCCGACATCCCGCCGCATTGGTTGTATCAGACGGCCGAGCAGCGGGCTCAGGGTGCAGCACAGGGGCGCAACAGCCCGGCCGAGCTGCCACGCATCGCCAGGGTGCTGGCCGATCTGCGGAATTTGCCGGCCGCAGAACTGGCCGCAGCCACCAGTGTCAATGCCTGCCGCGTGCTGCCCAAACTCGCTGAATTGCCATCTGCTGCACACCCGCCATGGTTGTAGGCGCCCACCCCATGGGCGATTGGGCGCGGCACATGCCCGAAGGCATCGCGCACAGGGTGCGCTCCTACACAGGCCAATCCCTGTAGGCGCCCACCCCGTGGGCGATTGGGCGCGGCACATGCCCGAAGGCATCGCGCACAGGGGTGCGCTCCTACACAGGCCAATCCCTGTAGGCGCCCACCCCGTGGGCGATTGGGCGCGGCACATGCTCGAAGGCATCGCGCACAGGGCGCGCTCCTACACAGGCCAATCCCTGTAGGCGCCCACCCCATGGGCGATTGGGCGCGGCACATGCCCGAAGGCATCGCGCACAGGGTGCGCTCCTACAGAGGCCAATCCCTGTAGGCGCCCACCCCATGGGCGATTGGGCGCGGCACATGCCCGAAGGCATCGCGCACAGGGTGCGCTCCTACACAGGCCAATCCCTGTAGGCGCCCACCCCGTGGGCGATTGGGCGCTTTTTTCCTCTGTACCATCTGCCCCCATGACCCGCAAAAAAGCCTCTGCCGCCAGCGTCGTGCTGCCTGAAGTCAATTTCTCCGAAGACGGCAAGATCCGTTACCTGCACCTGGGTACCGAGTGGATTCAGGGCTCGATGTTTCTGGACCGCCCCTTTGACATCGAACTGGAGTATGTGCAGCGCATGTTCGGCTGGCTGTTGTTCTACCCGCTTGACGAAGTCAAAGGGGCGCACGCCATGCAGTTGGGCCTGGGCGCTGGCACCATCACCAAGTTTTGTTACAAGAAACTCCAGATGACCTGCACCGCCATCGAGCTGAACCCGGGCGTGCTGCACGCATGCCGGGGTTGGTTTCGCCTGCCGCCCGATGACGAGCGCTTGCGCGTGGTGCTGGCCGATGCGTCGCTCGAAATACCCAAGCCCGAATGGCGCGGCTGCGTCGACGCCCTGCAGGTGGACTTGTACGACGAGGAGGCCGCTGCCCCGGTGCTCGACACGCCCGACTTTTACCGCCAATGCCGCGACTTGTTGACACCGCAAGGGTGCATGACCGTGAATTTGTTCGGACGGTCCTCCAGTTACGCCGCGAGCGTGGAGAAAATCAGCGCCGCTTTCGGTGACGATGCCGTGTGGGCCTTCAAGCCCACGCGAGAGGGCAATGCCATCGTGCTGGCGCAGCGCACCGCCAGTCGGCCTGCCCGCGAGGCGTTCATCCAGGCGGCCTGCATGATCGAGGAAAAATGGGGCTTGCCTGCACTCAAATGGCTTCAGGCCTTCAAGCCCTTGATCCCGGCCCCTCACCTGCACCCCAACGCACCATGAGGGTGCACCTCAGGGTAAACCATGGGTTCGTCGCCCTGGGGACATAGGTGTAACCCACATCCATAAATCTCCCGGCTTCGCGCAGAATGGCCCCAACTCAAATCAGAGGAGCGCGATTGTGATCATCAAGAGTCAAAAAGACTTTTTCTCCGGCTTGCTGTATGCCGTTGTGGGCAGCGGGTTTGCCATCGGTGCCACCACCTACAAAATTGGCACCAGCGCCCGCATGGGCCCGGGCTTCTTCCCCATGTTGCTGGGCGTGATCCTGGCCATCATTGGGGTCTACATCATGTTCAAGGCCATGGTGGTCAAGACCCCCAATGGCGACAAGATCGGGTCCTGGGCCTGGAAACCCTTGTTCTTCATCATTGCCGGCAACTTGTTGTTTGGCATTTTGCTGGGCGGTCTGCCCAGCGTGGGTGTCCCGGCCATGGGTTTGATCGTGGCCATTTTCGGCACCACCATTGTGGTGAGTCTGGCGGGTGAGACGTTCAAGATCAAGGAAGTGCTGATCCTGGCCACCATCCTGTCCATTGCCTCCTACTGCGCATTCGTGTTGCTCCTGAATCTGCAGTTCCCGGTCTGGCCCACATTCATCACAGGTTGAGGAGAAATAATTCATGGATCTGTTTGACAACCTCGCCCTCGGTTTTGGGGTGGCCTTCACCTTCCAAAACCTGATTTATGCCTTCATTGGTTGCTTGCTGGGCACCTTGATCGGCGTCTTGCCTGGCGTGGGCCCTGTGGCCACCATCGCCATGCTCTTGCCCGCCACTTACGCCCTGCCACCTGTGGCGGCGCTGATCATGCTGGCCGGCATTTATTACGGCGCCCAGTACGGCGGCTCGACCACGGCCATTTTGGTGAACCTGCCCGGTGAAGCCTCGTCGGTGGTGACCATGATCGACGGTTACCAGATGGCCCGCAAAGGCCGTGCAGGTCCGGCTCTGGCTGCGGCCGGCATGGGCTCGTTCTTTGCCGGTTGCGTGGGCACCTTGATCCTGGCGGCCTTTGCTGCGCCCTTGACCGAAGTGGCCTTCAAGTTCGGTCCCGCCGAGTACTTCTCTTTGATGGTGCTGGGCCTGATCGGTGCGGTGGTGCTGGCTTCCGGCTCCCTGATCAAAGCGGTCGGCATGATCGTTCTGGGCTTGTTGATGGGCCTGATCGGTACCGACGTGAACTCTGGCGTTGCCCGCTACAGCTTTGACATCCCCGAGTTGACCGACGGCATCGGCTTCATTGTGATTGCCATGGGTGTGTTCGGTTACGGCGAGATCATCTCCAACCTGTCCAAACCCGACGAAGAGCGTGAAGTCTTCACCGCCAAGGTCACCGGTTTGATGCCCACGGCAGAAGACTTCAAGAACATGTTGCCTGCTGTGCTGCGTGGTACCTCCTTGGGTTCGGCCCTGGGCATCTTGCCTGGTGGCGGTGCCCTGCTGGCGGCTTTTGCGGCCTACACGATCGAGAAAAAAACCAAGGTCAAGCCGGGCGAGTTGCCCTTCGGTCAAGGCAACATCCGTGGTGTGGCTGCCCCTGAGTCGGCCAACAACGCGGCCTCGCAAACTTCTTTCATCCCCTTGCTGACCCTGGGCATCCCGCCCAACGCGGTGATGGCCTTGATGGTCGGTGCCATGACCATCCACAACATCCAGCCTGGCCCACAGGTCATGACCAGCAACCCCGAGTTGTTCTGGGGCCTGATCGCCTCGATGTGGATTGGCAACGCCATGCTGATCATCCTGAACCTGCCCCTGATCGGCATCTGGATCAAGTTGTTGTCGGTGCCCTACCGTTGGTTGTTCCCCGCCATTGTGCTGTTCTGCGCCATCGGTGTGTACTCGACCAACAACAACACCTGGGACATCTGGATGGTGGCGATGTTTGGCGTGATTGGTTACGTCTTCATCAAACTCGGCATGGAGCCGGCCCCCTTGTTGCTGGGCTTCATCCTCGGCCCGATGATGGAAGAGAATCTGCGCCGCGCGATGCTGCTGTCGCGCGGTGACTGGAGCGTGTTTGTCACCCGGCCCCTGTCGGCCACCCTGTTGGGCATGGCGCTGCTGTTGCTGATCATCGTGGCCTTGCCGTCCATCAAGTCCAAACGCGAAGAAGCCTTTGTCGAAGAATGACACAACGCTGAGCGCGTGATGCACAACGGCCTCCTCGGAGGCCGTTGTCTTTGCTGGCTGGCTGAACGCGGGTGGGCAGCGTGGTTTTGTCACTTCGGTGCAGCGCAGGCTGTCGAGCTCTGGGAGAATCGTTGGCTCAGCATCGGGCCCTTGGGCCCATTCAAGGAGGTCTTCTCATGGCAAGCAGGAATTGGCTTCGCGGACTGTGTGCCGCAGTGGTTTTGGGGGTCGGCTGGGGTGGCGTGCATGCCCAGACTTACCCGACCAAGCCGGTCCGTCTGGTCGTGCCTTTCCCGGCCGGCGGCGCCACCGATTTGTTTGCCCGCACCCTGTCACAAAAGCTCGGCGAAAAAATGGGGGTGGCGCTGGTGGTCGAAAACCGACCCGGCGCAGGCGGCACCTTGGGCTCCGACTTGGTGGCCAAGGCCCCGGCCGATGGCTACACCTTGCTGCTGGCCACTTCCAGCACGCACTCGATTGGCCCCAACCTCAACCCGCGCATGCCCTATGACGCTGTGAAGGACTTCACCCCCATCAGCCAGGTGGGCAATGCGCCCAGCATCATGTTGGTGCCCAACAACTCGCCAGCCAAGACCGTCAAGGAATGGATCGACTACGCCAAAAAGAACCCCGGGCGGCTCAACTACGCCTCCAGCGGCAACGGCACCATCGTGCAGTTGACGGCCGAGTTGTTCAAGTCGCAGGCCGAGCTGTTCGTGGTGCACATCCCCTACAAGGGCACAGCCTTGGCCATCCCCGACCTGGTCAGTGGCAAGCTGGATGTGATGTTTGACAGCCTGCCCACGGGCTTGCCGCATGTGCGCGATGGCCGTTTGCGGGCACTGGGCGTGACCTCGCTCAAGGCCACGCCGCTGGCCCCCGGCGTGCCCCCCATCGCCGATGTCCTGCCCGGTTACGAGTCCACCACCTGGTTTGGTGTGTTCGGCCCCAGGGGATTGCCGCCCGAGGTGGTCACGCGCGTGAATGCCGCCGCCAACCAGGTGCTCAAAGACCCCGAAGTGGTCGACCGATTGCAGCGCCTGGGCATCGAGCCGGTGGGCGGCACGTCGGCCCAGTTCACAGCCATGCTGGCGCTTGAATCGGCCAAATGGAAAAAGATCATCACCGAGCGCAAGATCACACTGGATTGATATGAATTTCGACTACCGCTTCCCCTACACCAGCACCCGCTTGCCGCTGTTTGCGCGCAATGTGGTGTCCACCTCGCACCCGCTGGCCGCGCAAGCGGGCCTGCGCATGATGCTCAAGGGGGGCAATGCGGTCGATGCGGCGATTGCCGCCGCCGCCGTCATCACCCTGACCGAGCCCGTGAGCTGCGGCCTGGGCTCGGACGCGTTCGCGATTGTGTGGGACGGCCAAGGACTGCACGGCCTCAATTCGTCCGGTCCGGCCCCGGCCACCTGGACGCCCGATTACTTTCACCGCAAGTACGGTCTAGACGCCAAGACACCGCCCAAGCGCGGCTTTGATTCGGTCACCGTGCCCGGCGCCGTGGCCGGCTGGGTGGCGCTGAGCGAGCGCTTTGGCAAGCTGCCCTTTGCCGACTTGCTGGAGCCCGCCATCGAGGTGGCCGAGCGGGGTTATCTGATCCCCGTGGTGGTGCAGCAAAAGTGGGCCGCCGCCACGCCCGAGCTGCAGTCGCAGCCCGGCTTTGCGCAAAGCTTTTTGCCCTGGGGCCGTGCGCCGCAAGTGGGCGAGCTGTTCCAGTTCAAAAACGCGGCGCGCGGCCTCAAGGCGATTGCCGCCACGAAAGGCCAGGCCCTGTACGGCGGCGAGATCGCCGAGGCGATTGAGCGCTTTGCCAGGGACAACGGCGGCAGCATCACCGCCAAGGATCTGGCCGATTTCAAACCCGAGTGGGTCAAGCCGATTGCGCAAGACTACCGGGGCTACACCCTGCACGAAATCCCGCCCAACGGGCAAGGCATCGCCGCACTGATCGCCTTGGGCATCCTGTCCAACTTCGATCTGGCCAGCCATGCGGTGGACGGGGTGGATTCGCAGCACCTGCAGATCGAGGCCATGAAGCTGGCCTTCGCTGATGTGTACCGATATGTGGCCGATCCGCGCTACATGGAAGTCACGCCCGAGCAAATGCTCGACCCGGCCTACTTGGCCAGCCGCGCCAAGCTCATCGACATGAAGAAGGCGCAAAACTTCCAGGCCGGCAACCCGGTCAAGGGCGGCACGATCTACCTCACGGCGGCCGACGAAAACGGCATGATGATCAGCTTCATCCAGAGCAACTACATGGGCTTTGGCTCGGGCGTGGTCGAGCCGACCTACGGCATCAGCCTGCAAAACCGGGGCCACGGCTTCAGCACCGACCCGCAAGGCCCCAACACCGCCAACCTGGTCATGCCCGGCAAGCGGCCTTTCCAGACCATCATTCCGGCCTTCCTCACCCAGAATGGCCAGCCGGTGATGAGTTATGGCGTGATGGGCGGCAACATGCAGCCCCAGGGCCACATGCAGACCCTGGTGCGCATGCTCGACTACGGCCAGAACCCGCAAGCCGCGTGCGATGCACCGCGCTGGCGTTACAACTCCGGCCTGAACATCAACGTCGAAGCGGCCATGAACGGCAACACCGTGCAGGCGCTGATCGCGCGCGGGCACCAACTGGACATCATCAACGACTCGTACCAGGACTTTGGCGCGGGTCAGTTCATCTGGCGCATGGGCGACCCCGCGGTGCAGGGCTACCAGGTGGCCAGTGACCCGCGTCGTGATGGGCAGGCGGTGGGCTTTTGATGGTGGGCAGCCCCACGCCGCAACTGACCACAGGTTTGTTGCTGGCGGCTGCCGGGTCCATGGCCTTCAGTGGCAAGGCCATCATCGTCAAGCTGGCCTACCGGCACGGTGTGGACCCGGTCACCCTGCTCATGTGGCGCATGCTGCTGGCCTTGCCCTGTTTCGTGCTCATGGCCTGGTGGGCCGGTCGGGGCAAAGCGCCGCTGACCCGGGCCGATTGGCTGGGCGTGCTGGGCTTGGGGTTTTGTGGTTATTACCTCTCAAGCTTTCTGGACTTCTGGGGCCTCGAATACATCAGCGCATCGCTCGAGCGCCTGATCCTGTACCTCAACCCCACGCTGGTGCTGGTGCTGGGCTGGTTCTTGTTCAAAAAACGCATCACCCAGCGACAGGGCGTGGCCATGGCCATCAGCTACTCGGGCGTGCTGCTGGTGTTCGGGCACGAATTGGGGCTGGCCGGGCCGCACGCGGCCTGGGGCGCATTGCTGGTGTTCTTGAGTGCCACCAGTTACGCCATTTATTTGACCTACAGCGGGCAGTTGGTGCAGCGCCTGGGTTCCCCGCGTTTGGTCGGTCTGGCAACCGCAGTGGCCTGCGGTTTTTGTTTGCTGCAGTTTGTGCTGCTCAGGCCGCTGGCCGCCGCCCTGGTGCCCGAGCCCGTGATCTGGCTGTCGCTGCTCAACGCGATCGTCTGCACGGTGCTGCCGGTGCTGATGGTCATGATGGCGATTGAGCGCATCGGGCCCAGCTTGGCGGCGCAAACGGGCATGATCGGCCCCATGTTCACACTGCTCATGGGCGTGTGGATTCTGGACGAACCGTTCAACATGTGGATCATCGCCGGGACCGTGCTGGTCTTGAGCGGTGTGTTTTGGGTCACGCGGCCAGCTGGTCGCCAACCGTGATGCGGCCAAAGGGCCCCATCGCATCAACTTCAGGAGATTGACATGGACTTGGGCATTGCAGGCAAATGGGCATTGGTGGGTGGCGCAAGCAAAGGCTTGGGCTGGGGCTGCGCACGGGCGCTGGCCCTGGAGGGCGTGAACGTGGTCATGGTCGCTCGCGGCGCCGAGGTGCTGAACAAGGCCGTAGACGAATTGCGTGCCGAGACCGGCGGCCAAGTCCAGCTGATCCCTGTGGCGGTGGACATCACCACCGAAGCCGGGCGCGAAGCCATCTGGAACGTGGCCGGTGGCCCCGGCAAAGACTACGACATCGTGGTCACCAACGCAGGCGGCCCGCCACCCGGAGATTTTCGCGACTGGGACCGCGAGGCCTGGATCAAGGCGGTGGATGCCAACATGCTCACGCCCATCGAACTCATCAAGGCCACCGTGGACCGCATGGCCGCTCGCGGCTTTGGCCGCATCGTCAACATCACCAGCAGCGCCGTGAAAGCGCCCATCGACGTGCTCGGCCTGTCCAACGGCGCCCGCAGCGGCCTGACCGGTTTTGTGGCTGGGGCTTCGCGCAGCAAGATCGCAGGCCAGGGCGTGACCATCAACAACCTGCTGCCCGGCCGATTCGACACCGACCGCATCCGCTCGACCTTGACCGCCATGGCCCAGAAGGCCGGCAAAACGGTGGACGAGCTGCGCGTCATCCAGCAAGCCCAAATCCCGGCAGGCCGCTACGGCAACCCGCAAGAATTCGGCGCGATCTGCGCCTTCTTGTGCAGCCAGCACGCGGCCTACATGACGGGGCAAAACGTGTTGGCCGATGGTGGGGCGTATCCGGGCACCTACTGATGCCCACGGGCTCCACCGGAGCCCTCACCCTCAACGCCTGGACGACACCCAAATGCCCCCCACGATGAGGCCAAAGGCCGCCAGGTGGTACAGCTGCGGCAACTCGCCCAGAAAGGCGGCTGAGAAGATGGCCGCAAACAGCGGCGTGAGGTTGGCAAAAAAGCCGGCGATCGCCGGCCCCGCCTGCTGGATGCCCAGGCCCCAGCAGCGGTAAGCCAGCACGGCTGGGCCCACCGCCACAAAAGCCAGCGCACTGATCAGCGGCCAGCCCCAGGTGATGTGGGCATCGGTCAGGCCCCATTCCAGCCCCGCGAACAGGCCGGACCAGGCCAGGCCAAACACCACTTGCGCCAGCAAAAACGCCGCCCAGTCGTTCCTGATCGCTTCGGGCTCGTCTTTGCGCGTCAGCATCCAGCTGTACCAGGTCCAGCAGGCCGTGGCCAGCAGGATGAACAAATCGCCCACCACCAGGCGCACCGCCAGCAGCTGCGCCCAGTCGCCCCGCGACAAGACCACCAGCACGCCCACAATCGACAGCACCGCACCGTACAGTTGGGCGCGTCGCACCGGGGCCTGAAAAAACAGCGCCCCGATGGCCAGCATCCACACCGGGCCGCTGGCAGCGACCAGGGTCACATTGAGCGGGGTGGAGGTGTGCAGGGCCAGGTATTGCAGCGCGTTGTAGCAGCCCACACCCAGCAAACTGAGCAGGGCAAAGCGTCGCCAGTGTTGCCACAGGCCGCTGCCGCGCCGTAAGACCCATGCGGCCAGCGGCAGCAAGATGCACAAGGCCACGGCCCAGCGCAAAAAGTTCAGCGTGATGGGCGGCACCAGGTCGGTGACCAGGCGGCCCACCACCGCATTGCCAGCCCACAGCACAGGGGGGACGGTCAGCAGCAGGGCCGTGACGGGCGAGAGTTTTTGAGACATGCGCCACTGTATCGGCATTCGGGTTTTCCCGCTGTCTCCCAACTGTCGCCCATCTGTCCTGCATCTGTCCCCGCTCTGCGCTGGGGGACGCGATTCGTGGCAAAGTCACGCATCTCAAACCATTGTCCCAACAGGAGATTTCCATGAGCCTTGCAGTCCAGATCGACCAACACGGTGGTCCCGAAGTCATGAAACTGGTCGACGTCACCGTGGGTGAACCCGGCCCTGGCGAGATCCGCATCCGCCACAAGGCCATCGGCCTGAACTTCATCGACGTGTACCAGCGCAGCGGTCTCTACACCCTGCCCATGCCGCTCAAGCTGGGCATGGAAGCGTCGGGCGTGGTCGAAGCCGTGGGCGAGGGCGTCACGCACCTGAAGGTGGGTGACCGCGCAGCCTACGCCAGCCAGCCGCCCGGCAGCTATTGCGAAGTGCGCGTCATGCCCGCCAAGTGCGTGTGCAAGCTGCCCGATGCGATCTCGTTCGAGACCGGTGCGGCCATGATGCTCAAGGGCCTGACCGCGCAATATTTGCTCAAGCGCACGCAGCCCCAGGGTGGCCTGAAGGCCGGTGACTTTGTGCTGTTCCATGCCGCTGCCGGTGGTGTGGGCCTGATCGCTTGCCAGTGGGCCAAGGCGATGGGTTTGCGCCTGATCGGCACGGCCGGCAGCGATGCCAAATGCGCGCTGGCTTTGGCCAATGGCGCCGAGTTCTGCATCAACTATTCCACGCAAGACTTCCAGGCCCAGGTCAAAGAGATCACCGGCGGCAAGGGCGTCAAGGTGGTCTACGACTCGGTGGGCAAGGACACCTGGGACAAGTCGCTCGACTGCCTGGCCCCGTTTGGCCTGATGGCCAGTTTTGGCAATGCCTCTGGCGCTGTGGCCCCATTTGCGCCCGGCATTCTGGGCCCCAAGGGCTCGATCTATGTGACGCGCCAGACCTTGTTCAGCCACATCACCACCCGCGAAAACACGCAGGCCATGGCCGACGATTTGTTCGAGGCGGTGACCAGCGGGCAGGTGAAGATCCACATCGAGCAGACCTATCCCTTGGCGCAAATCCAGGACGCGCACATCGCTCTGGAAGCCCGCAAGACCACGGGCTGCACCATCATCACGCTGTAAGGTCCCCTCATCCCATCGCAGCAGGAGCCCACCCCGTGGGCGATGGGGTTGGTAGGAGCCCACCCCGTGGGCGATGATGGGGCGCAGCCCCTTCACACCTTCGCGCACAGGGTGCGCTCCTACAGGGTCAGGCCCTGCCATGTTGGTAGGAGCCCACCCCGTGGGCGATGATGGGGCGCAGCCCCTTCACACCTTCGCGCACAGGGTGCGCTCCTACAGGGTCAGGCCCTGCCATGTTGGTAGGAACCCACCCCGTGGGCGATGAGGTTGGTAGGAGCCCACCCCGTGGGCGATTTCAGGCCGCCAGCTTGGCCTTGGGCGCGATGGTTTCCAGCGCGCTGCGCAGGTGCTGCAGTGTGCGGGGCACCTGGTGCCATTTGTCCAGCCCGAACAGGCCCATGCGGAAGGTGCAGAAATCGGCCCCTTCGTCGCACTGCAGGGGAACGCCTGCGGCCGTTTGCAGGCCCAGCGCCAGGAATTTCTTGCTGCTCTGGATCTCGGGGTCGGTGGTGTAGCTGACCACCACACCGGGGGCCTCGAAGCCGGGCGCGGCCACGCTGGCAAAACCATGCTCTTGCAGCAAGGCGCGCACCTGGCGTCCCAGCGCCATCTGCTCTTCACGCACTTTGGCAAAGCCATAGGCCTCGGTCTCCAGCATGGCTTCTTGCAGGCGCAGCAGGGCGTCCGTGGGCAAGGTGGTGTGGTACATGTGGGCCCCACTCTCGTAGGTCTCCATGACCTGCAGCCATTTTTTCAGGTCCATCGCAAAGGTGGTGCTGGTGGTGCTGTCGATGGCCTGGCGGGCGCGCTCGCTCAGCATCACCATGGCGCAGCAAGGCGAGCTGCTCCAGCCTTTTTGTGGCGCGCTGATCAGCACGTCCACGCCGGTGGCTTTCATGTCCACCCACATGGCGCCCGAGGCGATGCAGTCGAGCACAAACAGGCCGCCTACGGCGTGCACGGCATCGGCCACGGCATGCAGGTAGTCGTCAGGCAGGATCATGCCGGCGGATGTTTCCACGTGCGGGGCGAACACCAGCGCGGGTTTTTCGGTGGCAATGGCGGCGGTCACTTCTTCGATGGGGGCGGGCACCCAGGGGGCTTGCGCGCCGGTGGCGGTGCGGCGGGCCTTGAGCACGCTGTGGCTTTTCGGGATCTGGCCCATGTCAAAGATTTGCGTCCAGCGGAAGCTGAACCAGCCGTTGCGCAGCACCATGACGTGCTGGCCGCTGGCGAACTGGCGGGCGACCGACTCCATGCCAAAGGTGCCACTGCCGGGCACCAGCGCCACCGAGTGGGCACCGTAGACGTTTTTGAGCATGCGCGAGATGTCGGTCATCACACCGCCAAAGCGCTTGGACATGTGGTTCAGGGCGCGGTCGGTGTAGACCACCGAGAACTCGAGCAGACCCTCAGGGTCGATGTGGGGCAGCAATCCGGGCATGGGGTTCTCCCTTTTTCAAATCATGAAAACGCGAAGCTTACAGCACCTTGGCCCAAGTGGAAACCTCATGCCGCAATGGACACAAAACAGGACGTGTTCATCCGAACAGCGGCTGGATTCACGGCGTCGGGATTCGCAGAATCTCGAGGTGCTGCTTGACACTCAAATAACCATCGATGCCCGATGGCAGTTGTTTGAGTGGCTTCAACTGGGGGGACAGCAACCAGAAAGATGGAAAAACCAGGGTCTTGGAGCTGTCGCCCACCCAGGTTTTGAATTGGTTGAAAGTCATGCGTTTGTCGTCGAACTTCAGATACATGGGGGGCCCACGCAGCCAGGTGCGGATGTCCACCACCACCACGGCCGAAAAGGCGTCTTGGAGTTCAGCGCGGTGACTGGCCAGAAATCGCTGGTATTGCAGACAAGGCGGGCAGTCGGCGGCACCCAGGTAGATGAACAGGGGCTTGCCGGTTTGCCTGGCAGATTCAAGCGCAGGCATGAGGTCGAAAACCCGCTCGCGCAGCGAGAAAGGGGCTTCCACCACCACAGGCGAGTAAGGGGCGGGAATGGCCGCCTGGGCGCAAAGAACCCCAAAACCCATCAGCAAGGAAAGAAGTTGGCGCATGGGGGACCGCATGTGGACAAGCGATGCCTTCAGCGCCCGCGCCGCACCCGCAGGATTTCGTCCAGGATCAGCAGGGCTGCGCCCACGCTGATGCCGGCATCGGCCACGTTGAAGGCGGGGAAGTGCCAGGCGCCCCAGTAAAAGTCCAGAAAGTCGACCACGTAGCCGTGCAGCAGGCGGTCAACCACGTTGCCGATGGCCCCGCCCAAAATCAGCGAAATGGCCAGGCTGAAGAGTTTTTGGCCCGCGTGCGAGCGCAGCATCCAGACCATGAAGATGGCGGCCGCCACGCCAATGCCGGTGAAAAACCAGCGCTGCCAACCGCCGGCACCGGCCAGAAATGAAAACGCCGCGCCGTGGTTGTGCACCCGCACCACATTGAAAAACGAGGTGATGGGCGTGCTGTCGCCCAGTTGAAACGCACCGAGCACCAGCACTTTGGTGAACTGGTCGAGCACCAGCACCAACAGGGCCAAGCCCAACCAGATGGCCATGCCGGGGCTTTTGCCGAATTTTTTGGAGCTGGCCATGGGCTTGCCTTGTCTGGTGAGGGCGCGAAGTTCAGGCCACCAGGCGGGTTTCGCCCGCACCGTGCAGGTTGCTCACGCAGCGTCCGCATATTGTGGGGTGGGCGGCATCGTGGCCCACGTCGTCGGCGTAATGCCAGCAGCGCTCGCATTTGGTGGCCTGGCTGGCTGTGACCTGCACCGTCAGGGTTTCGCCCGCCTGCAAGGTGACCTTGGACGTGATGAACACAAACTTGATGTCGCCACCCAGGCTTTGCAGCACAGCATGGTCGGCAGCAGGCGCGCTCAGCGTGATCTCGGCTTGCAAGGACGCGCCCACCTGGCCGGTGGTGCGCAGGTTTTCGATGTCCTTGTTCACCAGATCGCGGATCTCGCGGATGCGGGCCCACTTGGACAGCAGTTGCGCATCGGCTGCGCCGAAGTCGCTGAAGGTTTCGAGGAAGATGGACTCGGACGAGCCGAAGCTGGCCCATGCTTCTTCGGCCGTGAACGACAGAAAGGGGGCCATCCAGCGCAGCATCCCGTGGGTGATGCGGTACAGCGCGGTTTGCGCACTGCGCCGGGCCAGCGACTTGGGCGCTGTGGTGTACAGGCGGTCTTTGAGCACGTCCAGGTAGAAGGCGCCCAGGTCTTCCGAGCAATAGATTTGCAGCTTGGAGACCACGGGGTGGAATTCGTACACATCAAAGTGGGCACGGATGTCGGCTTGCAACTGCGCCGCGCGGGCCAGGGCAAAACGGTCGATCTCCAGCAGCTGCGCGTCGGGCACTGTGTCGGTCGCCGGGTCAAAGTCGCTCACATTGGCCAGCAGGAAGCGCAGCGTGTTGCGGATGCGGCGGTAGCTGTCGACCACGCGGGCCAGGATCTTGTCGTCGATGTTGAGGTCGCCCGAGTAGTCGGTGGAGGCCACCCACAGGCGCACGATTTCGGCGCCCAGTTTGCTGGTCACGGTTTGCGGGTCCACCGTGTTGCCCAGCGACTTGCTCATCTTGCGGCCCTGGCCGTCGGTGGCAAAACCGTGCGTCAGCAGACCCCGATAGGGTGCCCGGTCGTACAAGGCGCAGCCCAGCAGCAGCGAGGAGTGGAACCAGCCGCGGTGCTGGTCGTGGCCCTCAAGGTAGAGATCGGCCTCGGGGCCTTGGCCATGGAAAGGCGGCACGCCATAGGCGTTTTTGTGGCTGCCGCGCAGCACATGCTGGAAGGTGGAGCCGGAGTCGAACCACACCTCCAGGATGTCGGTGCTCTTGGTGTAGTGCGGCGCGTCCTGCGCTCCCAAGATCTCTTCGACCGTCACACGGCTCCAGGCTTCGATGCCGCCTTTTTCCACAATGTCAGCCGCCTGGTCCAGGATGGCCATGGTGCGTGGGTGCAGCTCACCGCTGTCCTTGTGCAGGAAAAACGGCACCGGCACACCCCAGGAGCGCTGGCGCGAGATGCACCAGTCGGGGCGGCCCGCGATCATGTCGCGCAGGCGGGCGCGGCCGTTTTCAGGGTAGAACTGGGTTTGCTCGATGGCGTCGAGCGCCAATTGGCGCAAGGTTTTGGGCGCTTTGTCTTGGGTGAAGACACCCTCGCCCTCGTCCATGCGCACAAACCACTGGGCGGCGGCGCGGTAGATGACGGGGGTTTTGTGGCGCCAGCAGTGCGGGTAGCTGTGGGTGATCTCCACGGTGGACATCAGGCGATCGCTTTGGCTCAGCACCTCGATCACGCGGGCGCAGGCCTTCCAGATGTGCTGGCCGCCAAAAAAGGGCAGCTCGGGCGCATACACGCCGTTGCCCTGCACCGGGTTGAGGATGTCGTCGTATTTGAGGCCGTGGGCCACACAAGAGTTGAAGTCGTCCACGCCGTAGGCCGGTGCCGAGTGCACGAGGCCGGTGCCGTCGGTGGCGGTGACGTACTCGGCCAGGTACAGCGGCGAGGTGCGGCGGTAGCTGTAGGGGCCGCCTTCTTCGGCGCTCACGGTGTCGTGCAGCGGGTGGCGGAACACCAGGCCGCGCAGTTTTTCACCCACGGCGGTGGCGATCACTTGGCCTTGCAGTTGGTAGCGCTCCAGGCATTTGTCCACCAGGCTGGCGGCCAGCAGCAGCACGCCGCGGGGCGTGTCGACCAGGGCGTATTCCAGCTCGGGGTGGGCATTGAGCGCCTGGTTGGCCGGGATGGTCCAGGCGGTGGTGGTCCAGATGACGGCAAAGGCTTTCTTGGCGCCGTCACCCGGCAACTGGGGCAGGCCAAAGGCGGCGGCCAGAGCCGCGGCGTTGTCGGCCTCAAAGGCCACGTCCAGCGTGTCGCTCTTTTTGTCGGCGTATTCGATCTCGAACTCGGCCAGCGACGAGCCGCAGTCAAAACACCAGTACACGGGCTTGAGGCCCCGGTACACAAAGCCCCGCTCGATGACGCGTTTGAAGGCGCGGATTTCACCGGCTTCGTTGGCGAAATCCATGGTGCGGTAGGGCCGCTCCCAGTCGCCCAGCACGCCCAGGCGCTTGAAGTCCTCGCGCTGCTGGTCGATCTGCTCGGTGGCAAAGGCGCGGCTTTTGGCCTGCATGTCGTCGCGGCTGAGGTTGCGGCCGTGCAATTTTTCAATCGCGTTTTCGATCGGCAGGCCGTGGCAGTCCCAGCCGGGGATGTATTGCGCGTCAAAGCCGGCCAATTGCTTGGACTTGACGATCATGTCCTTGAGGACTTTGTTGAGCGCGTGGCCGATGTGCAGTTTGCCGTTGGCGTAGGGCGGGCCGTCGTGCAGCACAAACAGCGGCGCGCCCTGGCGGGCGGCGCGCAGCTTTTTGTAGAGGCCGCCATCGTTCCAGTCAGTGACCCAGCCAGGTTCGCGCTTGGGCAGGTCGCCGCGCATCGGGAACGGGGTGTCCATCATGTTGATGCGGGTGTCGGGGTTCTGGTCTTTGTCGGTCATGGTGCTTCAAGTCGAGAGGGCTTCGACACGCTCAGCCCGAGCGGCGGGCCGTTCGGAGATGAAAAAAAGGGGAGGCATTTTGACGTTCGCCCTGAGCCTGTCGAAGGCAGCAAACGCGGGCCGGAGCGTCAAATTCGGTCGCGGGTGGTTTGGCGGCTGGTTTCACCATGGCGCGAGGCAAACCACGCCTGTGCGTCATCGCAGTCTTTGGCAATGCCCTTTGTCAGGGCGTCCAGACCGTCGTATTTGAGCTCGTCGTGTAGTTTGTGCAGCAGATCCACGCGGATGATTTTACCGTAGCCCCCTTCGCTGCCCAGCTCGGCCGGCCAGTGCAGGGCATGGGTCTCCAGCAGCACGCGGCCGCCGTTCACATCGGAGGGGTCCAGCGAAGGGCGTATGCCCAGGTTGGCCACGCCCGGCAGGGGCTGGGCCGCCAGGCCGTGCACCTCGACCACGAAGATGCCGCTGGCGGCCGGTTTCCAGTGTGCAAAGCGCAAATTCAGGGTGCGAAAACCGTTGCCCGCCCCCTCGGGGCTGGCCCCCAGTTCGCGGCCCAGTTTGCGCCCGTTCACCACATGGCCGCTGATGCTGTAGGGGCGCCCCAGCAGGGCCTGCACGTCTTGCATGTGGCCCAGACCGAGCGCAGCGCGCACGGCCGAGCTGGACACGCGCAGGCCATGCACCTCGTAGCTGTTCATGCGGGCCACATCAAAGCCCAGGCGCTGGCCTGCGGCGTCGAGCATGGCGTAGTCGCCCAGCCGCTTGGCGCCAAAGCGGAAATCGTCACCCACCAGCACATAGCGCGCGCCCAGGCCCTGGACCAGCACCTGCTGGATGAAGTCTTCGGGCGACTGGCTGGCCAGCCGGGCATCAAAGGGCAAGACCACCACCTGGTCCACGCCGCAGCGCTCGAGCTCCTGCAGCTTGTCACGCAGCGTGGCGATGCGGGCGGGCGCCAGTTCGGGTTTGTGCAGGGCCTTGGCAAAGTGGTCGCGCGGGTGTGGCTCGAAGGTCATCACGCAGCTGGGCACGCCCCGGTGGGCCGCTTCGCTGCGCAGCAGGGCCAGCATGGCCTGGTGCCCGCGGTGCACACCATCGAAGTTGCCGATGGTCAAGGCGCAGGCCGGGGCCAGGTCAGGGTGGTGGAAGCCGCGAAAAACCTTCATGGGGCAAGTGGTCTGCGAAGGCTGGGCCCGTCGGGCTTCAGCTTTCATGGTTTTGTCAATTGAAGAGGGTATATTGTGACTGAGCCCGATCCTTTTGACCGAGGCACCCGCCGCAGCCGGCAGGATCGAGACGGAACTTTTCGTGTCAGTGGTTTTTTCAAACTGTTGGATGGAGGCGTCTGTGAAGGTTTTGAAACTCTCGGCCCAAGGCTTGCCGCAGTCGTGGATCACGCTGGAGCAGGCGGTGACCCACTATGCGGCCAACGAAGTGCGTTGGGAAGTGGGGCAGGAGGTGGCGGTTTTCCATGGCGGCCACAACGCCCTCACGGGGCAGCAATCCATCATCACCGTCAACAGCATCATTGGCACCCAGGGCGTGCCCCGCATCAACCCGTTTGACATGCGCTCGGGCCTGACGAATGCCAAACTGTTTGTGCGTGACCGCAATGTCTGCGCCTATTGCGGTGGGCATTTTCACGAGTCGGTGCTCACGCGCGAGCACATCGTGCCCCTGAGCCAGCACGGCCCCGACCACTGGATGAACGTGGTCACGGCTTGCCGTTCGTGCAACCACCGCAAAAGCAGCCGAACGCCCGAACAGGCCCACATGCCCCTGTTGTATGCGCCGTATGTGCCCAGCCTCTGGGAAGACTTCATCTTGCGCAACCGCCGCATCCTGAGTGACCAGATGGCCTTTCTGATGGCGCATGTGCCCAAGAGCTCTCGCCTGATGGCCTGACGCACCGCACTGCCCGCAGGCTTGCCCGCAGCGGCAAAGCGCTGCATCATGGCCACCTGAACAGAACAAGCCCGGGCCCATGAGCCCGGTGCCATCAGGGAGATGCAGCATGCAAACACAGGCATTGGAGCGGGTGCGCGTTGTCGTGCCATCAGGGGCGGCGGCGCTGGCGCGATCCCGGCGTCAAACCTTGCGGGCGCTGCTCATGTCCCCTTGGCTGTTGCCCCTGGCTCGGGCCCAGGACGCACAGCCCGCCTCGGTGGTCCAGACCCAACTGGCCATGCCCTGGCCCCCCGGGCGCTCTCCGCAAGGCTTTTTGGTGAGTGAAAAATTCGACGGTGTGCGGGCGGTCTGGGATGGGCAGGTGTTGCACTTTCGCAGTGGCCGGGTCATCGCGGCCCCAGACTGGTTTTTGGCTGCACTGCCCCGGGTGGCACTGGACGGCGAGTTGTGGATGGGGCGCGCAGCGTTTGACCGGCTCTCGGGCGTGGTGCGCCAGACCGAACCCGACAACGAGGCCTGGCGGGCTGTGAAGTACCTGGTGTTTGACGCCCCCGGCCATGCCGCCCCGTTTGCGCAGCGCGTGGCCTATCTGCAGGCGACCCTGGCGCAGTCGCCACAACCCTGGCTGATGCCGGTGGTGCAGCGCGAGCTCCAGGACACCCGCGCTTTGCAGGCCTTGTTGCAGGACACGGTGCGCCAAGGGGGTGAGGGGTTGATGCTGCACCGGGCCGATGCCTGGTGGCGGTCTGGTCGCAGCGATGCGCTCTTCAAGTTCAAGGGGGAGGAGGATGAAGAGGGCCTGGTGGTGGGCCACCAGCCGGGCCAAGGACGTTTGACGGGCATGACCGGGGCGTTGCTGGTGCAAATGCCCTCAGGCCAACGCTTTGCCTTGGGCGCGGGCCTGAGCGATGCGCTGCGCCGCAAGCCACCGCCCGTGGGTACTTGGGTCACTTACCGGTACCGCGAACGCACGCCATCGGGATTGCCGCGTTTTGCCTCTTTTTTGCGGGTTCGTGAGGCGGAGTGAGCATGAAAAGGGCCTCTTGTGGGGCCCTTTTTGCGGCGCTGCGCAGTCAGTGTCTTCTGGTGGTCAGGCGCAAGGAGGGAGGGCGGCGCGTTTCGGGCTCAGAGGCGCTTCGCTTTGCCACATCGCCCGACCCGCGCCGCCCTCCCAACTTGCTCGCGCTTTGCCTGATTCGCGTTGTCCTTGTGCCTGGCTCGGGTCCGTTGACCGCTGGCCTCAGGCGAACACGCCGGCGGTTTCCTGCATGCGCGCCGAGACTTCGCCGAGCTGGTGCAGAGTGTCGCCAAAGGTCATGTCCAGCTGCGTCAATTTCTTGAAGTAGTGGCTCACGATGTACTCGTCGGTCACGGCAATGCCGCCGTGCAGCTGCACCGCCTGCTGGCCAATGAAGCGCATCGACACGCCCAGCTGGTACTTGGCGCGGGCCAGCGCACGGCGGCGTTCGTCGGCCGGCGCATGCAGTTTCAGGGTGGCGTAGTAGCTCATCGAGCGGGCCAACTCCAGCTGCATCTTCATGTCCGAGACGCGGTGGCGCAGGGCCTGAAAGCTGGCGATCGGCACGCCAAACTGCTTGCGGGTGTTCATGTAGTCGATGGTGATGGCCAGGGTTTTGTCCATCACGCCGACGGCCTCGGCGCAGACGCTGGCGATGCCAATGTCCACTGCTTCTTCGAGCGCGCTCAGGCCATTCAAGGTGATGAGCTGCGCCGGGGCCTGGCTGAGCACGACTTCGGCGGCGCGTGAGCCGTCTTGCGTGACATAGCCCTGGGTGCTCACGCCGCTGGCGCTGCGCTCGACCAGGAACAAGGCCATCTGGCCTTGGGCCATGGCCGGCACCACAAAGGCGTTGGCCTGGTCACCCACGGCCACCACGCTCTTGGTGCCCGAGACGGTCCAGGCGCCGCCAGATTCGCTGGCTTGTGCGGCGCAGCGGCTGAGTTGGTAGCGCGCGGCGCGCTCCTGGTGGGCCAGCACCACGATGGCTTCGCCTGCGGCCATGCGCGGCAGCCAGGCCGCTTGCAAGGCGGCAGGCGCGTGGGTTTGCAGCGTGGCGCTGGTGATCAGGGTCTGGGTCAGGGGTTCAAGCACGATGCCGCGCCCGAGCTCTTCCAGGGTGACCATGGCCTCGGTCGGGCCCATGCCCATGCCGCCGTGGTCTTCGCTCACATACAGGCCCGTCAGGCCCAGCTCGGCCAGCTCAGTGTAGGCAGCGCGGTCAAAACCCCCTGCGGCCACAGCGGCGCGGCGGCGGTCGAAGTCGTAGCCCTTGTCGACCCATTTGCGCACCGCGTCGCGCAGTTGTTCTTGGTCTTCAGAAAAATCGAAATCCATGTGCTTGTCTCCTTAACCCAGAACTGTCTGGGCGACGATGTTGCGTTGCACTTCGTTGCTGCCGCCATAGATGGTGGTCTTGCGCATGTTGAAGTAGTTGGCGGCCAGAGGCGCATTGGCCAGCGTGCCGCCCGGGAAGTTGCCTTGCCAGCCCGCCTCCATGGCTTCGAAGATGTAGGGCAGAGCAAAGGGGCCGGCGGCCTGCATCATCAGCTCGGAGTAGCGCTGCTGGATCTCGCTGCCCTTGATCTTCAGGAGGCCCGCGATGTCCAGCGAGTTCTTGCCCGACTTTTCGGCCGAGAGCACGCGCAGCACCAGCATTTCGAGGGCCACGATGTCGACCTCGAGCTTGGCGATTTCGTCACGGAAGCGCAGGTCGTCGTAGACGCCTTCGGCTTTGGCGATGCGCTTCAAGCGCTCGAGTTCGCGTTTGGCGCGGTTGACGTCGGCGATGTTGGTGCGCTCGTGCGCCAGCAGGTGCTTGGCGTAGTTCCAGCCCTTGTTTTCTTCGCCGATCAGGTTGTTTGCAGGCACTTCGACGTTGTCAAACCAGACTTCGTTGACTTCGCACTCGCCGTCGAGCAGCTTGATGGGGCGCACGGTGATGCCAGGCGACTTCATGTCGATCAGCAAGAAGGAGATGCCGGTCTGCGGCTTGCCCTCGTTGCTGGTGCGCACCAGGCAGAAAATCCACTCGCCGTACTGGCCCAGGGTGGTCCAGGTTTTCTGGCCGTTGACGATGTACTTGTCGCCTTTGCGCTCGGCGCGGGTCTTGAGCGAGGCCAGGTCCGAGCCGGAACCGGGTTCGCTGTAGCCTTGGCTCCACCAGACTTCGCCGCTGGCGATGCCGGGCAAAAAGCGCTGCTGCTGCTCGGCATTGCCAAAGGCCATGATCACCGGGGCCACCATCACCGGGCCGAAAGGCACCACGCGGGGGGCGCCGGCCAGCGCGCATTCTTCTTCGAACAGGTGCTTTTGCACGGCGGTCCAGCCGGGGCCGCCAAACTGCTGGGGCCAGCCGTAACCCAGCCAGCCTTTTTTGCCCAGGATCCGGGCCCAGGCCTGCATGTCCTCACGCGTCAGGCGCATGGCGTTGTGCACTTTGTGCGAAAGCTCGGTCGGCAAGTTTGCCTTGACCCAGGTGCGAACTTCGTCGCGGAAGGCGAGTTCTTCGGGGGTGAATGCCAGATCCATGGTTTTTCTCTCAAAATCAAACGACCGTGCTTTTTATCACGCGCAGCCGTTGCTGGCTTGTCCTAGGTGCGACAAATCCGGCGACACCATGGGCCTACAGGGATAATCCGGCCCTCCATGAGAAACATTGTCATTCTGATTTCAGGTTCGGGCTCCAACATGGCCGCCCTCTTGCGTGCGGCACAGCAGGACCGCTGGGCTGAACAGCTGAACGCCCGGGTGGCGGCCGTGCTGAGCAACCGGGCCGATGCCCAAGGCCTGGCTGTCGCCAGGGAGCACGGCATTCCCACCGCGGTGGTGGACCACAAGGCCTTTGCCAGTCGGGAAGATTTTGATGCAGCCTTGATGGCCGAGTTGGATCGGCACGCGCCCGCTTTGGTGGTGCTGGCAGGCTTCATGCGCATCCTCACGCCAGCCTTTGTGACGCATTACGCCGGGCGCCTGCTCAACATTCACCCCTCCTTGTTGCCTGCATTTCCCGGGCTCCACACGCACCAGCGGGCGATCGACGCAGGTTGTCGCTTTGCCGGGGTCACGGTGCACCAGGTCACGCACCAGTTGGACCACGGCGAAATTCTGGACCAGGCCGTGGTGCCGGTGCTGCCCGGCGATACCGCCGAGTTGCTGGCCGCACGGGTGCTCTCGCAAGAGCATGTGGTCTATCCGCGGGCCGTGGCGGCGTTTTTGGCTAGTCGCCAATGCGGGCAAAGCGCGGTTGAAGCTGGCCGTTGAACTCGGCCACCTCGGCGAACATGGCGGCGGGTCTCACCCACAGGCCTTGCTCACCATAGAGCGCTTGGTACAGCGTCATGGGCTGCAGGTCTTCGCTGTGGCGCACGGTGCCCAGCACACGGTACTGGCCGCCCTTGTAATGGCGGTACAGGCCTTTGGGTGTTTCCATCAGGGGGGGCAAATTTTCGGTCATGGGTTTCCTCTGTCGGGTTTTATGCAGCGGCTCGAGGGGGGCCAAGGGGATGGGACAATACACCCCCTATGCACCCAAAAGCCCTCTTGGACGCCTGTGCCGATCTGGTCAGGCTGATCCTGCAATTTGAACATCCCGCCGACGCCGTGGTGTCGCGTTATTTCCGTGAACACCGCGCCTTGGGCCCCCGTGAACGCGCCACCCTGGCCGAGACCGCTTTTGCCGTGTTGCGCAAAAAACTGCTGTTTGAACAACTGGCCCGTTCGGGCTCGGGCCCGAAGGAGCGCAAGCTGGCGATTCTGGGCTTTTGGGGCCCGCGCGATTTTCTGGCCGCCGCCCTGAACGACACCGAGAAAAAATGGCTGGCCACCTGCGATGCCATGCCTGCGGACGCCCTGATGGCGCCGCACCGCCACAACCTGCCCGAATGGATGGCGCAAGCCCTGCAAGCGCAGTTGGGCGATGATTTCTGGGCTTTGGCGGAGCATTTGCAGCAACCCGGCACGTTGGACCTGCGGGTGAACATGCTGCAAGCCAAGCGGCACGACATCCAGAAAGAGCTGACGCAAGCGGGCATCGCCTGCGAGCCCACGCCTTACTCGCCTTGGGGCCTGCGCCTGCAGGGCAAGCCCGCCTTGCAAAAGACCGATGCCTTCACCCGCGGTGCCATCGAGGTACAGGACGAAGGCTCGCAACTGCTGGCCCTGCTGCTGGATGCGCACCGGGGCGAGATGGTGGTGGACTTTTGCGCCGGCGCGGGCGGCAAAACGCTGGCGCTGGGCGCGGCCATGCGCAGCACCGGGCGTTTGTACGCGTTTGACGTGTCCGGACACCGGCTGGATGCGCTCAAACCCCGCATGGCCCGCAGTGGGCTGTCCAACGTGCACCCGGCGGCCATCGCCCACGAGCGCGACGAACGCGTCAAACGCTTGGCGGGCAAGATCGACCGCGTGCTGGTCGATGCGCCTTGTTCGGGCCTGGGCACCTTGCGGCGCAACCCCGACCTGAAATGGCGGCAAAAGCCCCGGGCTGTTCAGGAGTTGACCGAAAAGCAGCAAGCCATCCTGCAAAGTGCCTCGCGCATGGTCAAGTCGGGCGGCCGTCTGGTGTATGCCACCTGCAGCGTGCTGCCCGAGGAAAACGAATGGATCGCGCAAGCCTTCAGCGCCGCCCACCCTGACTTCGAGCCCCTGAACGTGGCACAAGAGCTGGACCGCCTGAAGGTGCCCGATGCCGCCAGCCTGTGCTCCGTGCAGCCATCGGGCGGTGCCGATGCCACCGCCTCGCCCAGTGGCCAATTTCTGAGGTTGTGGCCCCACCGACATGCCACAGACGGTTTTTTTGCAGCGGCATGGACCCGAAAGTAACGCTATAGGCGTCTTTTGTGCTGGGTGACGATCGAAAGACCTGTCTTTTTGTGTGCGAAAAACTTAAAATCGACCGGTTGCCCGAAATCGGGCGTCAGTAGAAAGACGAACTCATGTTGTTGCCTGATTGGGCTTTTCTGGATGCCATCGTTCACTGGATGGGCCATGGCCTGTTCGATCTGGCTTGGTGGCAAATGGTGTTGATCACCTTGGCGCTGACCCACATCACCATCGCCAGCGTCACCATTTATCTGCACCGTCACCAGGCGCACCGCGCCCTCGACCTGCACGCCATTCCTGCGCATTTTTTCCGTTTCTGGCTGTGGCTGACCACGGGCCAGGTGACCAAGGAGTGGGCGGCCATTCACCGCAAGCACCACGCCAAGTGCGAGCAGGCCGAAGACCCTCACAGCCCGCATGTGCATGGCATCTCCACCGTGTTGCTCACCGGTGCCGAGCTCTACCGCAAGGAGTCCAAAAACAAGGAAACCCTGCAGCGCTATGGACACGGCACCCCCGATGACTGGATCGAGCGCAACCTCTACACCCGTTATTCCTGGCAAGGTGTGGCCCTCATGCTGATCATCGATGTGGCCCTGTTCGGCTTCATCGGCCTCACGGTCTGGGCGGTGCAAATGGCCTGGATCCCGATCACGGCCGCCGGCATCATCAATGGCGCGGCGCATTATTGGGGGTACCGCAATTTCGAGGCACACGATGCCAGCACCAACATCTCGCCCTGGGGCATCCTGATCGGTGGCGAAGAGTTGCACAACAACCACCACACCTACCCCACCTCGGCCAAGCTGTCGGTCAAGCCCTACGAGTTCGACATCGGCTGGTTGTACATCCGCACCCTGGAAACCCTGGGACTGGCCACCGTCAAGAAAACCCCACCCCGTCTGGCCTATGGCGACATCCGCCCGGTGGCCGACGAGAAAACGCTGGAAGCCCTGATTGCCAACCGCTATGAAGTCATGGCCGGTTATGCCCGCCATGTGCGCGAGGTGATGCAGCAAGAGGCCGTCAAGCTCAAGCTCGATGCCAGCGTGTTGCAAGCGGCCAAACGCTGGCTGCACCGCGACGCGGCCAAAGTACCTGCCGCTGCCCAGCACCAGCTCAAGCTGGCCCGGGCTGCCAGCCCGGTACTCGACAAAATGGTGCAAATGCGCGAAGAGCTCAGCCAGATCTGGCTGAACACCTCGCACTCGCGCGAGCAACTGGCTGCCGATTTGCAAGCCTGGTGCCGCCGCGCCGAGGAAAGCGGCATTGCCGCCCTGAGCGATTTTTCCGTGAAGTTGCGCGCGGTGCGTCAGGCCACCTGATCCTTTCGGTGTTCAAGCGACAACAGGGCCTTCGGGCCCTGTTTGTTTTGGGTCTGCGACTGGCGCGGCTCGTCGGGAGTCCTGGCCAAAAAAAACCCGCTGCGAACAGCGGGTTTTTTGTGTCAGGGAGCAGGCCGAATCACTTCAGCTTGATTTCCTTGTATTCCACATGTTTGCGAGCTTTGGGGTCGAACTTCATGATCGACATTTTCTCGGGCATGGTTTTCTTGTTTTTGCTGGTCGTGTAGAAGTGACCAGTGCCAGCTGTGGATTCCAGCTTGATTTTTTCGCGTCCGCCTTTGGTTGCCATGGTAGATGACTCCTAATGTTCTGGGTTCAGGCTTGACCGCGTGCACGCAGGTCTGCGAGCACGGCGTCGATGCCGTTTTTATCGATCAGGCGCAGAGCAGCGCTGGAGACACGCAGACGCACCCAACGGTTTTCTGTTTCAACCCAAAAACGACGGTATTGCAGGTTCGGCAGGAACCGGCGCTTGGTTTTGTTGTTGGCGTGGGAAACGTTGTTCCCGGTCATTGGGCCTTTGCCCGTTACGTCGCAAACGCGTGCCATGTGGACACTCCGATACTTTTTCAACAGCCGGTGCCGATGGGTCTTGTGCAGATTTGCACAGGGCCTGGCGCTCCAGCCTCACCTCGCCAAGATGGGTGGCGGTATCCCAGATCGCTGCCTCCGTGATCCCGAATGATTCTCCGGGCAGATCCAGCAAAGCCTGAGATTATAGCCAGAAACCGGGGGCCTGGGCTCTAGGTTTGGTCTTTTGTGACCAAGGCAGGGTGATTTTGGCCTTGGTGGTGAGGTGTTGCGGGTGCCTGCCGGGGTTCAGAGGCGCTTCGCTTTGCCACATCACCCCGGCAGGCACCCACAACGCCAGGATGAAGGTGTGGGGCCTGCGGTGAAGTGGACAGCTGGTGGGGCTTCAACCGTTGTGCTGTTCCAGAAAGCGCTGCGCGTCGAGCGCGGCCATGCAGCCGGTGCCTGCGCTGGTGATGGCCTGGCGGTAGACGTGGTCTTGCACGTCACCCGCCGCAAACACACCGGGCACCGAGGTCTGGGTGGCAAAGCCCTTGAGGCCGCTTTGGGTCACGATGTAGCCGTTTTCCATGTCCAGTTGGCCCTGGAAGATGTCGGTGTTGGGGGCGTGGCCAATGGCGATGAAACAGCCCTTGAGCGCCACATCGTGCAGGCCCCCGTCTGCGGTGCTTTTCAGGCGCACGCCGGTCACGCCCGAGGCGTCGCCCAGCACCTCCTCCAGGGTCTGGAAGGTTTTCAGCTCGATCTTGCCGGCGGCGACCTTGTCCATCAGCTTGTCGACCAGGATGGGTTCGGCCTTGAACTTGTCGCGGCGGTGGATCAGATAGACCTTGCTGGCGATGTTTGACAGGTACAGGGCTTCTTCAACGGCGGTGTTGCCGCCGCCGACCACGCAGCAAACCTCGTCGCGGTAGAAGAAACCGTCGCAAGTGGCACAACCGCTCACGCCACGGCCCATGAAGGCGGTTTCGGACGGCAGGCCCAGGTATTTGGCCGAAGCACCCGTCGCAATGATCAGGGCGTCGCAGGTGTAAGTGCCGCTGTCGCCGATCAGGGTGAAGGGGCGCTGGTCGAATTTCACCGTGTGGATGTGGTCGAACACGATTTCCGTGTTGAAGCGCTCGGCGTGCTCCTGAAACCGCTGCATCAGTTCCGGCCCTTGCACGCCATGCACGTCAGCCGGCCAGTTGTCCACATCGGTGGTGGTCATGAGTTGGCCGCCTTGGGCCATTCCGGTGATCAAAAGGGGTTTCAGGTTGGCGCGGGCGGCGTAAACGGCAGCGGTGTAACCGGCTGGACCGGAGCCGAGGATCAGGACACGGGCGTGTTTGGAAGGTGCGGACATGGTGGGGAGTTTCGGCTGAAGGGGTCGGTCAAAAGGGCAGCAAGCAGCTTGCAGCACAGCCCCGATTGTAAGAAACCACCAAAGTCAGGGCCTGCAGGGGGCTTACAGGCGTGGCCTGCCTGTCCCAGGCCAGGCCCGATGGGGTAAGCTTGAGGGCGATTTATGACTTACTCACTGAACACACTGATCAATCCCACGGCACGGCCCCGAGAGCCCGAAGAACCGCCGTCGTTTTGGTTCCGTTTTGCCCAGGAAATCGGCTTGCTGCTGGGTGGGGCACTGCTGCTGTTGGCGTTTTTGGCCTTGTGGACCTACCACCCCGCAGATGCGGCTTGGTCGACCTCGGGCGGTGGTCAGGCCCTGCGCAATGGGGTGGGCAAAGCCGGGGCATGGCTGGCAGACCTGGTGTTTTTCGGCATGGGGTTTTCTGCATGGTGGTGTCTGGTTGCCGCAGCCCGGGTGTGGCTGGTGGGCCTGGCACGTTGGCTGCGCGCACCGGCCGAAGAAGGACCGTTGTCAACGCGTGCGCACTGGCGACAAAGCCGCTGGATTTTTTGGTTGGGCCTGGTCATGTTGGTGGCTGCCAGTGCCAGCATCGAGTGGGCACGGCTGTACCGCTTGGAGGCATTTTTGCCCGGCCACAGCGGGGGTGTTCTTGGTTACTGGATCGGGTCGGCCCTTGAGCGCTGGCTGGGGTTCACAGGCGCTGCCGTGTTGGGCCTTGCGCTGGTGGTGTTGGGCGCGTCGTGGGTTTTCCGTTTTTCATGGGGTGAGTTGGCCGAATCCCTGGGCGCGCGCATCGACGGCTTGATTCAATCGAGGCACGTCAAACGAGAAATGCAGGAAGACCTGGCCTTGGGCCAGCGGGCGATGCGCGAACGCGAGAAATCCCAGCCCACTCAGGCCATCGAGCCCCGCTGGGACCTCGACGCCATGGTGGCGCCCGAGGGGCAGCTCGATCTGGAGCCCGTGCCCGTGGTGGCCCAAGCCCCGGCCGCCATGGTCATCGAGCCTGCGGTCACCGCGGTGCCGCGCAGCGAGCGCGTGGTCAAGGAGCGGCAAAAACCCCTGTTCAACGAACTGCCCGACAGCAAACTGCCCCAGGTCGACTTGCTCGACAGCTTGTCGATCAGGCAGGAAACGGTGTCGCCCGAGACGCTGGAGATGACCAGCCGCCTGATCGAGAAAAAGCTCAAGGACTTCGGGGTCGAGGTGCGGGTGGTGGCGGCCGCGCCCGGCCCGGTCATCACGCGCTACGAAATCGAACCCGCCACCGGGGTCAAAGGCTCGCAGGTGGTGAACCTGGCCAAAGACCTGGCGCGCTCGCTCAGCCTGGTCTCCATCCGGGTGATCGAAACCATCCCGGGCAAAAACTACATGGCGCTGGAGTTGCCCAACGCCAAACGCCAGTCGATCAAACTCAGCGAAATCCTCGGCTCTCAGGTCTACAACGAAGCCAAGTCCATGCTGACCATGGGCCTGGGCAAGGACATCATCGGCAACCCGGTGGTGGCCGATCTGGCCAAAATGCCACACGTGCTGGTGGCGGGCACCACCGGCTCGGGCAAGTCGGTGGGGATCAACGCCATGATCTTGTCGCTGCTGTACAAGGCCGAAGCGCGCGATGTGCGCCTGTTGATGATCGACCCCAAGATGCTGGAGATGTCGGTTTATGAAGGCATTCCGCACCTGCTGGCGCCGGTGGTCACCGACATGCGCCAAGCCGCCCACGGCCTGAACTGGTGTGTGGCCGAGATGGAAAAGCGCTACAAGCTCATGAGCAAGATGGGCGTGCGCAATCTGGCCGGGTTCAACCAGAAAATTGACGAAGCCACCGCGCGCGAAGAGTTCATCTACAACCCCTTCAGCCTGACGCCGGACGACCCCGAGCCGCTCAAGCGCCTGCCGCACATCGTGGTGGTGATCGACGAGCTGGCCGACCTGATGATGGTGGTGGGCAAGAAAATCGAAGAGCTGATTGCCCGCCTGGCGCAAAAGGCGCGTGCCGCCGGTATCCATTTGATTTTGGCCACCCAGCGCCCCAGCGTGGACGTGATCACCGGCCTGATCAAGGCCAACATCCCGACCCGCATCGCCTTCCAGGTCTCCAGCAAGATCGACAGCCGCACCATCCTCGACCAGATGGGGGCCGAAGCCCTGCTGGGCATGGGCGACATGCTCTACATGCCCTCGGGCACCGGTTTCCCGATCCGGGTGCACGGTGCTTTTGTCAGCGACGAAGAGGTGCACCGGGTTGTGAGCTACCTCAAGAGCCAGGGTGAGCCCGATTACATTGACGGCGTGCTCGAGGGCGGCACGGTGGACGACGATGGCGGCATGCTGGGCGAGGGCGAGGACAGCGAGAAAGACCCGATGTACGACCAGGCGGTCGAGGTCGTCCTGAAGAACCGCAAGGCCAGCATTTCGCTGGTGCAGCGCCACCTCAAGATCGGCTACAACCGCGCCGCTCGGCTGGTCGAGGACATGGAAAAAGCCGGTCTGGTCAGTGCCATGAGCGGCAGCGGACAGCGTGACATTTTGGTGCCCGCCCGGGCAGAGTGATGCCGATGACACATTTCTTGGGGGCGCACCCCATCCCGAAAGCTTCCTGGTTCCTGGCCTTGTGCCTGATGCTGGTCTTGTCCTGGGTCCGGCCAGCACAGGCCGATGGTGTGGATTTGTTGGCCCAGTTCGTCAAGCAGGCCCGCAGCGGTCGGGCAGATTTCACGCAGGTGGTCACCTCGCCCAGCCGCGCGGGTCAGCCGCCCCGCAGCAAGACATCCAGCGGCACTTTTGAATTTCAAAGGCCAGGCAAATTCCGTTTTGAATACCGCAAGCCCTTTGTGCAAACCTTGCTGGCCGACGGCCAGACCCTGTGGCTGCACGATGTCGACCTGAACCAGGTCACCGCCCGCAAGCAGCAGCAAGTGTTGGGGTCCACCCCCGTGGCCCTGCTCACGGCATCGGCCGATCTGCAGTCGCTCAAGGCCGATTTCCAGTTCAGCCCCGAGCCTGCGCGCGAGGGGCTGGAGTGGGTGCGTGCGACACCCCTGGCTGCAGATGGCCAGATCCGTGCCGTGATGGTGGGTCTGCGGGCGACCCCTGTGGGCCCCGAGCTGGCGGTGCTGGATGTACAAGACAGTCTGGGCCAGCGCTCGGTGCTGACCTTTGCCGCTTTCCAGCTCAACCCCGCCTTGCCCACCAGCCAATTCGTTTTCAAGGCCCCGGCGGGGGTCGACATCATCCGTCCCTGAGGCTTTCAGGGTGACCATGCAAGCCAGCAACTTGCCCCCGCATGCGCCTCTGGCCGAGCGCCTGCGCCCGCGCCAACTGGGCGAGGTGATTGGCCAGCAGCATTTGCTGGGCGAGGGTATGGCCTTGCGCCTGGCGTTCGAGTCGGGGCAACCGCACAGCTGCATTTTGTGGGGGCCGCCTGGCGTGGGCAAGACCACCATCGCCCGCCTGATGGCGAATGCCTTTGACGCCCAGTTTCTGAGCCTCAGCGCGGTGCTGGGCGGCGTCAAGGACATCCGCGATGCGGTGGACAAGGCCGAGCTTGCACGCACGGGCCTGCAAGCGCAGCGCACGATCATGTTTGTGGACGAGGTGCACCGCTTCAACAAAAGCCAGCAGGACGCATTCTTGCCGCATGTCGAGAGCGGCCTGTTCACCTTCATCGGTGCCACCACGGAAAACCCGTCCTTCGAGGTCAATTCGGCCTTGCTGTCGCGCGCCGCTGTGTATGTGTTGCAGCCCCTGTCGGAGGACGACCTCAAAAACATCGTGCTGCGGGCACAGGCCATCCAGGCCATTCCTGCCATCGAGCCCGAGGCGCTGGCCCGGCTGCTGGCCTATGCCGATGGCGATGCCCGGCGTTTGCTCAACACGCTGGAAACCCTGGCCATGGCGGCCCGGCAAGAGGCCATCGACCCGGTCACCGACGTCTGGTTGATGCGCGTGCTGGGTGAGCGCATGCGCCGCTACGACAAAGGCGGTGAACAGTTCTACGACACCATCAGTGCCTTGCACAAATCCGTGCGTGGTTCCGATCCGGACGCGGCCCTGTACTGGTTTGTGCGCATGCTCGACGGGGGGGCAGACCCGCGTTACATGGCGCGTCGATTGATCCGCATGGCCAGCGAAGACATCGGCCTGGCCGACCCGCGTGCCCTGCGCATGGCCCTGGATGCTGCCGACGTGTACGAGCGCCTGGGCAGCCCCGAGGGGGAGCTGACGCTGGCGCAGTGCGTGATTTATCTGGCCATGGCCCCCAAGTCCAATGCCGCCTACAAGGCCTTCAACGAAGCCAAGGCGTTTGTCAAAAAAGACGGCACCCGCCCGGTCCCCATGCATTTGCGCAATGCGCCGACCTCGCTCATGAAACAGCTGGACTACGGCAAAGGCTATCGCTACGCCCATGACGAGCCCGATGGCTTCGCGGCGGGCGAACGCTACCTGCCCGAAGGCATGCCGGAGCCCGGTTTTTACAGGCCCGTGCGGCGAGGCCTGGAGATCAAAATCGCCGACAAACTGCAAGAACTGCGAAATAAAAATTCGGCCACAGGGTAAGTCCCGACCAGACCGGTCCAAGTCGAGAGACTTTCTTTCACTACAATCCCGCCACCCCGCCCGGTGTTGCACAAATCCGGCGGGGTTTTTGCTGGCGCTCAGGCCTGCCCACAAGGCAAGACCCGATGCGACCACCACCACCGACGCCACGAGCCGCTCAGCGCAGTTCAGTACACGGAGAAACGAATGGATGTCTTTCTGCAGCAGGTCATCAACGGCCTGGTCATGGGCAGCATGTACGCCTTGGTGGCCTTGGGCTACACCATGGTGTACGGCATCATCAACCTGATCAATTTTGCGCACGGCGAGGTGCTGATGGTGGGGGCGCTGACCAGTTGGTCCGTCATCGGCATGATGCAAGATGCCATGCCCGGCTCACCGGGTTGGGTGATCTTGATCCTGGCCACCTTGATCGCCTGCGTGGTGTCGGCGGTGCTGAATTTCACCATTGAAAAAGTCGCCTACCGGCCGCTGCGCAACAGCCCCAAGCTGGCCCCCCTGATCACGGCGATCGGCATGAGCATCTTGTTGCAGACCCTGGCCATGATCATCTGGAAGCCCAATTACAAGGCTTACCCCACCTTGCTGCCCAGCACCCCGATCAACATGGGTGGTGTGGTGATCACGCCCACCCAAATCATGATCCTGGGCGTCACCGCCGTGTCGTTGGCTGTGCTGATGTGGTTGGTCAACTACACACGGCTTGGACGCGCCATGCGCGCCACATCGGAAAACCCGCGCGTCGCAGCCCTGATGGGCGTCAAGCCCGACGTCGTGATTTCGGCCACCTTTGTGATCGGTGCGATTTTGGCGGCCATTGCGGGCGTGATGTATGCCTCCAATTACGGCACCGCGCAGCACCACATGGGCTTCCTGCCGGGCCTCAAGGCCTTCACCGCTGCGGTGTTTGGCGGCATTGGCAATCTGGCCGGGGCGGTCATTGGCGGCATCTTGCTCGGCCTGATCGAAGCCATTGGCTCGGGCTACATCGGCAAACTCACGGGCGGCGTGCTGGGCAGCCACTACACCGACATTTTTGCGTTCATCGTGCTCATCATCGTCCTGACCCTGCGACCCTCGGGCCTCATGGGTGAGCGTGTGGCCGACCGCGCGTGATGGGGATGAACATGCACATGAACTTGAACATTCCCAAAACCGCCCAATACATCCTGATCGGCGTGGCCCTGCTGGTCCTGCCACTGGTGCTGCAGACCTTTGGCAATGCCTGGGTGCGCATTGCCGACATGGCTTTGCTCTACATCCTGCTGGCCATTGGCCTGAACATTGTGGTGGGTTATGCCGGCTTGCTGGACCTGGGCTATGTGGCATTTTTTGCCGTAGGGGCCTACATGTACGGCCTGCTGTCCTCGCCCCACCTGGTCAACACCTTCAGCGCCATGGCCACCCTGTTCCCGCAGGGCCTGCACATGTCCATCTGGCTCATCCTGCCGCTGGCTGTGGCCCTGGCGGGATTGTTTGGCATGTTGCTGGGCGCGCCCACGCTCAAGTTGCGCGGCGACTACCTGGCCATCGTGACGCTGGGCTTTGGCGAGATCATCCGCATCTTTCTGAACAACCTGGACCACCCGGTCAACATCACCAACGGCCCCAAGGGGCTGTCCCAGATCGACCCGATTTCGATTTTTGGTGTCAGCCTGGGCAAGAAGCTCATGGTGGGCGACTTTGAAATCGCCTCGGTCACGCTCTACTACTACCTCTTTCTGAGCCTGGTGCTGGTGACCATCCTGATCTCGCACCGCCTGGAGGTGTCGCGCATCGGCCGCGCCTGGATGGCCATCCGCGAGGACGAGGTGGCGGCCAAGGCGATGGGCCTGAACACGCGCAACCTCAAGTTGCTGGCCTTTGGCATGGGGGCGACCTTCGGGGGCGTCTCGGGCGCCATGTTTGCTGGTTTCCAGGGCTTCATCTCGCCCGAATCGTTCAGCCTCATGGAGTCGGTGATGATCGTGGCCATGGTGGTGCTGGGGGGGCTGGGCTATTTGCCGGGCGTGATTCTGGGGGCCATCTTGTTGTCTGCCTTGCCCGAAGTGTTGCGCTATGTGGCCGGCCCCTTGCAGGAGATGACCGACGGCCGCCTGGATGCCGCCATCTTGCGCCAGTTGCTGGTGGCCCTAGCCATGATCGTGATCATGTTGATGCGTCCTCGTGGGCTTTGGCCTTCGCCTGAGCATGGCAAATCGCTCAAGACGAAATGACGGAGCAGACCATGAACCCAACACCCAACCAAGACACCGTCCTCAACGTCTCTGGCATCTCCAAGCGCTTTGGGGGCCTGCAGGCGCTCTCTGATGTGGGCATCACCATCCAGCGCGGTCAGGTCTATGGCCTGATCGGCCCCAACGGCGCAGGCAAGACCACGTTTTTCAATGTGATCACCGGCCTGTACACGCCCGACAGCGGCACCTTCGAGCTGGCTGGCCAGCCCTACCAGCCCACTGCGGTGCACGAAGTGGCCAAGGCTGGCATCGCCCGCACCTTTCAGAACATCCGCCTGTTTGCCGAGATGACGGCGCTCGAAAACGTGATGGTGGGGCGCCATGTGCGCACACACTCGGGCTTGCTGGGTGCGATTTTTCGCACCCCGGGCTTCAAGGCCGAAGAGGCCGCCATTGCCCGGCGGGCGCAAGAACTCCTGGACTATGTGGGCATCGGCAAATATGCCGATTACAAGGCCCGCACCTTGTCGTACGGCGACCAGCGTCGCCTGGAAATCGCCCGCGCCCTGGCCACCGACCCGCAACTGATCGCGCTGGACGAACCCGCCGCCGGCATGAACGCCACCGAGAAAATCCAGCTGCGCGAATTGATCGATCAGATCCGCCAGGACAACCGCACCATCTTGCTCATCGAGCACGACGTCAAGCTGGTCATGGGCCTGTGTGACCGCGTGACGGTGCTCGACTACGGCAAGCAGATTGCCGAAGGCACGCCCGCCGAAGTGCAGAAGAACGACAAAGTGATTGAGGCCTATCTGGGCACGGGAGGGCACTGAGATGGCCGATGTTCTTTTGAAAGTCAAGGACCTGAAAGTCGGCTACGGCGGCATCCAGGCGGTCAAGGGCGTGAGCCTGGACGTGCGCGAAGGCGAACTGGTGACTTTGATCGGCTCCAACGGTGCCGGCAAGACCACCACCATGAACGCCATCACCGGCACCTTGCCGCTGCAGGCCGGGGACATCGAGTACCTGGGCCAAAGCATCCAGGGCCAGGGCCCCTGGGATTTGGTCAAACAGGGCCTGGCCATGGTGCCCGAAGGCCGTGGCGTGTTCACCCGCATGACCATCACCGAAAACCTGCAGATGGGCGCCTACATCCGGCAGGACAGTTCAGGCATTGCCGATGACATCGAGAAGATGTTCAGCATCTTCCCGCGTTTGCGCGAGCGCAAGGACCAGCTGGCAGGCACCATGTCCGGTGGCGAACAGCAGATGCTGGCCATGGCCCGCGCCCTGATGAGCCGCCCCAGGGTCCTGCTGCTCGACGAGCCCTCCATGGGCCTGTCGCCCATCATGGTCGACAAGATCTTCGAGGTGGTGCGTGATGTGTATGCCCAGGGCGTGACGGTGCTGCTGGTCGAGCAAAACGCCAGCCGTGCCTTGGCCATTGCCGATCGCGGCTATGTGATGGACTCCGGCCTCATCACCATGACCGGCATCGGCAAGGACATGCTCCAAGACCCCAAGGTGCGCGCCGCCTACCTGGGCGAGTGAGGGGTCCGCAGGTCAGCAAAAAGCCCGGCGTGCCGGGCTTTTTTTATTCAGGGCCTGATGGCTCAATCCACCTTGGCACCGCTGGCCTTGACCACGCTTTCGTAACGCGCCAGCTCCTTCTTCATGAAGGCCCCGAACTGTTCGGGCGTGTTGCCCACCGGCTCGGCCAGCAGTTGGGCAAAGCGTGTTTTGGTCTCGGGCGATTGCAAGGCCACGACGAAGGCCTTGTTCAGCCGCTCCAGCACATCGCGCGGCGTGGCCGCAGGTGCCACCAGGCCCCACCAGGTGTCGATCTCGAAATCCTTCAGGGTCTCGGACATGGAGGCAATCTCGGGCAGCGCGCTGCTGCGCTGGGCGGTGGTCACGGCCAGGGCCTTGAGTTTGCCGGCCTTGATGTTGGCCGCCGCAGTGGCCAGGTTGTCAAAGTTGAAGTCGACCTGACCCGAGAGCAAAGCCAGCTGGGCCGGGTTGCCGCCGTTGTAGGGAATGTGGACCGCAAAAATACCCGCAGCGCGCTTGAACATTTCACCGGCCAGGTGACCGGCGCTGCCGTTGCCACCCGAGCCAAAGTTCAGCTTGGCTGGGTTGGCTTTGGCGTAAGCCACCAGATCGGCCAGGGTGTTGATCTTCAGGCGCTGTGCGGTCTCGGCGTTCATCACCAGCACATTGGGCACGCGCAGCATTTGCGTGATGGGCGCAAAGTCGCGGCTGGCGTCGAAGGGCATCTTGCTGAACAGCCAGGGGTTGATGGCGTGCGTGGCGGTGGCGGCAATGCCGATCGTCAGGCCATCGGGCGCCGCTTTGGCCACCAGGTCGGCCCCCAGATTGCCCCCCGCACCGGGCCGGTTCTCGATGATCACCGTGCCCAGGCTGTCCTTCACGCGTTCGGCCAGAGTCCGCGCCGTGACATCGATCGGGCCACCGGCCGCGTAAGGCACGATGAGGCGGATCGTCTTGCCCTGGGCCCAGGCGGGTGCGCCGAGTGCAAGGGATGCGGCGGCAAATTGGCGGCGGGTGATGACCATGGGGGTTCCTTCAAATCAGGGGTGCAAACATCAAGCCTGGGCCTTGTCCGCCTCGGAGGTGAACGAGTCGGCAAAAAACTCTTCCTCGGGCAGATGGCCCAGCGCCACATAGTCGCGCCTGGCCGAGTCCACCACGATGGGGGCGCCGCAGGCATAGACCTGATGGCCCGACAGGTCGGGCAAGTCCTGCAGCACGGCCTGGTGCACAAAGCCGGTGCGGCCAGTCCAATGGTCTTCGGCCTCGGCGTTCGAGACCACCGGCACATAGCGCAGGTGCGGCATCTCGGCCAGACGCGCCTCGATCCATTCGGCCATGTACAGGTCGGCTGGGCGGCGGCCACCCCAGTACAGCGTGGCCGGGCGGCTGATGCCGCGGTGCTGCATGTGCTCGATCAGCGCCTTGATGGGCGCAAAGCCGGTGCCCGAGGCCAGCAGCACCATGGGCTTGCTGCTGTCTTCGCGCAGGTAAAAACTGCCATACGGGCCTTCGGCCCGCAGGATGTCCTTCTCCTTCATGGTGCTGAACACCGGGTCGGTGAACTTGCCCCCGGGCATGTGGCGGATGTGCAGCTCCACCATGGGCGGGGCGACGTCGAGTGTGTGCGGCGCATTGGCCATGCTGTAGCTGCGGCGTGAGCCGTCGCGCAGCAAAAATTCAATGTACTGACCGGCGTGGAACTTCATCACATCGTTGGCGGGCAGCTGCAGTTTCAGCACGATCACATCGTGCGATTTTTTCTCCAAGCTCGCCACGCGCACCGGCATCTTCTTAACCGGCAGCCCGCCTTCGGCCGTGACTTGCCGCGATTCGAGCACCACATCGCTTTGCGCCACGGCGCAGCAGGTCAGCACCAGGCCCTGGGCTTCTTCCGCATCGCTCAGGGCTTTGGGCTGGTGCGGGCCGTGCACCACAGTGCCCGAGATCTTTTTGCATTTGCACGAACCGCAAGCGCCATCCTTGCAGCCATAAGGCAGGCCAATGCCCTGACGGATGCCAGCGGCCAACAGCGTTTCGTTGTCGTCGGCGGTGAAGCTGCGGCCACTGGGCTGCACAGAAATTTGAAAGCTCATCTTTTATGTATCCTAGAGGGTGTGAATTCGACCCGGAACCCCTGATTTTGCCCTCAAACCAAACCCCTCTGGGCGCACTGCCTGCCCGCTTTCGCCGCCAGCGTGTCCTGATCGTGGGCTGTGGCGATGTGGGCTTGCGCACCGCGGGCCAGTTGGGCGCCCCGCAAAGCCAGCGCGTGCGCCTGATGGCCCTGACCTCTTCGCCCGAGCGCGTTCGCCTGTTGCGCGCCTGTGGCATCACGCCCCTGGTGGGCAACCTCGACGATGCGGCCAGCCTCAAACGCCTGGCGGGCGTGGCCCACCGGGTGATCCACCTGGCCCCGCCGCCCACCGACCGGCAAGGCGCGTCCGACCGCGACCCCCGCAGCCTGGCCCTGGTGCACGCCCTGCGTTTGCGCACCCTGCCGCAAGCGCTGGTTTACGGCTCCACCACCGGCGTTTATGGCGATTGCAAGGGGCAGCGTGTCGACGAAACCCGGGTCGTGAACCCGCACACCCCCCGCGCCCAGCGCCGGGTGGATGCCGAGCGCCTGATGCGTTTTTTGGGCCGCAGCGGCGTGCGGGTGAGCATCCTGCGCATCCCTGGCATCTACGCGCCCGACCGCGAAGGCGGCACCCCCCGCGAGCGTTTGCTCAAGGGCACCCCGGTGTTGGTGGGCAAGGAGGATGTCTACACCAACCACATCCACGCCAACGATCTGGCGCGGGCCTGCGCCGCCGCCATGTGGCGCGGCCAGCCCCAGCGCGTGGTCAACGTCACCGACGACACCGACCTGAAAATGGGCGACTACTTCGACCTGGCGGCGGGCCTGTTCGGTTTGCCCAAGCCCCCCCGCATCTCGCGCCAGGACGCCAACACCGCACTGCCCCTGATGCTGCTGAGTTTCATGAGCGAATCGCGGCGCATCGACAACACCCGCATGAAGCGCGAGCTGAGAGTGCACTTGCGCTACCCGCATGTGCGCGACGGTTTGAGCCCACAAGGCGCATTGTTTGCGAACGCGGGATGAATGCACTGCGCATCGACAAATGGCTGTGGGCAGCCCGTTTTTACAAAACCCGCAGCCTGGCCAGTGACGAGATCGGCAAGAATCGTGTGCAGGTCAACGGTCAAGATGCCAAGCCGTCCAAAGAAGTCAAAGTCGGTGACACCGTGCACCTGAGACAAGGCGCCGTGCAACGCACGGTGCTGGTGCTGGCCTTGAGCGGCTTGCGCGGCCCGGCCCCGGTCGCGCAGCTGCTCTACGCCGAAACCCCGGAAAGCATCACGGCGCGCCAGCAAGCCGCTGAGCAACACCGGCTGGCCCGCGAGCCCGCGCTCAGCATCGAACAAGGCCGCCCCACCAAACGCGACCGCCGGCAGATCGAGCGCAACTGGAACGACCGCTGGAGTGCGGGCATCGACTGAAGGCCCGCGCTGTTTCTGACGAAGTGCAATCGGGTGCTTTCAGTCAACCCACCCCGCCTTTTTCCATAGCGCATCCAACCCCCGATCCAGACTCACCGGAGCTGGAGCGACCCAGTAAGCGGGGTAAATGTTGCCCTCATAAGGCAGGCTCTTCAAAGAGGCGGTGTCGTTTTGCTCTGCCCAGTTTTGCAGGCCCACGATGCCCAGCACAATGCTGCCTGCCATCGCCCAAACCAGCACAAGCTGCTTGTGGAGCAAGCCCCAAACCATGCGCAGTTGCACCCATGCGACCAAGATCACCAACAAGGTGCGCATGATTTCGTGGAAGGCGTGTGGCCACGGCCAGCCCATGGCAAAAAACAACCAAGGCACGGCCAAAAGGAGAACGGTCACATCCACCAAGCCAGCAGCGGCCGTGAGGGCGATGTTCTGACTGATCTGCGCGCGTCCGAAAACGGAGCCACTGACCCATGACCAAGCCGCTACCCACGCGCTCATGCAGGCCAGGCGCTGTGCAAAGGTTTTGGCAAAAAATGCAGGGTCTGTGATCTCCAGGCTGAAGGTTTGATAAAACCAAAAACTCATGCCCAAGAAGGCGAGGGCCAGTGCCAAAGCCATGGCGGGGACCAGACGCGGGTTCATGGCTTGCCCTTGTTGAAATCGGCATCAAAGGCCAAGCTGGCCATGGACTTTCTGAGGATGGCTTTGGCCGTTTCATCGTCAAAGCCGTCCAGCCCCATGGCCACCACCAGCGCATTGGGTCCTGTCACCAAGGGCGTGTAGCGAAAGCGGTATTCATTCAGGTTGGGCAACTTGGTCAAGGCGCGGCGACAAGCGTGCAATTGCACCGTCAGGCCCCAGGGCACCTTCACGCGCTGCTCATTGCATTGCTAGGGCGTTGAGTCGTCGGGCACCTTGCTGACACCCGTCAGGCTGTAGAGCCTGCGTTCCACCAAATTGGCCATTTGCAAATCGTTCAGGCCAGGGCCTTGCAGCAAAAACGATCCTGAAACAATGCGCCCGGCTTGCTGCTCGTCCATCACGTACAAGCCACTGGCAGATTCACAGGTCTGCTTGACCATGCTGTAGCGCCATTGGGTGTTGGCTTGTCTTTCAGTGGCACATACGTGTTCATTGGCCAAATCCGCACGCACGTTAAACGGCCCGAGTCTGCGCACGTTGTTCAAGCCACTGTCCAAGCGATGCAGCTGTTGGCGTCCAAACTTGGCAAATTGCCTGGAAATGTCTGCCCGCAGCTGGGTGTTGTCTGGGGCACTTTGCTGGGCTGTTTGTTGGATCAATGCGTTGACTGCAGAGGAGGGTATGACCAAGCCGATCAATTGGTGCCTGGTGCTGGTGGCCACATTGACGCCCACCACGCGTCCGCTGGTGTCCAAGGTGGGCCCACCACTCATGCCGCTGTTGATGGCCCCGCTGAACACAATCAGCGGTGATGACTGCTCATCGTGCATCCCGTTGAATGAGCCGTTGACGATGCTGTACTCAAACGATCCGGGCTTGCCCACAGAAAACCCGTTCTCACCCTTGGCGGGCAGCGACTCACGCAATGCCAGCAAGGGGGCATCGATGGGCGAGTCCAGCTGCAGAACGGCCAAATCATTGAGCACATCCACCGCAATCACCCGGGCGGATTTCTTGAGTTGATTGGCCGCGTGTACGGTCAGGTGGTGTGCTTTGGCGTCGTAGATGGCTTCGGTCACCGCGTGGTAGTTGGTGACCACCCAATCTTTGCGGTGGGCGATGAAGCCACTGGCGCTGGAGCTCAAACCCAGATTGCCGCTGACCTCGGTTCTGACCACCACCACCGATGGCCGAATGCGTTTGAACAAGGTTTCGGCGTGGGTGGCCTGGGCCCAAGACAGGTTTGAAGCCAAGAGAGCCGCCAAAAAAGCAGCCCATTTGAAAACCGAAAAACACCTGTTCAGCCGTGGTGAGGCACAGCGAGACGCATCCAGAAAAGGGTTGAACATCGAATTCTCTAAATCTAATAATTTTGTGATGGATGAGCGCAGTGTACGTAGGCAGTGGGGTGAGAAATTAGCGCCTGAAAGAAGCTTGTTACGAACTGATAGCCGCGTTTGCTTGATCCAAGCCATGTTCTGAGACCACAAGCTCATGCGATGAGCCTGCCACAGACTGTCACATAAAAATCAAAAATATTAGAAATACAAATGTTTGTGACAAACTCACAACATGAAGAGATTGTTGTCATTGGTATTGATGTTGCTGGGATTATTGGTTTGCAACGCCAACGCGACAAATGTCTTGCCAGGCTTGGTGGTCGGGGTATCAGACGGCGACAGCCTGACCCTGTTGGATGCTGAAAAACGGCAGCACAAGATTCGGCTTCAAGGCATTGACGCCCCAGAAATGAAGCAGGCCTATGGCCAAAAGTCCAAAGAATCGCTGTCGAAGTTGGTCCACAACAAAGCCATCAAGGTCCATTGGTCCAAGAAAGACCGATTTGGCCGGACAGTCGGCCAAGTGATGCTCGGCGACATTGACATCTGCCTGGAACAAGTCAGGCGCGGCATGGCTTGGCATTTCAAGAACTACCAAGACGAGCAATCCGCTGAGGACCGCGAACGTTATGACCGCGCTGAAACACAGGCCCGCGAGCAAGGCCTGGGCCTTTGGCAAGACGCTGCGCCCATCGAGCCCTCGGTATTCAGGCAGAAAAAATAGCAGCCATCCGCCTCAGGCCGAGGTTGCCATGCGCGGGGCAAATGCGTGAAATTTCACAAGCGATAGCGAACAGGTGCTGTTTGCCGGCTCTTCACCAAATCGGTCAGCAGCTCGCTCACTTGGCTTCGGTCGATGTCTTCGTATTCGTCCAAGGCTTTCGCCGCTTCCTCAAACTCTCCCAGTTCTCGGTGCAATTCAACAATCTCTTCCAAGTGCTTCTTTCGCGTGTCTTCACGGTTGAGGAGCAGGAGCAGGGCCCGCATATTGTCCTTTTGAACACGGGTGGGCTCAAAAGGAGGGAAAGTGAAGGGGCTGATGCTTGACCGGACGTAGGTGGGTGCAGGCACTTTGCGCAATTTTTGCCAAAGGCTTCGGTTGTCCGGATGGGCCAATGCCCAATTGGCTTGGTTGGTGGCTTCTTCGGCATCGCGGTGCGCGCGGTAGCGTTCTCGGTAGCTGTGGTTCAGGTGTTGCCAATACTCCAGCCGCGCAGCCATCTCCACTTGATCGTTGCGTGCATGTGCAATGGCATGGGGCAAGTCGTCGGCGTGCACAGGGCTTGGGTGGTCCAACTCTGACTCGTCCACCTCAACCAAATCCACCATCTCTCTGCGCAGATAAAAAGCGCCGCAAAGGCACTTGCGCAAACCGTATCCATTTGGCATGAGCCCACCTACGGTGTGGCCATCCGTCCAATACTCCCAGGCGGAGAAATTCATGGACCGGTAACGAAGGGTCCGATAAGTTTTGCCGCAGCAGGGCGCTGCGCTGATGTTGTAGCCGGCAATGCTGGTCATGGGTTGGATGGATGTTCAAGGTTGAATCAATTTGTGCACGCCATCTTCACCGCAATTCCAGCACCACCATCTCGGGCCGTGCCCCGATCCGCAGGGGCATTACCGAGGTGCCGATGCCGCGTGAAACGTACAAATCACCCCAAGCCGTCTGGTAGCTGCCTGCCACATACCGCCCACTGCCTCTGGGCGTGAAAAGCGCATGTTGACCCACGGCCACTTGGCCTGCGTGCGTGTGGCCGGCCAGGTTGTAGGCAATCTGGCCCAGCTCTGGAGAAGGTGCTTCGTCAAACATGCCTGGTGAGTGCTGGGCCATGATGATCGGTGCGCCCTGGGTGCATTGCTGGAGTGTGCGCACCAGATCGGGCTGGCCTGCCGTGTAATCGTCCAGCCCCGCCAAACTCATACGCACGCCATTGACCATCAGCGGCAAGCATTCATTGACCAACAGCCTCACTTGGTGGCGTTTGTACAGGGCAGACAGCTGCTGCAAGTCAGCGCCAGACCAGTACTCCCAATTGCCCAAGATGGCCACTTTGATGGCGTCTGGCAGGCTTTTTAAAAAGTCTTCGAGTGCCGGCAAGGCGTGTCGGTCACCGATCACATCACCCGTGAGCAATATCAAATCGGGTTGCAGGGCCTTCAGGTGATTCAATGTGGCTTCTTCCACCGGCCCCATGCCCGAGAGGTGCAGGTCTGACAGCTGGGCAATTTTGAAGGTCGCGCCCTTCAAACCCACTTGCTTTTGTAACGGGGTCACCACCACCCATCGCGGCTCGATGATGAACCCATAGCTCAGCAAGCTGGCCACCGCTAGGGCAATGGCCAGCTTCCAAAAGCCGCTTCTGGGTTTTGTTTGGTGGGGCATGGACCAAAGTCTATGTCACTGCTTTTTGCCTTTGCCCTCGCTCACCTTCTTGCGCAAGAAAGACGGCATGACCGACTCGCTGATATCGGTCTCGTCACCCGCATACGCCATCTCTTCTTTGGAGACCAAACGCCGTGACATGCGCATCATGGAGTAGCGCACCTCCTTGGCCATCATTTCGCTGTCTTGATCGGCCAGTTGGCGCAATTGTTCGATCTTGGCGCTCAGCCACGGGTGGTGGCCAAAGCGCTGTTCCAGAGCATCCAAGGCCCGCTGCGTGGCTTGGCGGTCGCCGTCTTTGGCCAACTGGCGCAACTGTTCAGACGCTTTGGCAAAGGCCAGCTCTTCCAGTCGGGTGTAGGCCGTCTCGTTGCGGGGCAGGGCCTGCAAAGCGGCTGCGTCCAGTACTGGCAGTTGCAGCACAGGCGCATGGGCCTGCATCTGGGTGCCATCCAGCGCGGTGCCGCTCACGCTGGCGGCCAGCAAGTCACGGGTCGTGCCTGCAGAGCCAGGGCTCAGGTGCAAGCGCACCGCCACCCATGCCTCAGCCCCCCAGGCCAAGTCGGTCATGCGCCAGCTGCCATCGGCCAGCTGCTGGGCAGGGCTGATCATCTCCACAATCACCCCTGGCGCGGGCAATAATTTGAGCCCGACTTGCCGCAGGTACATGGCCTGCAGCAACGCCAGTTCTTCGTCAAAACTGTCGTACAGGTCGGCAGCCGTTTGGCCGTAATAGTTTTGCCCACCGCCTGCCCGGGCCATGCCGATCATCAAATCTTCATTGAAGCCGCGCCCCAAACCCACCGTGGTGGTACTCACGCCCCGGCCCAGCCACTCGCGGCACTGCGCCTCGATCACCGACAAATCGGTCTCGCCATGGTTGGCCTGTCCATCGGACAACAAAATCACCCGCGACACCGTCTGATCTGTGCCGCCTTCCAGCTGCTGGGCACCGGCCAGCCAGCCGCCATGCAGGTCGGTCATGCCGCCTGCTTGCACACCCGCTATCGCTTTGGCCACCGCATCGGCCGAACGCATGGGCTGCAATGGCAGCAGCGTGTCCACCTTGTCGTCGTACACCACCAACGCCATAGCGTCTTGCGGTGTCAGGTGGCTGGCAATGTGCTCCACGCAACGCAAAGCCTCTTGCAGCGGTTGGCCGTTCATGCTGCCCGAACGGTCCACCACCAAGGCCAAGCGTTTTGACAAATGGGTAACAGCCAGATCGGCAGGGCGGTCAGGCGCCTGCACCCGCACCAGCACCTCCAGCGCACCGCCTGCTGCAGGCACACCCGCCTGCAGCGGAGAAAAAACAATCGTCGGTTGGGTCATCACAGGCTCCTTGGGTTGGTCAGGGCCATGATGGTGCCGTGGGCGAGGCTCAGGCTGAGAGCCTATGGAACTGTTGAATTAACCAGTACTTGTGAGCCCGCGATCTTGGGTTTTGCGGGATGAAGAATTACCCTACTAAAACAGTCGGAAACCTTACCGTAGGTACTTGTCGCTCATACCGCCTCATTTGACAGTTTGTGGATTTTCGTGATTTGCTGAAAAAGGAATTCGGCCACCGGGGTCGGATCAGAAACAGGCAAGTCATGCAAGATTCAAACAGATACAGACGACGGTCAGATCAAGCGCTCCATGTCGGGCAGCTGCGTGTGATGGAAGGTCGATTGGCCATGTGCGTCAATCCTATGGCCAGTTACGGCGGTTGGTCGGGTCCGCTTTGGGCCATTGAAGGCGTTCGCTACAAGTTCAGCCTCAGAGGTGGCCCAACAGGCTACCAGGAAGGTTTTTGCGAGAAAGTCGATCCCCGGTGCCCAACGGTCACATTCCGGATGATTCCAAGAGGCTGGGATGAAGAGGCTCCGCTGGAGGAGTGCAAATCATTTTTCCACACAGAGATTGGGCGCTTGAACCCTGAATACCCAGGTTGGATGGTTCGGAAGTGGTCTGATTTGCGCAAAGCCCAAAACACTGAGCTGACATGGCAAGGTGTGCAGGCCATCGAATCGGCGGTCTCGCAAAGCCCCTACACCGAGAGCTGGAAGAAGCTCTTGGGCGACTCGGCGTATAGCCAATTGCTCGGCTTGCTGCAAGCAACGGTCAGTGTCAATGACTTGATCAATGACGCTCAGGGCCACTGCACCCACATGTCATCACCGGCCCTTAAAAGCCATGTGCAGGTCATCATGCAAAATCTCGGAAGATCTACAGTCAAAATGAACACAATCAAAGAACTCAGCCGCTCTGAGCAAAGTGCATACGGTGCCGTTTTAGGAGCCTTGACGGGGGATGCCGCTGGTGGAGTCCTCGAATTCCTGGGCCATCAACCCACGCCCAAAGAGTGTGAGCAGGCTTTCGACATGCCTGGCGGTGGGGTGTTTGACTTGGCGCCGGGTCAGTTCACCGACGACGGCGAGATGACCGTCAGTTTGCTCCGGGCACTGGTGCTCGGTCAGGGCCAATACAACCCGCTGATGGTGGCCAAGGCCTACAGCGATTGGGAGGCATCTCACCCATTTGACATTGGCAACGCCACTTCCAGCGCGCTGCGCATTCCCAAGTCGGAGCGCTACGGCGTGAGGGCGGCTGAATTGATCGCAGAGCAAGCGCAGGACTACAACAGCGAATCCAAAGCCAATGGCAGCTTGATGCGTGCAACACCTTTAGGGATAGCAGCGGCCAATATGACGGTAGAGCAAACCGTTGCGATGGCCTGTGCAGATGCACGCTTGACCCATCCAAATCCTTCTTGCCAGGTGTCCACGGCAGCCTATGTGCTGGCCATCCGCCATTTGATTCAGAAACAAGGGGATCACAAGGGCGCATTTGCAGCTGCACTGAGCCACACTCAAAGCACCAGCGAAGAAGTCAGCCAGTGGCTGCAAGATGCCCAAGAAGGCAATCTGCCACCGGCGCACCCCATGGCCGGGTTTGTCCGTTACGGCTTCACCTATGCGTTTCATCACCTGTACAAAGCCACGCCTTTTCAAAAGGCTATCCTCGAAACGCTGGTCAGGGGTGGAGACACGGACACCAATGCCTGCATTGTGGGCGGCCTGCTGGGGGCTCTGCATGGCATGGACAAAATCCCGAAAAGCGCCCTAGACAAGGTCCTGGCTTGTGACACACGCCATGGCCAACAAAGACCGTCCGCTTTCACGATTGAGCCCGTATTAGGGCACCTGAAAAAATTGTCGCAATATTGTTTGGGTGAATGAAAGAATTTATGAAAGAAACAGAAGCCAAACCCGCACTGAGGATCAGTCACATCGTTTATGGTCGTCAACCATCAAAAAACAAGGTTTTATATTTGGTTGATCCTAAAGGTCAGGGTGAAGAGCGAGCCGTTCCAGAGTCAGTTGTCCTAAAGCGCTGGCGCAAACGACAGTTTCCAGGTCATACCTTTTCTGGTGAAAGGTTGAGCCCAACGCTGTGGCGTGCTGTTGCCAAAGCTTTCGGGTCCAAGGGCAAGGCACTGTGCAAGCTTTCCCTTGACCAGATTGCCGCCACTGCAGGTAAGAGTCGTGAGTTACTGAAAGGGGACGGCTACTTGAAACTGGCTAGCCCCCAAACCCTGCATGCCTTGTTTGCGGTTTGCGACCCAGAGCGCTTGCAAGCCATTTTGGACAAACACCTGTCCGACGAGCACAAAGGCAAATCAGGCATTCCGGATCTGTTTTTGTTCGCGACAAGCAACAGCACAGGTCTGCCAACCATTGCCCGATTTGTGGAAGTCAAAAAGCCAGAGGAGCCTGTCTCTGCTGTTCAGATGGCAGAAATTGCATTCCTCAATCAATTGGGGCTGCATGCGCGGGTGCTTAGGCTGATTGAGCGTGACACTGAGTCATAAAACCAGATGGGGTGCAGCTATTGCGGCACTCTATCCGTTCGCTTGTGGTCAGACCCACGGAACGAGCATACGCCTCCCAAATATTCGTTTGATGCACATTCCCCATGCTAACAAGCTAGAACTCGCTGCGGGTCACAAAAAGACGCACTGGATGTGGTTTGTCTTTCCTCAGCTTCGGGGATTAGGATCGAGCCGCCTTGCACATTACTTTGGCATCGCTGACCCAAGTGAGGCTGCGGAGTATTGGGACGACGATTTGCTGGGCGGCAGACTGAGAAGCTGCACGGACATCCTGTTGGATCTGCCAATGGGGACAAAAGCAGAGAACGTCTTTGGAAAGATTGACGCCATGAAGCTGCGATCTTGCATGACACTTTTCGCAAACGTCTCCTCAGAGGATGCGCGTATCAACGAGGTGCTGGCACGCTACTTTCGAAGCGAGTATTGTCAACTCACGCTGGACATCATTCAAAACTCGCCAAAGGCTCGGCGGATGTACATCTCGCGCTGACAAGGATGCGCTAACAAGAACGAAGTCATGGTCAGCAACATCGTCAAGCAGACCGATGTGGAAGCCGTGGTCAACAGCGCCAATGCCAACTTACCCTTGGGCAGGGGCGTGAACGGAGCCATCCACATGCCCGCTGGCCTCAATTCGCTTGCCCACCAGCATCGCTTCCACCAACTCCTGCACCGCCAAGGCTTCTTCGGCCGTGGCCAGTTTGTGGGGTTGGCCCTGCAGCCACAGGTCCACTTCGCTCAATTGCCGCTGAAGGGCGCTGATGCGAGGGTCTTCGGTGGACCAGTCGATGGCTTCGACCCAGGGGCCGCCGTCGGAGCGCCAAAGTTGGAAAAACTCGCGGAACTGGTGGTTCATGCGGCTGCCGCGCACCGTGACCTCTTGCCGATCGGGCTGCTGGCCGCCGGTGGTGGCCATGACCGTGACGGGCTTGCCGTCGGCCGTGGTCAGGCGCGCCAGCATGTCCAGCTCGCACAGGGTGGGGTCCTGCGGGTAGCGCGGCGACGCGTGCTGCAAAGTCAGGGGGCCTAAAAAGCGCCCCGCCAAAAACAGGAAGTGGGAAATCACCTCACGGGTGTAGCCCCCCTCATCCCGCAGGCGCAGCCAATCGGCGTCTTTTTGCCAGGCACGCGGCCAGGCGGGGTAGTTCACCACGATGTCGATGCCCAGCAGCTCGCCGGTTTCGCCCGCCTCGATGGCGCGGCGCAAGGCGTCAAACCCGCGCGACGCCGCTTGTGTGAAATTGACCACGCCGGGCAAGCGCGCTCGGGCCAGCTGGGCCACCAGATCTCGGCTTTGGGCGTTGTCGGTGCCCAGAGGCTTTTCCATGAACACGCCCTGTCCGGCAGCGGCGGCCTGCAAGGCATAGGCCTTGCGCGGCCCTGGCGGGCAGGCCAGATAAACCACATCGGCCCCGGCCATGGCGGCCTGCGCGTTGGCTGAGACGGGCACACTGGGCGCGATCTCGCGGGCTTTGGCCACAGATGCGGGCGATGGGTCCCACACGCCGCTCACTTCAAACGCGCTGTGACGCAAGGTGTTTTCGAGCATGCGGCGGCCCATGATGCCCAGTCCGATGATGGCCATTTTGTGTGTCATGTGAGCTCCTTTTTTGGCAAGCTTAGCAAGGCTGCAGCGCACGCGTGTCGCCTAGGCAATCGCTGGGCCTGGCCCGGACCGTTGGACTTGCGCTGTCGCGCATGATGCAGACTGGCAGCATCCGAAGGCGTTAAATGGGCCCATTCATCCACCACCGAGGAATCGCCATGTTGCTTTCGCATTGGGTTCGCCGTTCAAACCGCCAAGTGACCAAATGGCTGCTGGCCGCCAGTTGCTGCGCGGCCGTGCTGTCGCCTGCCGGGGCTCAGACCCCCAGCGATCCCGTCAAGGCCCGTGTTCAATCGATGGCCCAGGCGCAAACCCCGGCCTTGCTGGACACCCTGAAAAATTTGGTCTCCATCGAGTCGGGCAGCCGGGATCTGGAAGGCCTGGAAAAAATCAGCCAGATGATTGGGCAGCGCCTGCAGCAACTGGGCATGGAGGTCAAAACCATTCCCACACAGGCGCCGGACTTTCACCCACAACTCAAAGGGGCCAAGCTGGGTTCGGTGGTGATGGGCACGAAAAAAGGCAAGGGCCAAAAGAAGGTGCTGATGATCGCCCACATGGACACGGTGTACCTGAAAGGCATGGTGGCCAAGCAGCCCTTCCGCATCGATGGCAACCGGGCATATGGCTTGGCCATCGCCGACGACAAGGGGGGTGTGGCCTTGATTTTGCACACGGTCCAGATGCTGCAGGATTTGGGTTTTGACGACTACGCCGAACTGGCCGTGGCCATCAACGGCGACGAAGAAGTCGGCTCGGCCGGCTCCAGCGCCTTGCTGGTTCGCTTGGGCGAGGAATACGACGCGGTGATGTCCTTTGAAGGCGGCGGCGTCGACAAAGACATGGTTCGCTTGGCCACCAGCAGCATTGCCATCGTCGAAATGAAAGTCACCGGCAAAGCCTCGCATGCCGGCGCCAACCCCGAAGGCGGGCGCAATGCGGTCTATGAATTGGCCCACCAGATGCTCAAGACCCGCAATTTTGGCGACCCGGCCAAGGGGCTCAAGATCAACTGGACCGTGGCCCGCGGGGGCGATGTGCGCAATGTGATTCCGGCTTCCGCCAGCGCCATTGCCGATGTGCGATCGCTGTCCAACAAGGACCTGGATCTGATGGAGGCCAGCCTGAAAGAAGCCATCAAGGACAAGTTGATCCCGGACACGCAGATTGATTTGAGTTTTTACAGAAGCCGCCCGGCCTTTGAGGCCACACAGGCCTCTCGGGTCATGGCGCAGCATGCGCTGGGTATTTTTCAGGAAATCGGCCAAAGCCTGATCGTGCAGGAGCGTGCCACCGGCGGGGGCACCGATGCCGCGTTTGCCGGCCTGCGCCCCAAAGGCGGTGTGCTCGAGAGCTTTGGGCTGCGGGGCTTTGGTGCCCACTCGAACGACGACGAGTACATCTTCATCGACTCGATCGCGCCGCGGCTGTATTTGTCCACCCGCATGGTGATGGATGTGGGCAGCGGCAAGGTCAAATGGTGAACAGCACGCCCGTGTTGCACCCATCAGGCCAAGGGCGCGTCCTGCGGACAGCCCGGATGGAGGCCACGGCATCGCAGCTCTTCTGACCTGTGGTGTGGCCTCATCCCAAGCGCCTGCCCTGTGCAGCACCACTGGTTGGCCAAAGAAGCGGCCACTTGGGGGCAAAAAAAAATCAAGCACCGTGCAGTGCTTGATTTTTTTTGTGTTTGGTGCCCGGGGCCGGACTCGAACCGGCACGCCTTGCGGCGGGGGATTTTGAGTCCCCTGAGTCTACCAATTTCACCACCCGGGCGGTATTTGTGAAGTCGCGAATTATGGCACATTATTGGGATGACTTATCCAACCATTGAAGATGCGATTGGCAAGACACCGCTGGTGGCCTTGCAGCGTTTGGGGGCGGCCGACATGGCGGCCCGGGGCAATGTGATTCTGGGCAAGCTCGAGGGCAACAACCCGGCCGGTTCGGTCAAGGACCGCCCCGCTTTGTCGATGATCCGCCGGGCCGAAGAGCGCGGCGAAATCAAGCCCGGTGACACCCTGATCGAGGCCACATCCGGCAACACCGGCATTGCGCTGGCGATGGCTGCGGCCATCAAGGGTTACCGCATGGTGTTGATCATGCCCGAGGACCTGTCGATTGAGCGCGCCCAGACCATGAAGGCTTTTGGTGCCGAGTTGATCCTCACCCCCAAAAGTGGCGGCATGGAATACGCCCGCGATCTGGCCGACAACATGGCGGCACAGGGCAAGGGCCGCATCCTGGACCAGTTTGCCAATGCCGACAACCCGCGCATCCATTACGAAACCACCGGCCCCGAGATCTGGGAGCAGACCGGCGGCAAGGTCACCCATTTTGTGAGCGCCATGGGCACCACCGGCACCATCACGGGGGTGTCGCGCTATCTGAAAGAAAAAAACCCGGCGATCCGCATCGTCGGTGCACAGCCCAGCGAGGGCTCGCGCATTCCCGGCATTCGCAAATGGCCCGAGGAATACCTGCCCAAGATTTACGACCCGAGCCATGTGGACGAGCTGGTGTATGTCAGCCAAAGTGACGCGGAGGAAACCTGCCGCCAGATGGCGCGCACCGAAGGCATTTTTGCCGGTATTTCCGCTGCCGGCGCTTGCTGGGTGGCCCAGCAGGTGGCCAAAACGGCGCAAAACGCCACCATCGTGTTCATCGTGTGCGATCGCGGTGACCGCTATTTGTCCACCGGTGTTTTTCCTGCCTGACCGGAGCCTTTGCCATGGCCGAATTTCGTTTTTGTCCACAGTGTGCCAACCCCTTGGCCTGGCTCAGCCAGATCGAGGACGGGGGCGAGACCATGCGCCTGCGTTGCACGGCGTGCGACTTCACCCACTGGAACAACCCGACGCCCGTGCTGGCGGGCATCGTGCAGGTGGGCGAGCAGATTTTGCTGGCCCGCAATGCGGCCTGGCCTGGGCGCCGGTTTGCCTTGATCACCGGCTTCATGGAGGCGGGCGAGACGCCCGAAGACGGCATCAAGCGCGAAATTGCCGAAGAGACCAACTTGCAGGTCTCGGCCCTCCAGCTGGTCGGCGTGTACGACTTCCAGCGCATGAACCAGGTGATCATTGCCTACCATGCGGTGGCCGAAGGCGAGGTGCGTTTGTCACCCGAGCTGGCCGAGTACAAGCTGTTTGATTTTCAGGATTTGATCTGCTGGCCCGCAGGCACCGGCTACGCTTTGGGCGACTGGTTGCGCACCATCGGGATCGAGCCCAAATTCATGACCTGGGAAGAGCGTGCCGCTCAGAGCCAGTGAACGATTCAGGACACATGATGCACATCGACAAGGAAATTGACACCAGCGGCTTGAACTGCCCGTTGCCCATCTTGAAGGCCAAAAAGGCCTTGAACGAGATGAGCAGTGGCCAGGTGCTCAAGGTGATCGCGACCGACCCGGGGTCGTGGCGCGATTTTGAGGCGTTTGCCCGCCAGACGGGCAATGATTTGCTGATGCAGGAAAAGACCGACTCGGCGTTTGTGTTTGCACTGAAACGCCGCTGAGCCTCGGCTCACAGTTTCAGGGTTTTCAGGTAATCCCGGAACGATGCGCCCACTTGCGGGTGCTGCAAGGCCAGCTCCACCGTGGCTTCCAGAAAACCTTCCTTGCTGCCGCAGTCGTAACGCTTGCCCTGGTACTGAAAGGCATAAACCGCTTCTCGCTGCAACAGGCGGGCAATCGCGTCGGTCAGCTGGATTTCGCCACCCACGCCCGTGGGTTGGTGGCGGATCTCGTCAAAAATGCCCGGCGTGAGGATGTAGCGGCCAGCCACCCCCATGCGTGAAGGGGCCTTGTCCGGGTTGGGTTTCTCCACGATCTGCTCGACCCGGATCAGTTGTTTGCCGGCCGGCTCGCCGGCCACGATGCCGTAGCGCCGGACCTGGTCCAGCGGCACTTCCTGCACGGCCAGGACCGAGCGGCCTTGCTTGGTGTAGGCCTCGACCATCTGGGACAAAACCGATGCCCCCTGGTTGATCATCAGGTCATCGGCCAACAGCACCGCAAAAGGCTCCTTGCCCACCAGGGGCTCGGCGCAGAGCACCGCATGGCCCAGGCCCAGCATGCGGTTCTGCCGCACATAGGTGCAGACCATGTCGTCGGGCTGCACCGAACGCACCAAGGCCAGCAGTTCGTCCTTGTGCGCCGCCTCCAGCTCGTTTTCCAGTTCGTAGGCGGTGTCGAAGTGGTCTTCGATCGCGCGTTTGCTGCGACCGGTGACAAAAATCATGTGGCGCACACCGGCCGCATAGGCCTCTTCCACCGCGTACTGGATCAGCGGCTTGTCCACCACCGGCAGCATTTCCTTGGGGGCCGCTTTGGTGGCGGGCAAAAAGCGTGTGCCCAGGCCGGCGACAGGAAAAACGGCTTTGCGGATGACGTTGTGGCTCATGGTGGCGTCCTTGGTGTGGCAGGTGTTCAGCCCAAGCGCAGCAGTTGCTGTCGGATTTTGTCGAGCGTGGCGCCGAAGTCGGCCACGCGCTTCTTGGTTTCGTCGAGCACGGCTTGCGGGGCTTTGGCCACAAAGGCTTCGTTGCTCAGCTTGGCGGTGGCTTTGGCGATTTCGCCCTCCAGGCGAGCCGCTTCCTTGGTCAGGCGCACTTTTTCGGCGGCGACGTCCACCTCGATGAACAGACACAAACGCGCCTCGCCGACCACGGCCACCGGGGCGGCCTGGGCTGCAGCCACCCATTCGGCCTCGTGGTCAAAGACTTTGACCTCGCTCAGCTTGGCCAGCGACTGCAGCACGGGCGCCACACTGTGCATGAAGGCGGTGTCGCCCAACACATACAGGGGCATGCGGGTGGCGGGCGAGACGTTCATCTCGCCGCGCAGGTTGCGGCAGGCGTCCACCAGGGTCTTGAGCTTGGCCACATGGGCTTCAGCCGCTGCGTCGATGCGCTCGGGCTGGCTCACCGGGTAGGCCGCCACGCTGACCGACGCGCCCGGGCGACCGGCCACCACCGACACTTTTTGCCAGAGCTCTTCGGTGATGAAGGGGATGATCGGGTGCGCCAAGCGCAGCAGGGTTTCGAGCGTGCGGATCAGGGTGCGGCGGGTCGCGCGTTTTTCTGAGTCGCTGCCTGTGTTGATCTGCACCTTGGCAATCTCCAGATACCAGTCGCAGAACTCGTTCCACACGAAGTCATAAATCGTGTTGGCCACATGGTCCAGGCGGTATTCTGCAAAGCCTTTGGCCACATCGGCTTCGACCCGCTGCAGCTGCGAGCTGATCCAGCGGTCGGCCTGGCTGAAGACCAGGTAGCCGTGCGCCGGGCCACCCACTTCGCACTCGGTCTTGGTGTGTTCTTTCAGGCCGCAGTCCTGGCCCTCGCAGTTCATCAGCACAAAGCGGGTGGCGTTCCAGAGCTTGTTGCAGAAGTTGCGGTAGCCCTCGCAGCGCTTGCTGTCAAAGTTGATGCTGCGGCCGAGGGACGCGAGCGCTGCGAAGGTGAAGCGCAGCGCATCGGCCCCGTAGGCGGGGATACCTTCAGGGAATTCTTTTTCGGTTTGCTTGCGCACCTTGGGTGCGGTCTCGGGTTTGCGCAGGCCTTGGGTGCGTTTTTCAAGCAGGGGCTCGAGCGTGATGCCGTCGATCAGGTCGACCGGGTCGAGCACATTGCCCTCGGACTTGCTCATCTTCTTGCCTTGCGCGTCGAGCACCAGGCCGTGGATGTAGACATGCTTGAACGGCACACGCCCGGTGAAGTGCGTGGTCATCATGATCATGCGGGCGACCCAGAAGAAGATGATGTCGTAGCCGGTGACCAAGACCGATGAGGGCAAATACAAGTCGTAATCAGCGGATGCAACATGGCTGCTGCCGTGAGCGTGGGGGGCGTAGGCAGGCGCAGCGACATTCTGAGCATCGCGAAGAGGAGCAAGACTGTCTGCGCCCCCCGCGCTCGCGGCAGTAGCCTGCCAGCCCAGCGTGGAGAAGGGCACCAAGGCGCTCGAATACCAAGTGTCCAAAACGTCTTCGTCGCGCCTGAGTGTCTTGCCGGGGGCTTGGGCTTGCGCTTCGGCTTCATCGCGGGCCACGAATACATTGCCGTCTTCGTCGTACCAAGCGGGAATCTGGTGGCCCCACCACAGCTGGCGCGAGATGCACCAGTCGGTGATGTTGTTCATCCACTGGTTGTAGGTGTTGACCCAGTTCTCGGGAACAAAGCTCACTTGGCCGGACTGCACCGCGTCGATCGCTTTTTGCGCGATGCTTTTGCCGGTGGGGTCTTGCTCGCTGACCTTGTTCATGGCCACGAACCACTGGTCGGTGAGCATGGGCTCGATCACCTGGCCGGTGCGGGCGCAGCGGGGCACCATGAGCTTGTGTTTCTTCACTTCCACCAAAGCGCCTGCGGCTTCAAGGTCGGCCACCACCGCCTTGCGCGCCACAAAGCGGTCCAGGCCCCGGTATTTTTCAGGGGCGTTGTGGTTGATGGTGGCGTCCAAGTTCAGCACGCAAATCATTTCGAGCTGGTGGCGCTGGCCGACCTGGTAGTCGTTGGTGTCGTGCGCGGGCGTGACCTTGACCACGCCGGTGCCAAAGTCCTTGTCCACGTACTCGTCGGCAATGACCGGGATGGTGCGGCCGCACAGCGGCAGACGCACCTGCTGGCCGATCAAGTGCTTGTAGCGCTCGTCTTCGGGGTGCACCATCACCGCCACGTCGCCCAGCAGGGTCTCGGGGCGGGTGGTGGCCACCGTCAGGCTGCCCGAAGCATCGGCCAGGTCGTATCGGATGTGCCACATCGAGCCGTCTTCTTCTTCGCTCTCGACCTCCAGGTCAGACACCGCGCTCATCAGCACCGGGTCCCAGTTGACCAAGCGCTTGCCGCGGTAGATCAGGCCCTGCTCATACAACTGCACAAAAGTCTCGGTCACGGTCTTGGACAGCTTGGGGTCCATCGTGAAGTATTCGCGGCTCCAGTCCACGCTGTCGCCCATGCGGCGCATCTGGCTGGTGATGGTGCTGCCCGATTCTTCTTTCCACGCCCAGACCTTGCTCACAAAGTTCTTGCGGGCATCGGCCGGAGTGGGGCCCATGTCGTGGCGGTTGATGCCTTGGGCTTGCAGCTGGCGCTCGACCACGATCTGCGTGGCGATGCCGGCGTGGTCGGTGCCCGGAATCCAAGCGGTGTTGAAGCCCATCATGCGGTGGTAACGGGTCAACGAGTCCATGATGGTCTGGTTGAAGGCGTGGCCCATGTGCAGCGTGCCGGTCACATTGGGCGGCGGCAACTGGATGGCAAAGGCCGGCGCGCCGTCTTTGGCCGCTTGCGTGCCCCTGAAACCGGCCACACCGTAGCCGCGTTTTTCCCATTCGGGGCCCCAGTGGGCCTCCAGGGCGGCGGGCTCGAAGGACTTGGACAGGCTGTCCAGGCCAGGCTGATGGGCCGGTGTGGCGGGGGCGTTGCTCATGGCGGGGTCTTTTCAATCAGGAAACGGCAGCTCTGCGGATGCCGCGCGGGACGCTCGGCGTCCGAAACGACTGATTTTACCCAGCCCACCTGGATGATTTCCGGCCTCGCACGCGCCTGGCCAGGGGGCCGGCCGGGGCCGGGCGCGCCATCAGGCCTTGATGTGGATCAGGGTGTGACGCCAATAGCCTGGGCTAATCCGTTTCATTGGATCAATTTATTGGGCGACTGCTGGGTTTGGGATTAACCTGCTGGTTCTCTGGCGATCCTGCCAGGGCAAATCGCTCTCAACCCACTAGGAGTTATCCATGGCAGCACTTAAAGGCTCGCGCACGGAACAATGCCTGAAAGACGCCTTCGCTGGCGAATCCCAGGCCAACCGTCGCTATTTGTACTTCGCGAACAAAGCTGACGTTGAAGGTCAGAACGATGTGGCAGCCCTGTTCCGTTCCACCGCTGAAGGTGAAACAGGTCACGCCCACGGCCACCTGGAGTTTCTGGAGCAATCCGGCGACCCCGCCACCGGTTTGCCAATTGGCTCGACCCGTCAGAACCTGGCTTCGGCTGTGGCTGGCGAGACCCACGAGTACACCGACATGTACCCCGGCATGGCCAAAACCGCCCGTGAAGAGGGTTTTGACGAAATCGCCGACTGGTTCGAGACCCTGGCCAAGGCTGAGCGTTCACACGCCAACCGTTACCAGAAAGCCTTGAACGAACTGGTGGATTGATTTCCCCCGGTCCGTCGACCCCGTTGCATCGCAGGGTGCAGCGGGTTTTTCTCAGGGTTCAGACCGCTGAGCCCTTGGAAAAACCCGAACAACGATATCTGAAGGAGGACACCATGGCCAAAGAAGGCAACCTCGAAGCCCCCACGCGACACGCCCTCGGTTGGGAAAGCCCCGACTTCTACAACGAAGACAAGTGCTTTGACGAGCTCGAGCGCATCTTTGACATCTGCCACGGCTGCCGCCGCTGCGTGAGCCTGTGCAACTCTTTCCCCACCTTGTTCGATCTGGTGGACGAAAGCAGCACCATGGAAGTCGATGGCGTGGACAAAAAGGACTACTGGAAAGTGGTGGACCAGTGCTTCATGTGCGACCTGTGCTACATGACCAAGTGCCCCTACACCCCACCCCACGAGTGGAACCTGGACTTCCCTCACACCATGCTGCGGGCCAAGGCCATCAAGTTCAAAAAAGGCGAAGTGGGCGCGGCCGAAAAATTCCTGGCCTCCACCGACACGCACGGCTCTTTGGCCGGCATCCCGATCGTGGTGCAGGCGGTCAACGCCATCAACAAAACCGAAGCGGCGCGCAGCGTCATGGAAAGCGTGGCGGGCGTGGACAAAAACGCTTGGTTGCCTTCTTTGGCCACCAAAAAGTTCCGCGCCAGCGCCCCCGACGCCCAGTCGGTCAAGGTGGTGGACGGCGAGAAAACCCCCGGCAAGGTGGCGATCTACTCCACCTGCTACATCAACTACAACGAGCCCGGCATCGGTCACGATTTGCTCAAAATCCTGGACCACAACGAGATCCCGTACGTGCTGGTCGAGAAAGAAAAATGCTGCGGCATGCCCAAGCTCGAGCTGGGCGACCTGGACTCGGTCAAGGCATCCAAAGAGGCCAACATCCCGGTGCTGGCCCAGTACGCCAAGGACGGCTACGCCATCATGGCCGCCGTGCCCAGCTGCGCGCTGATGTTCAAGCAAGAAATCCCGCTGATGTTCCCCGACTGCGCCGACACCCAACGGGTGAAAGAGGCGATGTGGGACCCGTTCGAGTACTTCATGGCCCGCAAGCGCGATGGTTTGCTCAAGACCGAGTTCCCGCAACAACTGGGCAATGTGAGCTACCAGATCCCTTGCCATGGCCGGGTGCAGAACATTGGCCGCAAGACCGAAGAAATGCTCAAGATGATCCCGGGCACCGAGATCAACACCATTGAGCGTTGCTCGGGCCATGCCGGCACTTACGGCGTGAAAAAAGGCTCGCACGAGATGGCGATGAAGATCGGCAAGCCGGTCTTCAAGGCCATGGCCACCATGAAAGATGGCTCCAAGCCCGATTTCATCAGCTCCGACTGCCCGCTGGGTGGTCACCACATTGCCCAGGGCTTTGAGGTCAACGGTCTGGGCGCCCCCGAGCTCAACCACCCCTTGACCCTGGTGCGTAAGGCCTACGGCCTCAAATAAGGAAAACCGCCATGCAACTGACCGGAAAAATCACCCCCGAAACCCTCATGTCGCTGGAGGCCTACACCAAGTGGCGCAAGGTCCACAAGCCCGAGGTGATCGCCCACCGCAAGCTGCGCAGCGTTCAGCTGGGTGAGCACATCAACGTGCAGTTTGAGAGCGAAACCACCATTCGCTACCAAATCCAAGAGATGCTGCGCATCGAAAAGGTGTTCGAAGAAGAGGGCATCTTGCAAGAGATCGAGGCCTATGCCCCGCTGGTGCCAGACGGCAGCAACTGGAAGGCCACCATGATGATCGAGTACACCGACATCAACGAACGCAAGCGCGAGCTGGCCAAGCTGATCGGTGTGGAAGACCGCATGTTCGTCGAGGTCGAAGGCCATGGCCGCGTCTACGCGATTGCCGACGAAGACTTGGACCGCGAAACCGATGAGAAAACCTCGGCCGTGCATTTTTTGCGGTTTGAGTTCACCCCTGTCATGTGCGCGGCCGTGAAGGCCGGCGCTGGCGTCAAGCTCGGGTGCGACCACACGCATTACCCCTCGCACCTGGACATCAGCCCTGACACGCTGGCCAGTCTGGCGGGCGATTTGAAGTAAACCGCCGGGCCTTTTTTACAGGCCCAGCAGTGCCGGGTCGCCTTGGCCCTGGCGCAGCACTTGGGGTTCGCTGCCGCTCAGGTCGATGACGGTGGTGGGCTGCAGTGAACAAGCCCCTGCATCGATGACAGCCCCCACCTGGTGTTCCAGCCGCTCGCGGATGGCTTCAGGATCGTTCATCGGCAGCTCGTCGCCGGACATGATCAGTGTGGCCGCCAGCAAGGGGGCGCCATGTGCAGCCAGCAGCGCTTGCAGCACTTGGTGATCGGGCACGCGCAAGCCGATTGTCTTGCGCTGGGGGTGGCTCACGCGGCGTGGCACTTCCTTGGTGGCTTCCAGAATGAAGGTGAAAGGCCCGGGGGTGGCTTGCTTGATGGCACGAAACTGCCAGTTGTCGACCCGGGCGTAGCTGGCCAGCTCGCTCAGGTCGCGGCACAACAGGGTCAGGTGGTGCTTGTCGTCCATGCCCCGGATGCGGCGCAGTTGGTCGGCGGCGTTTTTGTCGTCGAGGTGGCAAACCAGGGCATAGCTGGAGTCGGTGGGCACGGCCAGCACGCTGCCCTGGTTGAGCAACTGCACCGCTTGCTTGAGCAGGCGCGCTTGCGGGTTGTCGGGATGAACGCTGAAAAACTGGGCCATGGGTGCTGGCGGTCAATTGCCGGTGATGTGCGGATGCCGGCAGATGCGGCCTGAGAGGGGGGCCGGGTTCACTGGATGCGGTCGGTCAGCAATTCCCAGACGGGTTGGAGCTGGCCCGGCAGCCAGGGCAATGAGCCCAGGTCAATGCGGCTTTCGTCGGGGCAGTGAAAGTCGCTGCCGCGGGAAGCCGCCAGGTCGAATTCGAGGGCGGTCTCGGCGTAGCGCAGGGCTTCTTGCGAGGAGTGGCTGCCGGTGACGACTTCCACACCGCGCCCGCCATGCGCCTTGAATTCGCTGAACAGGGCGTATTCTTCGTTGGGCGTGAAGCCGTAGCGGGCCGGGTGGGCAATCACGGCGATGCCGCCCGCGTCCGAGATCCATTGCACCGCCTCCTGCAGCCGCGCCCAGCGGTGCGGCACAAAGCCGGGTTTGCCTTCGGTCAGGTATTTGCGAAACACCTCGTAGGTGTCGCTGCAGACACCCGAGTCGACCAGATGGCGTGCAAAGTGGGTGCGAGAAATCAGTTCGGGGTTGCCCACGTATTGCAGCGCACCCTCATAGGCGTTGCGGATGCCGACCTTGGCCAGGCCATCGGACATTTCCTGAGCACGTTCGCTGCGACCGCCCCGGGTGCGTCTGAGCCCTTGCACCAGCGCCGTGTTGTGGGCATCAAAGCCCAAGCCGACGATGTGCACCGTCTGGTGGGCAAAGGTGACCGAAATCTCTGTGCCTGTGAGGTAGGGCAGGCCTTGAGCGCGTGCAGCAGCCAGGGCGCGGTCTTGCCCGCCCACTTCGTCGTGGTCGGTCAGTGCCCAGAGTTCGACGCCGTTGGCTTTGGCGCGTTCGGCCAGTGCTTCGGGGGTGAGGGTGCCGTCGGAGATGACGGAATGGCAGTGCAGGTCAGCGTTCATGATGGATTCCACGGCCTGATTCTAGGCCTTTGGGGCAGGGCAGCTGCCGCGGCGGTGCCAGGCCCTGTGGCGCAGAACAGCCCTGTCGGCATTCCGGGTGTTGCCGCTGGCCGATAATCGGGGCATGAATTGGACACCGACTTGTGTGGGGCTGGCACCATGGCACTGATGATCACCGACGAATGCATCAACTGTGATGTGTGCGAGCCCGAGTGCCCCAACCAGGCCATTTATCTGGGCGAAGAGATTTATGAAATCGATCCGTCCAAGTGCACCGAGTGTGTCGGTCATTTTGACGAGCCCCAGTGCGTGCAGGTCTGCCCGGTGGCCTGCATTCCCGTCAACCCCCAGCATGTCGAGAGCCAGGAGTCCCTGTGGGCCAAGTACCGGCGCTTGCAGGGCCAGTGAGTTGCGCGGCCCGAATCACTCGGGCGTGGCGTCTTCGGCCGAGGGCGCTTTGACCGGTCTGGGCGGCTTGGGCCTGGGGGGCTTGCTGGTGTGGATGAGGGCCATGGCCTTTTCCATCTCGCCAGCCAGCAAAAGCGGCAAGGCCTTGACCGAGCGGTCGATGCTGTTGTCGATGGCTTGGCGGTGCTCGGACATCGGCTTTTTCAACACCCAGCTGACGACCTCGGCCTTGTCGCCCGGGTGGCCCACGCCGATGCGCAGGCGCCAATAGTCGGCAGTACCGAGTTGGGCGTGGATGTCGCGCAGGCCGTTGTGTCCGGCGTGGCTGCCGCCCCGCTTGAGTTTGGCTTCGCCGGGGGCGATGTCGAGTTCGTCGTGCGCCACCAAAATCTCTTGGGGCTGGATTTTGAAGAAACGTGCCAGCGCGCTGACGGACTTGCCCGACAGGTTCATGAAGGTCTGGGGCTCGAGCAGCCAAAGGGTTTGGCCCTTCACGGTGGTGCGGGCCACCAGGCCGTGGTAGCTGCGCTCGGGAACGAGTGACACCTTGAGCTCGCGGGCCACGGCATCGATCCACCAGAACCCCGCGTTGTGGCGCGTGTCTTCGTATTCGCTGCCCGGGTTGCCCAGGCCGACTAGGAGTTTGATCATGGTGCGTGATTATCCTTGGCGCAGGGCGTTGAGGGCGGGGTGGAGGGCCGGGCTGGCATGGCATCGGTCCGACCCAACAAAAAGGCCCGCTTGCGCGGGCCTGGAGGGGCGGGGCCTTGAAGGCCCGCGGTCAGAAGATCACTTCTTGCCTTTGCCCTTTTTGGCGTCAGCAGGTGCTGCGGCCACAGGGGCTGCCACCACTTCTTCCACCGGAGCGACCACGGTCACCAAGACCGGATTTTTCTTGCCGTGGGTGACCGGCTTGCAGCCAGCGGGCAAGGTGATGTCGTTCAGGTGCAGCGACACGCCTTTGGTCAGACCCTTGAGGTCCACAGCAATGAATTCGGGCAGGTTGGCCGGCAGGCATGCCACTTCGATTTCGTTGACGACGTGGTTGATCAGGCACTTGTCGGTCTTGACGGCTTCGGACTCTTCTTCACCGCTGAAGTGCAATGGCACTTTCATGTGCAAGGTGGTGTTGGCGTCCACGCGCTGGAAGTCGATGTGTTGCACCAGTTGCTTGTAGGGGTGCATCTGGTAGTCACGCAGCAAGACTTTGCTGGATTGACCATTCAGTTCCATGTCCAGGATCGAAGCGTGGAAGGCTTCTTTTTTCAGGGCATGCCACAGGGCGTTGTGGTCCAACTCGATCAGCTGAGGTGCTGAGGTGGAACCGTAAACGATGCCCGGTGTGCGACCGGAATTGCGCAGACGGCGGCTCGCACCCGTACCCTGCTTGGCGCGCTCAAAAGCGACGAATTTCATAGATTTCTCCTTATGGGGTCCACCGCGACCAGTGTGACCCTGACTCAAAAAAGCCAGTCGTGCCCAAAGGACGACTGGCCGCTGCTGGCCTTGTCCCGATCAGGATTGATCGGAGAACAGGCTCATCACCGACTCGCCATGCGCAATCCGGTTGATCGTTTCGGCGATCAGCGGAGCCACGGAGAGTTGGCGAATCTTGGAACACGCTGCGGCCTGGGCCGTCAGCGGGATGGTGTTGGTGACCACGACTTCATCCAAGGCTGCACCATGACCGATGCGGTCGATGGCGGGGCCTGAAAAAATCGGGTGGGTGCAATAGGCATAGACTTTGTTGGCACCGCGCTCCTTGAGCACTTCTGCGGCCTTGACCAAGGTCCCGGCGGTGTCGATCATGTCGTCCATGATGACGCAGTTGCGGCCATCGATTTCGCCGATCACGTGCATGACTTCACTCACGTTCGCTTTGGGGCGGCGCTTGTCGATGATGGCCAAGTCGCAACCCAGTTGTTTGGCCAGGGCGCGTGCGCGCACCACACCGCCAACGTCTGGCGACACCACAATCAGGTCATCGTAGTTCTTCTGACGAAGGTCACCCAAGAGGACGGGCGAGGCATAGATGTTGTCGACCGGGATGTCGAAGAATCCCTGAATCTGGTCGGCGTGCAAATCCATGGTCAGCACGCGCTCCACACCCACCGCCTGCAGCATGTTGGCGACCACCTTGGCCGAGATGGGCACCCGGGTGGAGCGAGGACGACGGTCTTGTCGGGCGTAGCCGAAGTAGGGGATGACGGCGCTGATGCGGCCGGCCGAGGCGCGCTTGAGCGCGTCGACCATGATCAGCAGTTCCATCAGGTTTTCGTTGGTGGGGGCGCAGGTGGACTGGACCACAAAGACTTCACGGGCCCGGACGTTTTGCTTGAGTTCGACGGTGACTTCACCATCAGAAAAACGGCCCACATCGGCAGCCCCGAGCTGTGTGCCCAGGTGCTTGGCAATTTCGGCAGCCAAAACAGGGTTGGCATTGCCGGTGAACAGCATGAATTCGGGTGGGAGTGAAGCAGGCTGCATATGCATTTCAGCGATCAGAAAAAAGGGCCTGTACGAATGAACGCATTTGGCAGGGGAGAAAGGATTCGAACCTTTGCATGCCGGAATCAAAATCCGGTGCCTTAACCAGCTTGGCGACTCCCCTACACAGGTTGACCGCTGAAACAGCGACCCACCGATCAACTATCGCTGGATGACCAACCCGACAAAGGATGGGTTTCCATATTGCTGCAGTGCCGTGCCAGAAACCCATCGGGAACCGTGATTTCAGGGGTGTTTGCGACGCAATGGGCAAACACTGCACTGCCAGAGCCCGTCATTCTGGCTTTCAAGCCGGCGTTGTTCAGCAACAGAAGTGCTTGGGAGACGCCGGCACAAAGTGCCTGAGCTACGGGCTGCAAATCATTGCGACCGAAGTCGTATGGGTCTGCAGCAAAGACCGACATTGTAGCAGCGATTGTGTCGCGTTGGAGGCCCGGGTGCGCAAAAATTTGAGAGGTTTCGATGCCCTGAGGCGGCTTGACCACCCAAAAATCGGCAGCAGGCAGGTTGATTGGGGTGATTTTTTCACCGACACCTTCGACCCAGCCATTGCGTCCACGAAGAAAAAACGGGACGTCGGCGCCCAGTTGAAGTCCTAATTTTTCGAGGGTCGGCAGGTTCAGTTTCAGACCCCACAACCGGTTGAGTGCCAGCAGGCAGGTGGCGGCATCGGAGGAGCCGCCGCCCATGCCTGCCTGGGCCGGAATTTGTTTGTCAACCGCGATGTGCACGCCATCGGTGCAACCGGTGTGTTGCTGAAGCAAATGGGCGGCACGCGTGATCAGGTCCTGCGCTGGCAATGGCTGGGTCAGGTCTTCCCGGCTGATGGCACCCCCGGGACGTTTCTCGAAATGCAGGGTGTCGCACCAGTCAATCAGCATGAAAACCGACTGGAGCAGGTGGTAGCCGTCAGGGCGACGCCCTGTGACGTGCAAAAACAGGTTCAGTTTGGCCGGAGCGGGCACATCATGCAGCGTTTTCATGGCCAGATTATCGTCAGGGTGTTCGGTGTGTCAGCGGTCCAGAACGATGCGCAACACCGTTGCCGGGGCGGGCCAGCGGCGCTCGGCAGTGATGCGGCCTTGTGCATGGGAGGACAGGTCAACCTGCCAGCCTTCGGCCGGTGCGGGTCGGCCCGCCAACCATTCAAACAAGGCGGCAATGGGCAGTTCTGTGCCAGTCAGCCGCGCTGCCAGGTTTTGCAAACTGTGGCTGTCGATCTGCTGTTGGCCTTGTTCCAGTCGAGCATGGCCAGGTTGCCATTTCAGGTGGGCCAAGCTGGTGCCAATCGGGCTGAGCAAGACCATCTGTCCAGCCTGGGCAGAGCCCCGCAATTCGAAGCTGGCACTGAGCGACTCGGGCGGGTCCTTGAGCACCTGAACGGCCAGGCGTCCCGACCAATCGGCGCTGGGGTCGCCGCTTGGGGGGGTGGCACAAGCAGCCAGGAGGACCAGCCAGGCACAGAGGCTCCAGCGCAAGAAACCGTGCCAAATCATGACGCCATTCGCTCGCGATCAATGCACCGCTTGACCCTGTTCATGGTTTGAACTGGAAGCGCTTGAGGGTTTCGGCCAAGGTCTCGTTGTCAGCACCGAGCAGCAGACCTTCACGCCAAATGACAGCGGCTTGATCGCGCTGCCCCATGACCCACAGCACCTCACCCAAATGGGCGGCGATTTCGGCATCCGGTTTGGCTTTGTAGGCCGTCTGCAAAATCTGCAGGGCCTCGGCAAACTGACCTTGCCTGTAGGCCACCCAGCCCAGGCTGTCTTGGATGTAGGCGTCCTGCGGCGCCAGTTGCAGTGCCTGCTGAATCAGCTGGCGGGCTTCCGGCAGGCGGATGTTCCGATCGGCCAGCGAGTAGCCCAAGGCGTTGAAGGCATGCGGGTCTTCGGGCTTGCGCTGCATGAGTTCGCGCAGCAGCTTCTCCATTTCTTCAAAGCGTTTGAGCTTTTCGCAGACCATGGCCAACTCGCTCATCAGGTCGGTGTTTTGAGGGTGCTGCACCAGGGCTTGTTGAACCAGGGTGTAAGCGCTGGGGGCTTGTTTGTTGTCGCGCAGCCATTGCGACTGCACCAAGGCTTTCCTGATCGCCAGCTCCGGGGTGTTGGTCTTGATCCGCTCGAGCGTGGCACGGGCCTCATCCAGTCGGCCTTGCTGGGAAAGCACTTGGGCTTGCCGACTGGCCAGCTTGACCGGGTCGGCATCGGAGGGGACTTGCGACAACCATTTCTGGGCTTGCGCCAACTGCCCCTTGCGTTGGGCAATTTGCGCCAAAGCCATCAAGGATTCGGACAGACCTGTGGCAGGCGCCTTGTCCGTTGCCGACTGGACCAGATCGATGTGCGTCAGCAATTTCTTTTCAGCCAACTCTGATTTTCCGGTTTCGAGCAGAACCAGACCATGTACCAGCCAACCTTCGGCAAAAGCCGGGTGATCCGCATTCAGTCTTTCCAGTTGGCTCAGGGCTGCAGGGTAAGCGGGCTGGCCGATGAGCAAGCGGGCATAGCCCAGGCGAAGTTCCGGGGGAACCGGGCCTTGCATGGCGGTCTGGAGCAGGGGGAAAAGATCGTTCGGTGCGGCATTGGCCAGGCTCAAGGCCAGGATCAGCGGGCCTGATCCTGCCGCATCGGCCAACAGCGCCTGGCGCGTGGCCTGGACGGCCAGGGCCAGTTCGCCGGCATCGCGGCGCAGCCGACCCAGGGTGGTCCAGGCGGTGGCCGCGGTGTTGGCTTGTTTCAAAGCGGGCTGAAGCGCCTTTTCCACGGTATCGGCGGCCAGTTTTTTGTCCTGGACCCGGGAAAAAACCCTCGGAATCGAAGCAATGGCGGCATTTTGTTCATCGGGGGGCAAGTCCCGGATCGACACCGTCAAGGCTTGTCCGGCTTCCTCGAGCCGGTTCAGTGCCAGCAGGATTTGCAAAAGATAGCGGTTGGCCTCGGTGGATTCGGGGAGGGCTTTTTTCCAGGCTTGCGCGGCTTGAAGGGCGGCATCGCCCGAGCGCGACTGCAATGCCACATCCACGGCTCTTTGAAACAACAACGGGTCGCGGGTTTTGCGCGCTGCATCCAGGATGATGGAAAAACCACTGCCGGGGGAGCCACTTCGGACATTCAATTCGCCCAGCAAAAGCTGGTAGAACAGCAAGGCATCCAGGGCCGATTTTTGTGCGGCGTTGGGGGCTGGGGGTGCCGCAGGACGCGTGACGGGTTGCGCCCATGCGCTCAGAACGCACGCAAACAACAAGGCAACTCGACACCAGAATTTCATGGTCTCATCATAATCCACGCATCCATCGCCTTGAGCTGGGCGGTCCATGTCCCTTTTTGTTCACAAGCCCATGCCCGAACTCCCCGAAGTTGAAGTCACCCGTCGCAGTTTTGCCGACCGCATTGCCTCGGCCCAGATCCTCGCCATGCACATGGGCAAGCCCTTACGCTGGCCCCTCGGGGTGCCTGCCCAGGGCCTGGTGGGGCGGCAAATCTGGGGCGTGCGCCGGCGCGGCAAATACCTGTTGCTCGATCTGGATCAGGGGCTTTTACTGGTCCATCTGGGCATGTCGGGGAGCCTGAACTTTGCCCCCGCGCAGCCTGATGCCGGGCCGCATGACCACATGGACCTGGTGACCGACCGGGGGGTGCTGCGCTTGCACGACCCGCGCCGCTTTGGTGCGGTGGTCTGGGCACCTTCGGAAGAATCGCCGCAAGCGCAAAAGCTCTTGGGTCGGCTGGGCGTGGAGCCCCTGAGCGGTCAGTTCGATGTGACGGCCTTTGGCCAGGCGCTCAAGAAACGCCAGTCCGCCATCAAGCAGGTCTTGCTGGCGGGTGATGTGGTGGTGGGGGTGGGCAATATTTACGCTTCAGAAGCCTTGTTCATGGCGGGCATACGCCCGACCACCCGGGCCTCGCGTTTGACCAGGCCCCGCGTGGCCCGCTTGCAAGCCGCCATCGTGCAGGTACTCAGCCGCGCGGTGGCGCAGGGCGGCAGCTCGCTGCGGGATTTCGTGAATGCCGAGGGCCGCACCGGTTACTTTCAACTGGAAGCGGCGGTGTACGGCCGTGCGGGTGAACCGTGCCGGGTCTGCGACACGCCGATCAAGTCCCTGCTCCAGGGCCAGCGCACCACCTTTTATTGCCCCACATGCCAAAAACCATGACGACCTTGCCCCAGGGGTTTGCCCGCCGCATGGTGGACTGGCAGCGCCAGCATGGTCGCCAGAGCCTGCCTTGGCAAAACACCCGTGATCCTTACCGCGTCTGGTTGTCCGAGATCATGTTGCAGCAAACACAGGTCAGCACGGTGCTGGACTACTTTCCCCGGTTTTTGGGGCGTTTTCCGGACGTGGCCGCTTTGGCGGCCGCGCCGCAAGACGATGTGCTGGCCTTGTGGAGCGGCCTGGGCTATTACAGCCGCGCTCGCAACCTGCACCAATGTGCCCAAGGGGTGATGGCGCGTTTTGGCGGTGTCTTTCCGCGTCGGGCACAGGATCTGCAAACCCTGCCTGGCATCGGTCGATCGACCGCTGCGGCGATCGCGGCGTTTTGCTTTGACGAGCGTGTCGCCATTCTGGATGGCAATGTGAAGCGGGTGCTGAGCCGTGTGCTGGCTTATGGCGATGACCTGGCGCTGTCCCGGAATGAAAAAGCGTTGTGGGCCTTGGCGCAAGACCTTTTGCCCGCGCAAGCGGCAGACATGCCGCCTTACACCCAGGCGCTGATGGACCTGGGCGCCACGGTCTGCCTGCCGCGCAAGGTGCAATGCGGCGCCTGTCCGGTGAGCACCCAGTGCCAGGCCAAGGCACAGGGCGAGCCGCTGGCCTATCCGGTCAAGACCCGCAAACTCAAACGCAGCAGCGCCACGCTGTGGCTGCTTTGGGCGGTCAATGCGCAGGGGCAGGTGTGGCTGCAAAAACGGCCGGACTCGGGCATCTGGGCAGGCTTGTTCAGCTTGCCGGTGTTTGATTCGGAAGCCGATTTGCTGGCCGCCTGGCCCCAGGGGAGCGACCCGCAATACATCGCGCCCTGGAAGCACGTGCTGACGCACCGCGACCTGCATTTGCATGCGGTGCGGATGCAGGGGCCCAGCAATCCTGCCCCGGTTTGTGAGGGGCGCTGGGTGGATGCCGATGCCTGGCCCGGCATGGGCTTGCCGGCTCCGATTCGGACCCTGCTGGCTGCGCCATGACGGGGCGTGCGGGGCACGGCTGGCCGCTCAGGGGACCACTCAGGTGGCGTCCAGTTCCCGGTGCCGTTTGAGGGTGAGCCAGTGGGCGCTGAAGCTCTGGGCCAATTGCTCCACCATGAACACCGAGCGGTGTTGTCCGCCGGTGCAGCCGATGGCCACGGTCGCGTAGCTTCTGTGGTCGCGCTCGATGGCGGGAATCCAGTGGTTCAAAAAATCCTCGATCTGCTGCTGCATCTGCACAAATTCCTCGGACTGACGCAGGTAGGCCTGTACCGGCTCATCGCGTCCTGTCAGTGGTTTGAGCGCAGCTTCGTAATGCGGGTTGGGCAGCATGCGCACGTCAAACACATAGTCGGCATCGGTGGGAATGCCACGCTTGAAGGCAAATGATTCAAACACCAGCGTCAGTTGCGCCGCGGGGGCGATGAGCAGCCCCTTGATGTAGGTCTGCAACTGGGCCGAGCGCAGCAAACTGGTGTCGATGACATGCGCACCTTCGCGCAAATCCGACAACAATTCGCGCTCCAGCGCAATGGTCTCGGTGAGTGCTTTGTCGCTTTGCGGTTTGCTGCCGCCCGACAAGGGGTGTTTACGCCGTGTTTCCGAGTAACGGCGCTGCAATGTCTCGGAGGAGGCATCCAGAAAAACCGACTTGACCGTCATGCCCATCTCACGCAGCAGACCCATTTGCTCGGGCATCAGGTGCAGCGAGTTGGCGCTGCGCACATCAATCGCAATCGCCAGCCGTTCCTCCTTTTGTTGCTCTTCGAGTTTGACGAAGGAAATGAGCAATTCGGGGGGCAGGTTGTCCACGCAGTAATAGCCCGCGTCTTCGAGGGCGCGCAGCGCCACCGATTTGCCGGAGCCGGACATGCCGGTGATGAGGAAGATGTCCATGCTCAGCTTTTGGCGGCTTGTCGGCCTTGGGGCATCAAGGGGGCACCGCCCAGCATTTCGCGGGCGTGGGCCAGGGTGGTGGGGGATTGTTTTTCGCCGCCCAGCATCCGGGCGATTTCGCTCACGCGATCTTCGCCGCTGACACCGCGTACCTGGCTGCTGACCTGGCCCTGGGCGATGGCTTTGCTGACCAGCAGATGGTGGTCGGCGCAGGCGGCCACCTGGGGCAGGTGGGTCACGGCCAGGACCTGGCGGTGTTGGCCCAGCTGTTTCATCAGGCGGCCCACGGTTTCGGCCACGGCTCCGCCTACACCCGAGTCGACCTCGTCAAAGATCAAGGTACCGGCTTCGCCGAGCTCGCTGGTGGTCACCGCAATGGCCAGCGCGATGCGCGAGAGCTCACCGCCCGAGGCGACTTTGCCCACCGGCCGGGGCGTGCTGCCCTCGTGCCCGGCCACCAAAAAGCTGACTTCTTCCAGGCCGTGTTGTGCGGGGGCGTCCAGGGTTTGCAGCTGCACCTCAAAACGGCCACCTTGCATGCCCAGTTGCTGCATTGCAGCGCTGACCGCCTGGGCCAGCGGCCGGGCGGCTTTCTGGCGTTGGCGTGAGACCGCCTGGGCCGCGTGCGTCATGGCGTTTTGCGCGGCGTTTGCCGCTTTTTGCAGGCTGTCCAGATCCGCTGCCGCATCCAGTTGCAGCAGTTCCTTGCGCCAGGCCTGCAGCGCCAGCGGCAACTCGTCGGGGGTTTTCTTGTAGCGGCGGGCCATGGACAGCCACTGGCCCATGCGTTCGTCCAGTTGCGCCAGCTGGGCCGGGTCCAGATCGGTCTTGCGCAAATAGGCGTGCAGGCTGTGGGCCACGTCTTCGGCCTGGGCTTGGGCCGAGGTCAGCACCTCGGCCAGGGCGTTGAATTCGGGCTCAAACTGCCCCAGAGATTGCAGGGTCTGGATGGCCCGGGACAACTCGCGCAAGGCGCCGCCCTCTTCATCGCCTTCAAGAAGCAGCACGCTCTGGTGGGCCCCGTCGATCAGGGCCTGGGCGTTGGCCAGGCGGCTGTGCTGTGTGCTCAGCTCCTGCCATTCGTCCACCTGTGGGCCCAGCTTTTCCAGCTCGCCGATTTGCCACGCCAGACGTTCACGCTCCTGTGTCAAGGTGCTTTGCGCTTGCTGTGCATCGGACAGGGCTTGCTGCGCCTGGCGCCAGGTGTGCCAAGCGGTTTTGAGTGGGCGGGTGTCGATGCCCGCGTAGGCGTCGAGCAGGCCGCGCACCGCGTCCGGCCGGGTCAGGCTTTGCCAGGCGTGCTGGCCGTGAATGTCCAGCAACTGCTCACCCAGCTCGCGCAGTTGTGCGGCGGTGGCAGGGCTGCCATTGACCCAGGCGCGGCTTTTGCCGCTGCTGTCGACGGTGCGGCGCAGCAACAAGTCGGCGCTGGCCTCAAAACCCGCTTCTTCGAGCCAGGCCTTGATGGCCGGCGTGGGCTCGAATTCGGCGCACACCTCACAGCGGCTGGCCCCTTCGCGCACCACGCTCGCTTCGGCCCGGGCGCCCAGGGCCAGCTGCAAGGCATCGATCAGGATGGATTTGCCGGCACCGGTTTCGCCGGTCAAGACGCTGAAGCCACCGCTCAGATCGAGCGCCAGTTCGCGAACGATCACAAAGTCGCGCAGGGTGATGTGCGTCAGTGCCACGGCTCAAGCGCCCTCATTCCAGTGCATTTTCTTGCGCAGGGTGTCGAAGTAATTCCAGCCTGCGGGGTGCAAAAAGCGCACCTTGTGCTCGGAGCGCTGCACCACGATGCGGTCGCCCAGCGTCAGGTCGGCCAGGGACTGCATGTCAAAGTTGGCGCTGGCATAGCGCCCGGCCACGATCTCGATGCTGATTTCGGAAGATTCGGGCAGCACAATGGGCCGATTGGACAAGGTGTGCGGCGCGATCGGGGCCATGACCCAGCCGCCAATGGCCGGGTGCATCAAAGGCCCGCCCACCGACAGCGAATAGGCGGTCGAGCCCGTGGGCGTGGCAATGATCAGGCCGTCGGCACGTTGGTTGGACACAAAGCGGCCGTCGACTTCGATCCGCAGCTCGACCATGCCCGAGGTGCCGCCCCGGTTGACCACCACATCGTTCATGGCCATCGCGCTGAACACGCTGCGCTGGTCCCGCATGACGTGCGCCTGCAGCAAGCTGCGGTCTTCCACCTGGTGGTGACCCTGCAGCATGGGCGGCAGCACATCCTGGTAGTTTTGCAGGGGGATGTCGGTGATGAACCCCAGCCGCCCCTGGTTGATGCCCATCAGGGGCAAGCCATAGCGGGCCATCTGGCGTCCGATGCCCAGCATGGTGCCGTCGCCGCCGATCACCAGGCCCAAATCGCATTGGGTGCCAATGTCGGACATCGCCAGGGCCGGGTACCGGTTCAGGCCGGTGTGCGCGGCGGTTTCCTGGTCCAGCACCACGTCGCAGCCTTGCCGTGTCAGAAACTGGGCCACATCGTCCAAAGCACGCCGCGAACTCTCCAGCGCCCCGCCATGGGCCGTGGTGTGGTACTTGCCAAAAAGTGCAACATGACGGAATCGGGATCTCATGGCCAAATTACATCATTAAAATGGCTGGATGCTCGATGACCGTGCCAAGTTATTGCTCAAAGCGCTGGTGGAACGCTACATAGCGGACGGCCAGCCTGTGGGGTCGCGCACGCTCTCCAAGGCCTCGGGCCTGGACCTGTCGCCTGCCACCATCCGCAACGTCATGTCCGACCTGGAAGAGCTGGGCCTGATTGCCAGCCCCCACACCTCGGCCGGGCGCATCCCGACCAGCCGGGGCTACCGTCTGTTTGTGGACACCATGCTCACGGTGCAGCGCGACAGCCTGGACACCCCGGCCCTCACGCCCGATCAGCCCCAGAAAGTCATTGCCAGCGCCGCCAACCTGCTGTCTAGCCTGTCGCATTTTGTGGGTGTGGTCATGACGCCGCGCCGAGCCTCGGTGTTCCGACACATCGAGTTTTTGCGCCTGTCCGAGCGGCGCTTGCTGGTCATCATTGTCTCGCCAGAAGGCGATGTGCAAAACCGTATCCTGTTTACCGAAACCGATTACTCGCAAAGCCAGCTGATCGAGACCTCGAACTTTTTGAACACGCATTACGCGGGCATGGCCATTGAACAGGTGCGCAGCCGGGTGCAGCAAGAACTGGTGAGCCTGCAAAGCGAAATCGCCACCCTCATGCAGGCCGCCGTGCAGGTCAGCTCCGAAGCCCTGACCCAGGACCAGAGCGAGGTGGTGATTGCGGGCGAGCGCAACTTGCTCTCGGTGAGCGACTTTTCCAGCGACATGGGGCATTTGCGCCGGGCGTTTGAATTGTTCGAGCAAAAAACCCAGCTCATGCGCCTGCTCGACGTGTCCAGCCAAGCCGAAGGTGTGCGCATCTACATCGGTGGCGAAAGCCAGATCGTTCCCATGCAGGAATTGTCGGTGGTCAGCTCACCCTACGAGGTGGATGGCCAGGTGGTCGGCACACTGGGCGTGATCGGCCCGACCCGCATGCCTTACGACCGTATGATCCAGATCGTCAACATCACCTCGCGCCTGGTCAGCAACGCGCTGAGCCAGTCCAAATGAGCGGCGGCGGCCCACTACAATCGGCGCTTCGGTTGGGGCGTTAGCTCAGTTGGTTAGAGCAGAGGACTCATAAACAAGTTAAGAACTTAAGTTGTATAAAAATCCTCAATCAAATCAACAGGTTACGGCGCCACAGTTGTCAAAATTTGCTTCCACACCGCTTCCACACTTTGCTGAAAAATTAGGCAGCAATTTTGGGGTCGAAAAGGGGCAAAGTACAATCAGTTTTTCGGGCCTATAGCTCAGTTGGTTAGAGCAGAGGACTTAAAGAGCAGGTGACCTAAAACACAAAAATGTCATGGTCATTTGCCGTTGGGTTGCATGTGAGTAAGTTAACTCTGCTGGCATGTAGAACTACTCAAATTCGGGGAAGCCTGTGCTGCTTGCAGCGTGGTAATCCCGAGCCAAGCCCAGTAGCAGTATTGGGAAGGTGTAGAGACTGTACGGGTAGGTCGTAAAGACAAGAGACAGTCCAGACTACAAACTGGAAACAGGCAGCGAAAGCTGTAGTAGTAAGCATAATCCTTTGGTCCCAGGTTCAAGTCCTGGTGGGCCCACCAAAATGGAAAACCTCTGTCAGCAATGGCAGAGGTTTTTTCATTTAGGCATGGACTACACCAAACTCAATTTGTGAAGAATTCTTCGCGAGTAATTTTTCTGATTCTTTATGGTCTATGGGATAAAAATTTAAATTTGCAAAATCGTAATAGCAGTTATCAACTTGTGCGTGAATTCGGCCTAATTCATCCACAATTTCCATGACTTTGTGCAAAGATTCAAGTTGGTGGATTTGTGGATTAGATAGAGTAAAAAGAACGCTACTACTTTCAACATCGAAAGTACACCGACTGTTAAATGTGTCGCAAATATTTTTTAATTTAGCTTCATCTGCATTCCTAAAAAACATTTCAAAACTTACTAGCGACACCAAATATTGCTGATTCATAGTAGCTCTAGAAAGTGAATGTGTTGGAAATTTCATATTTGACCCCTTTAAATAATTGAATAAATTGCCCTATTTGAGACCTGTTGAATCTCAGGATCAATTGTTATTCAACCAGCATAAATTTTCTACTTCTAAGCAATAATTGAACATTACTTGTTAAGAAAAAATCATAGAAGAAAGTGACATGATGCATATGCCAACGCCGAGCCAAGCTTGGTGAGCAATCACCTTGAAGGTGTAGAGACTTGACGGCACCCACCTACGGCGCAAGCTATGGTGAAGGCAAAGTCCAGGGAGTAGTGAAAGCTGCACAAACCGGAATCCTTTGGTCCCAGGTTCAAGTCCTGGTGGGCCCACCAAAATGGAAAAGCCACTGATTTCGGTCAGTGGCTTTTTTCATTCTCAAAATTTAATAAGAAAAATCTTCTACTTCCTCTTGGCATTCAGATAGGGCGTCGTCTAGTTCGTCCTCATCAAGTCCCCAAAAACTTTGAGCAATTACATATTTGTCAATTTCAATTTCTTTGGTATCAATACCAACCCAATTGATGTATTCGAAAGCTAGTTCAGCAACTTCCCCCCAACTGTCATGCTCAATAAATTCATGTATTGATGTCTGGAAGATGAAATCTAAACGCCCAATAGCAGTTGCGATTGCAAGACCAATAACTGCATCAATGTTAATTTCTTTGTTCATGAAAAATCCTTCAAATTTGTTGATAAATGTCCAGATAAAAATAATCCACCAAAGGCTGAAACAATTTGTGAAAAATTATCTGTAGATTCAATGTTTAGCACACTAAAAATATTAGCTAACCGCGAAGTTGAATCCTGTTGATCAAGTGTAAGAAGCATATCTAAAAGGATAATCCAAGGCCCACCAATTTCATACGCATTTAAGATCAGCGATACGAAAGCCTTCTCCCAATCTAATAGGCAATTATTTTGATAATCATGAGGAGTACCATCAGTTAGAGATTTAAAAAATACAGCGCCGACGATGCTTTTAGAATCAAAAGTAATTTGATAGACAGCATCTACATTCATACCTTTTACAAGGAATGATTTGACAATATCGCTGTCTGTGTAAATTGCTAGATTAAATTGCCTTGTCTGAATTTTGAATGCACTTGCGTAAGCAGGTTTGTGACCTCGGAAAAAATCTCTATTACGTGTCATTCGATTACGAAATTTATTCCACATTTCTAGTTGAAATTTTTTTGCACTAGATTCTGTGTAATCGGTATCAACCATTTTCTTCATAATTTGAATTTCTGGTGCAATCGTATTAGTAGTTTGAAACATTTTTTCCCTCATTAGGTGTGTTAATTAAAGGTTTGAAGCATTGAAATTTCTTTCATTTGCGACAGGATCTATTGTTGTTTATCCAGCAAAAAATTAAAATTTCCAAGAAATATCTGAACATTACTTGTTAAGAAAAAATCATAGAAGAAAGTGACACACATATAGTGAAAGTCAGCTAGCCATAGCCACCAACCAGAGTGGAAGAGGTAAGCCCGTAGGGCAACTCCTTCTATAAATCCCTGCCACTTGAATTAACTGCGCACTTAACTCCTAATCTGAAAATTTCTAGTTTTTTGATTCCAGAGAGGGGGTTCGGTATGGAAAAGTCGCGGGTTGAGCTGTATGAACTTGTTTGGGCCAAACCTATGACGCATCTAGCCAAGGAGTTGGGGCTTAGTGATGTCGGCCTAAGAAAGATCTGTGTCAAGTTTGGGATTCCACTTCCGCTACGAGGCCACTGGGCAAGGCTTCAGGTCGGCAAGCAAGATCCGCGTCCAGAACTGCCATTCGAAAATAACAATCCACAGATAAGGCTGCCAGATGAAGAGACGGCTGCTTCACGTGAGCAGTTAAGCTTGATTCGTAAACTTGCCAAGAAGGCAGAGCAGGCTGTTGACCCTGTACTTAGAGAGCCCCAGCAGTTCAAGGACATCAGGTGCATCAAGACCTATCAGGCAATCTTGGAGCGCATTAAAGATCTAGAGAAAGTTACAGGACAAAGCTACCAAGATTACAAAGGTGGAAGAAGATCATTTCCACCAAAGAAGGTCTTTGACATGGCCTTCTTCAGTTCCCTAGAAGATCAGATACCAATAACTGCAACTATAGACAACGCACTCAGAGCAGTAGCAATTGCAGACGTAGTTATTGAACAATTGGCTGCTCTCGAAATCAATGTCGAGCTTAGAGCAGTACGTGACTCGCGTGTCTGCGAAATGCGTGCTGTAAGAGGAGGGCGGCACTTGGAGTTTCGGTTTTGGGAGCCATCAACAAAAGCCACTAGAAGCAGTGCACTTACAAGTCTTGAGAGGCTGTTTACGAAATACAGCTACGGAGGTGACTCCATCATGCTTCCACGTCACATTTTGACCATTGAGTTTGATGGCCGTTACAACCGCAGCGTGATTCAAGACAAGGTCTCGGTCAAGCTTGAGCAACAGATCGATCACATCGTCAAAAGGGTTGACGATAAGTTGAAAAAAAAGGCTGCTGATCATCTTAGTTATTTGGAATGGCAGCGTGATTGCGTATTCCAGAACCTATTGACCATCCGCTCCAATCCCTCGTGACCATCAATTCCAGTCAAAGCTGACCACTCAGTCCAGCAAGTTGACCAAAGAAAAAAGTATGGCGATTTGACCAGATAGTAGTCAGACTGACATGGTCAATCTGACTACTCAGACTATCAGCTGGATTGCATTTTTTTGCGAGCCATTGTTTTTCGCATGGACTCCCCTTTCAGAGATAACCGATGCGATTGATGCACCACGCGATCCAATATCGCATCAGCCAACGTGGGATCAGGAAAGAACCCATGCCATTGGTCAGTTGGGTATTGCGTTGTAATGAGCAATGATCCTGTGCGCATTCGCCGATCAATCACATCAAGCAAGAACTGCGACGCATGTTGATTCATCTCACCCAAACCCAGATCGTCAAGTATCAACATACTTGGTTTGCTCAATGACAGCTTCAGAGCGGGCAATGAGCCATCAAGCAATGACTCTGTGATTGCCCCATAAAGATCACTGGCGCGATAGAACAGGACTGGCATTTTTAGCCTGCACGCCTGCTGGCCAAATGCACACGCAAGCCACGTCTTACCAACACCCGTAGCGCCTTGGATGATCAGATTTTGCTGACGCCTTATCCAATCACAGCTTGCCAAAGATGCCAACTGTGCCTTGTCTAGTCCACGGTTTACCTTGTATTCCACATCCTCAAATGAAGCCAATTCAGGCATCCCTGCGCCTCGGATCAAACGCTTCAACTTTCGGCCCTCTCGCTCGGATGCCTCGTGATCAACAAGCATTGCAAAGCGATCATCAAAACTGACATCATGCAATTTGGGTTGCTGAAGCTGCATGTCGTAAGCATCAGCCATTGGAACGAGCTTGAGCTCTCGAAGGCGAGCGATGGTTTGTTGCGTGCTGCTCATGCTGATTCTCCAAAATAACTAGGACCACGCAATTCACCAATGATTTTGACTTTGGGTGCTTGAGTGATAGAAAAACGTTTGTCTGCATCCTCTTTGAGGATGGATGTGATGCTGCGAAGTGAGGTGATATTCAATGGCATCGCGTAGGCGCAGACCTCTTCAAATCGGGCCTCACCGTAGTCCCTTGCGAGATCACGCATTCGTCGTGCAGCTTTGACGCCGTTTGTGATGTCGCTTCGGTTTTCAAGTTGATGCCGAATCATCAACTCCACATTGCCGCCGACGTTCATCGCCCATGCCAACAATGCCCGAGGTTCGGCATCAAGCACTCGGCTGTGTATGACGGGCCGATGCTCTGGTATCGTTCTGGCATTTCCTTGTATCTCAATCAAAGGGTGAAGGGCAACCCTTCGACCTCGGTGGAAAATTTCAATCACAGTGGCTGTAAACCTGAGGTCCACGCTTTCTCGTGCAAGCGTGTGAGGCACTGAATAGAAGCGTCTTTGATGTTCGACGTGATAGTCATCCTGTACCCTGACGCTATATCGCCAATCACTCAATTCAAATGCCGTTCCAGGCAATGGCTTGAGGCTCGCTTTTTCTGTTTCCAAAAAGCGATCCAATCGACAGCCAGGGAGCCGTTTAAATGGATGGCGATTCATTTCTTCGGCCTTGATCCGGAGTTCTGCATTCAACTCGGCAAGGCTGAAGAAAATGCGATCACGAAGTGAAAACAAAGCCCATCGTTGAGCGATTTGCACTCCCACTTCAGCCTTGGCTTTGTGTTTGGGTTTTCGTGCCCCCGTTGGTAAAGGTGCCGTGTCGTAATGGCTCAGGCAATCTCTGTAGGCGGGGTTGATCACCGTTCGATCCCGTTCACGCCGCCAAACGGCCGCTTTAAGGTTGTCGCTGACGACCCACTCTGGCACACCACCCAGAGCCTCGAAACAATTAGCGTGACATTTCAGCCAGTCTTTGGTGGTCTGACTCGCCGTAGCTTCGATGTACGTGTAGTTTGAGTACCCAAGCACAGCCACAAAGATTTGAGCAAAGGTCGATGGGCCACCGTTTTGATCTCGGATTTCAACGGTCCGGCCCGCAAAATCCACAAACAGCTTTTCACCTGGTCGGTGCGTGCGTCGCATCACCACATGTTGATTTTTTGTCCAAGCTCTATAGAGCATGGCAAATTGTGAGTAGCCCACCCCGTCGGGGGTGGTCTCGCGCCACTCTCGCCAAAGACGCTCCAGAGTTGCGTCGGGTCGCCGCATTTCGGCATGAATCAATTCACAATCTGGATGCGTCTTGAGTTGCGCAATAGATCGATCTTGGGTTCCAAGTGCTGCCCGCCAGGCATCATCATCTAACGGCGAAAGCTCTTGCCAACTCAAGCCAGAGGCATCCACTTGCTGTCGAAATTTTCGGATCGTGTCGTGGTGCGTCCCTGTTGTTCTTGAAATTGCTCGGTGAGCCAACGTCGGGTCATAAAAGTGCTGGCGTGCAATGTCACGCTGCAAATGAACGGGTAGCCTCATGGGCTGCTCCTTTGGTCAAACGAGTGCAGGAGGCATGCACTCGGGGTGAGTTAACCCACTCCCGCCCACTTGACATGAGGGGATGCTCGACCGATACTCCAACCCACAAGGTACTACTTGATTCGGCTTCGGTCGGACGCTAGGCCCGAGGTGTCCGCCTCGGGCTTTTGCGTTTCTGGGTGGCTAGATTTAGCGTCGTTCTGGTTTTTTCCTCCTCGTTTTATTCAGTGCTAGACGTGATCCGTGCCTGCGCAAGCCAGTGGGCGACATCTCTGGTGAGTGCATAAAAACCTCGTCGATGTGGCAACGTGAACAGCGTTACGGCGACTTGACCACGGTATCTGGCTTGTCTTAGCCCCGCCACACTGGCGTGTCCCAGAGCGTTGGCCAACCGCAGGCCTCCCAGCAGTGGGCCATGGGTTTGCTCCATTTCTGTTTTCAATTTTTCAGCCAAGGTGCCTGGCTCGCATGAACTCGTGGTCATTTGTTCGGGTCTCTCTACGGTTGTCACGCAGTGTTTCCGAAAGTTAGCAATTGTGGAACCCGAACGGATAATCGGAGTTTCTGTACACCATGACCATGCCCACCTTTTTGCAACCGCCAAAGCCGGGTCGCCCCAAGCGAAATCCGATTGATGTCTTGCGCACGAAGGTCTGGTTTTATGCCGTCAAAGCCAGGTCGGGTTTGCCAAGTGCCTACGCCATTGAGTTGGCAATAGAGCCGTCCATCGTTAAACACAAAGAGGCAGGGGTGGTACGCCCGCGTAAATGGGATGGCTATCAAACGGGTTTGCGTGTCCCGCGAAGAATGGTCGGCAAGCCATATTCAGTTGATATTGCCGATCAAAACTATCCCGGTACTGCGTCCTACTTTGATTCGCCTATTTGGGCTGTGTTGCGTGGGGATCAGCTCAATCAGAGATGGATTGACGATCAGCTGAAAGCATTAGCCCCTGCTATCACGGATCTCCTGATGGTTTCAGCACCTCCAATGCTTCAGGCCATCCCGCAACCAGATCGTTTCCAGAAATTTGATGAAAAAACGGCCTATCGGTTGGCAGAAATCGGAACATTTGAAGCGTTGGTTGCGCTCATCTTGCTCGTCAAAAAATCAGAATTGATTTCCTCTCAAGAGTTACGAGAGTTGGCGCTTAACGCTTACCACCATTGCCAGTCTTGGGTGAAGGTGTTGCCAGAGATTGCGCCTATCGCACTCGATCTATTCCATGAAATTGATCTCAAGTGCAAACACTGGATCTACCCATCCCCTGAATGGCGAATGGAAGTGGTCATCTTCTCCCGTGAGATCAATCGATGACCCCTTGGTCGCACATCAAATCAAACCGACATCTGAAACTTGGGCATCTGGTCAATGGTTTTTCTCTGGACCGACCTTGGTCAACCTGGTTTTCAACCAGCGAGGCCCCCATTACCGCCGTCTTTCTTCAAGGGCCGTTGCTCCCACCCCAGCCAAAAGCAGTCTGACCATAGTCGGCTCGTTTCAAGAGCTTGACAGGCCCAGCCCGGTCAACCCACGTCTCCCAGATTGGTTTGCCGCGTTGTGCCTCAGCCATTCTTAAACGTGTTTCTGCGTGTGTGGGTTCCAAAATTAGTGTCAGTGGACAGTCAATGAGATCAATGGCTTTAACACTAACTCTTCCATGGGTTGGACGGTAGCCCCCCCCCGCATTTAATGTCAAATTCCTATTTCGCAACACAAATTTTGTCAGTCAGCTTCCGACCCATTGCAGCCATTGAACCTCTGAATGGAAGTATCAAGAATTGCCACCAAACACAATGAGCCAGTAATTTAGTTTTTTTGAAGACCAAAAGACTTTGCAAGAAGGGTTTGCTGCGTAACACGCACGTCCAAACTTGAGTCCAGACAAAGTCATCGCAGGCATCTTAAACATACACAGGGCATCAGATATTTGTCAGGTATTGATGCCTGCTGCGTTTTCCACGTTGAGAACTAATTCTCTATTCAAGCACATAGATTCGATGTGTTGTCACGGCCGAGGTAGTCAATAACGGTATTGATTGGCTGTTCACCGGTGTGCAAAAAATTACGTTCTATTTGCTGACTCGTTACGCGACATACATGTGGTCTGTCCGTATTTGTGTGGAGCTACTGACTTTGCTTTAGACAAATGAATTCAACCCTCACCACCTTTAGCCTAACGAATTTTTGGAAGCGGCACGCTGTCCTAGGTATCAAAAACTAGGGTTTCCACTAATATTTGCAAGCGGCATTGTCCGTAGAATAGACTGCATGTCCACTAAATGGACATTATCCAGAGATCAGAAGTTGCTCACTCGATTGGTTTACCCCGTGAATTGCTAATGGCAATCAATAGTGCGGTGTGAACCTCCAACGCAACTCGACAACAAAGTGAAGAAAGACGCACGATGAATCAGACGCCAAATGGAAACTCCATGAGATTAGCCAACAGAGTTGCAATCGTCACTGGGGCTGCACAAGGAATTGGTGAAACCTACGCACGAGCGTTGGCGAAGGAAGGTGCATGTGTGGTGTGCGCGGATGTGCTGGATGCTTCTGGGGTGGTCAACCAAATCACAGAGATGGGTGGGCAGGCGATTTTTGTTCATACGGATGTCACGTCTCGCGACTCAGTTGAAAAAATGACACAGGCTGCGGTCAATACATTTGGACGTATTGACGTATTGGTGAATAACGCAGCAATCTTCGGCAACCTAATCCTCAAACCATTCGAGCAAATTGAGTCTGCAGAGTGGGATAAGGTGATGGCAGTAAATGTTCGAGGGTCCTTTGAGTGTGCAAGGGCGGTCAGCGAAGTGATGCGTCAGCAGCGTTACGGAAAAATTATCAACATTGCCTCGGGTACGGTGTTCAAAGGAACGCCACTCTTTTTGCACTACGTAACTTCAAAAGGCGCGGTGGTTGCAATGGCGCGATGCTTGGCTCGTGAACTTGGCAACGACAATATTTGTGTCAATACACTCGCACCCGGTCTGACCCTTAGCGCTAACGTCAGTGCCAATCCCGATTGGCAGGGTTCAGTCGCAGCAGGCATCGTGGCATCGCGTTCGATAAAGCGCGATCAATTACCCGATGACTTGACTGGCACCCTCATATATCTTGCAAGTGGCGAAAGTGACTTTGTTACTGGCCAAGTGATTGTGGTGGATGGTGGATCGGTTACGCACTAAGAACAGCCATGCACAACACAGCACAACTCTATATAGACGGTCGATGGATGCCATCAAGTCAAGGCATCAAAGCCCCAAGCTTGGATCCAGCAACCGGAAGCCAGATTGGTTGGTTTAGCGCTGGTTCCTTAGAAGATGCGGAGGCTGCAATTACCGCAGCCAGACGCGCATTTGAGAAACCTGTATGGTCACAGTCGCCACGGCTCAGGCAAAACGTGATGAACGAATGGGCAAACAGACTCGAAGAAAAGGCGGAAACACTTGCGCAACTGCTAACCCTAGAAAACGGGAAGGTTATCGCTCAATCGCGAGGCGAGTTGGCTGGTGCAATTTCAGAGATTCGCTACTACGCTGGACTGGCTCGTCACATCCAGGGACACGTACTCGAGGTGGAACCAGGCGTCTTCTCCACAATGCTCAAAGAGCCTGCTGGTGTTGCAGGAATTATCGTTCCGTGGAACGCCCCAGTGATTCTTTTGATTCGGTCAATTACGCCTGCTCTAGCTGCTGGTTGCACCTGCGTAATTAAGCCAGCACCTCAGTCTGCATTGATCACTGCGGCGGTAGTCAGAGAATTGACTGACATGGCGTCGCTGCCTATTGGCGTCGTGAATTTGGTAAGTGAGACAGGCAACGAAGTGGCACAGCTGATCACCACCTCGCCCGATGTGGACGTGGTTAGCTTTACAGGTTCCAACATAACAGGTCAGCGCATCATGGCCGCTGCCGCACCCACCATGAAGAAGCTGTCATTGGAACTGGGTGGTAAATCATGTTGCCTTGTTTTCGAGGATGCCGATATCCCAAACATCGCGCCACAACTGGCGGCGGCAGCAACAGTGATCTCAGGACAGCAATGTACAGCTGCACGACGGGTGTTGGTGCACGAATCGCGCTACGAAGAAATGAAGAAGGCACTGGCGACGGCACTAGCCGCAATCAAGGTTGCACCTGGAGGTACTCCCGGAGCACAGATGGGGCCTTTGATCGACCGAGTCACCGCAGAAAAAGTACAGGGGCGTATCGAGCAGGCCATGGATGATGCCGACGAGGTCATCCTTCGTGGAAAGCGCCTAGGTGGTGCAATGCAGCAAGGTGGCTTTGTATCTCCAACTCTCGTGGCGCATCGAGATACAAGTGCTTCTTTTGTTCAAGAAGAAATTTTTGGTCCTTTAGTTGTTCTCGAGAAATTTGAGACAGAGTCCGAAGCGGTTACTAGGGCTAACCACACCGAATTTGGTCTGTCTGCCAGTGTGTGGACCCAGCAAAGTGCGCGTGCTTGGCGGATCGCACGCGCTCTCCGAAACGGCACTGTTTGGATCAACGACCACAACAAGTTGTGTGCTGAAGCAGAAACCGGTGGATACCGCCGCAGCGGCCTTGGGCGACTTCACGGAGTGGAAGCGCTGATCGATTTCACAGAGATTAAGCACATCTATCAAAGCGTAGGTGTGCTTGAAACCCCTATGAACTGACTAGAGAAGCCAGTTCTGTTCGTTCATAACCTTTAGGAGAGACCAAAACATGTTCCCCAAAAATGCATGGTACGTGGGTGCAACGCCCGATGAAATCGAGGGAAAGCCACTGGGTCGCAAAATTTGCGGCGAGCCAATGGTGTTCTTTAGAGGACCCGATAACAAGGTCGCAGCGGTCGAGGATTTCTGTCCACATCGCGGTGCGCCGCTGTCATTGGGTACTGTTGAGAACGGCAAGCTGGTTTGCGGATACCACGGCCTAGAGATGGGCTGTGACGGTAAAACAGTAGCGATGCCTTGCCAACGCGTAAGCGGTTTTCCGGCTATCCGAACCTTTGCCGTGGTGGAACGCTATGGATTCATTTGGGTCTGGCCAGGAGATGCCGAGCTGGCGGATCCATCAAAGATCCACCATCTGGCTTGGGCAGATGACCCAGCTTGGGCTTATAGCGGTGGCTTGTATCACGTTAAATGTGATTATCGCCTCATGATCGATAACCTCATGGATTTAACCCATGAAACTTATTTGCATCCGACGAGTATCGGACAGAAAGAAATTGACGAAACACCCCCCAAAACACGAATTGAAGGGGACTGCGCAATTACCGAGAGGTATATGGAGGGCATCATGGCGCCACCATTCTGGAGAGCGGGTCTGCGGGGTAACAATTTAGCAGATGACGTCCCAGTGGACCGCTGGCAGATCTGCCGCTTCTATCCTCCAAGCCATGTATTGATTGATGTTGGCGTTGCGCATGCTGGTAATGGGGGCTTTCAAGCAGACCCCAAAGTTAAGGCTTCCAGTACGGTCATCGATTTCATTACGCCCGAGACCGAAACTTCTACATGGTACTTCTGGGGTATGGCCAGGAACTTTAATGCACAGGACCAGGCTCTGAGCGATCAGATCCGCGGCAGCTTGAGCAAGGTGTTTTCAGAAGACCTGCAGATGCTCGAGATGCAGCAAGTGAATCTCCAAAATAACGTCGGACGCAAGCTACTTAGTCTGAACATTGATGGTGGTGGAGTTCAAGCTCGCCGGATCATTGACCAATTGGTTGCCGAAGAAAAAACTAATTCCTAATAAATTTCCAAACCACACGTAATCAGGAGACAAACACATGAACTCACGACGATTCGTTTTAACAGGTGGCGCAGCCTTGGCCGCATCGGTTTCAAGTAGTCTTTTGTTGCCTCGGTGGGCAAATGCTCAAGGCTCTAAATTACGGGTTGGCCTTATGCTGCCGTTTACAGGGACGTTTGCGCAACCAGGTATCGCCGTTGAGAATGGCTTTCGCTTGGCGCTAGCGCAAAACGGTGACAAGTTAGGCGGACGTGAATTCGAATTGGTTAAGGTGGATGATGAATCCAATCCAGCTAAAGCGATCGAAAATGCGACTCGTCTCGTACAGCGAGACAAGGTTGACGTCTTGATCGGTTCGGTTCACTCTGGCGTTCAGATGGGTATACATAAAGTTGCCCGTGAAACGGGTGTGCTCAACATCATCCCTAACGCTGGCGTGCATGTGGCTACGCGTGCGCAGTGTGCGCCCAATGTCTTCCGAACCAGCTTCACCAATGCACAGCCTACGCTAGCACTCGGTAAGGTCATGGTTGATCGTGGCCACAAAAAGGCTGTCTGGATTACATGGAACTATGCTGCTGGCGAAGAAGCTTTCGAAGGCTTTGAAAAAGGCTTTACAGAAGCTGGTGGAACGATTGTCAAAAAGTTTGGTTTGCCATTTCCCAACGTCGAGTTCCAAGCGCTTCTTACCGAGATTGCATCGTTGAAGCCAGACGCTGTGGCTTGCTTTTTTGCCGGTGGTGGCGCTGCAAAATTTTTGAGAGACTATGCGGCCGCAGGTTTAAATAAAACCATTCCTTTATACGGCTCGGGTTTTCTGACTGAAGGTGTGCTTGATGCGGCTGGAGATGCTGCAGAAGGTGTACTCACCACACTTCATTACAGTGACTCTCTCGATACGCCTCGCAACAAACAGTTTCGCTTGGAGTATGCCAAGACTTTCAAGGCTCAGCCGGATGTTTATGCCGTGCAGGGATACGACGCCGGTCTTCTGCTTATCCAAGGCGCCAATGCTGTCAAAGGTGATTTTTCGAATAAGAAGTCACTTTACGCCGCGATGGAAAATGCCACGATTGATAGCCCTCGTGGCAAATGGACTATGAGTAAGTCTCATAACCCAGTACAGGATATGTACCTACGTCAAGTAGTTAACAAAGACAACAAGGTAATTCGAATAGCACAGAAAGCTGTTGCCGATCCAGGTACGGGTTGCCGTATGGGCTAAGTGCTTAGTGTTTTCTTCGGCGGCGAAATTCGTCTTTAAGATATTTCGCCGCTTTTTTGTTGCCTTTTGGTTTTTTCATAAGTGGACGCTACCAATTTTTTTATCCAATTGCTTAACGGCCTGCAATACGGTTTGCTGTTGTTCATGCTGACTGCCGGATTGACGTTGATCTTTGGCATCATGGGCGTGATCAATCTAGCGCATGGCAGTTTCTACATGATTGGTGCTTACTTGGCCTGGTCATTGTCTGCGCTCTTTGGAAACCTATTTGTGGCCATAGTGGTCGGAGCTCTCTTGTCGGTGGTCTTTGGGTGGGCATTGGAATGGATTCTTTTCCGTCACTTCTACCACCGCGATCACATAGATCAGGTACTTCTTACTTTTGGCCTTATATATATTTTTGAAGAATTGCGTTCTTTACTGTGGGGTGACAACGTACATGCAGTGCAGATGCCCAAAGTACTGGATTGGTCCATCCAGTTAACCGACAACTTGGCCTATCCGGTTTACCGACTGTTCATGTCGTGTATTTGTCTTTTATTGGCTGTTGGCCTTTATCTGTTGATTTCTAAAACACGACTTGGCATGAAGATACGCGCCGGTGCGTTCAACCACGATATGACAGAAGCGCTTGGTATCAACATTCGGTTGATACACGGTATTGTCTTTGCGCTCGGCGTTGGTCTCGCCTCAGTGGCAGGAATGATTGCTGCACCTATATCAAGTGTTTACCCCAGTATGGGTAGCAGTGTGTTGATCATGTGTTTTGTGGTGGTCGTGATCGGTGGTATTGGCTCGGTGCGTGGAGCACTGGTAGCGTCACTACTCGTAGGGTTGGTTGACACCTTTGGCAAGGTACTGCTGCCTCAAGTTGCAGGCATGTTGGTTTATATGGTGATGGCCATCGTGTTGCTTTACAAGCCCGAAGGTTTGTTTAAACAGTGAGATTTGATTCAAGATGAGTGCTCATTCCCAAGTTCCGCTCGAACGCTTGCCTCGCGCAGTTCGTATTGCTCTGTTGTTGGGCGGCCTCGCCTTGGCAATGTTCCCATTGGTGCCCATGGATGGGCGCGACTTCTACTTGCAAATGCTCACGCAGATGATGATCTTAGCTATCTTCGCGATGAGCCTGGACTTATTGCAAGGCGTGACGGGCCTCGTATCGCTTGGCCACGCAGCTTTCTTTGGCCTCGCCGGTTACTCACTTGCTTTTCTTATGCCAACGGATATGCCGATCAGTTTGTGGTGGTCGTTGCCATTGACCGCATTAGGCGCGGCATTAGCAGCGCTCATCATTGGCGTTTTTGTGGTGCGGACCCACGGGATCTACTTCATCATGGTCACCATGGCCTTTGCGCAGATGATCTATTTCCTGTTCTTCGATAACAAATCATTGGGGGGCTCAGATGGTGTCTATGTCAGCTTCAAACCGCAAGCATCCATCGCAGGCTGGGATGGCATCGACTTAAACAACAAAGTCACCTTTTTCTATTTCACGCTGATATTGCTAGCGGCCACATACCTGTTTCTCCGTCGCCTATTATTTTCACCCTTTGGCCGAGCACTGGCTGGTATTCGCACGAACGAACACCGAATGCGCGCTATAGGTTATGGCACCTACGGATATAAGCTTACCGCTTTCACACTAGCGGGTGGCTTGGCAGGCGTGGCTGGGTATTTATGGGCAGCACAAACTGGTTACGTAAACCCTGATTTGATGGGATTCCACATGAGCGCACATGCCATCATGATGGTCATTCTTGGCGGCATGGGCAACATTGCTGGCGCTATTGTCGGTGCCTTTGCCTTTGAATATACGTTGCATCTATTTAAAGACACGACCAAGCACTGGCAACTACTGATGGGTTGCTTCATCGTTTTAATGGTGGTGTTTGCGCCAAAGGGCATCATGGGTCTGCTTGTACGTCAGGAGGAAGCCTCAAAATGAGCACCGCTGTCACCCCCGCTAAAGACGAAGTGTTGTTGAGTGCGCGCGACCTGACCAAAAGATTTGGTGGTTTGGCTGCGGTCAATGGCGTGAACCTTGACCTTCGTCGTGATCGCATCCTTGCAGTTATCGGCCCTAACGGCGCTGGCAAGTCCACGCTGACCAACTTGCTCTCTGGCGATATATTGCCAAGCGCTGGAACGGTAATGATGTGCGGCTTAGACACCACCCGCTACAGTCCCGAAGCCAAGTCTCAGCGCGGTCTAGGACGCAGTTACCAGAAGACCAACATTTTTAGTAGTTTTACAGTCTGGGATAACGTACGTCTAGCCGCACAATCCCGTCGCCGATATGCACCTTGGAATCCGGTGCAGTGGTTCATTTGCGCCGACGAACAGCTATCTATAAACGCCAGTTGCGAACGTGCGATTGAACTCAGCGGTCTCACGGCACGCACCAATACCGTCGCCGCTACGATCAGCCACGGTGAGCAACGGCAGTTGGAAATTGCCATGACACTGGCTACTGAGCCACAGGTGCTCCTGCTTGATGAACCCCTCGCCGGTATGGGCCAAGCTGAGGCTGAATCCATGGTTGAGCTCCTGCTTAAGCTGAAGAAAGGTCACGCAATATGCCTGGTGGAGCACGACATGGATGCTGTTTTTACGTTGGCAGATAGCTTGACTGTTATGGTGAACGGTCAGGTGATTGCCAGCGGCACTCCATCTGAGATTCGAGCCGACACAGCAGTACAAGCGGCTTACTTGGGTGAGGAGCACTGATGAGCAAAATCACTACGGCGTTAGTCCACGCGACTGGGTTGAACACCCACTACGGTCAAAGTCACATCCTTCGTGGCATTGATTTTGAAGTGCTTCCGGGACAGACCATTGGACTAATGGGCCGCAACGGAATGGGTAAAAGTACCCTGCTTAAAAGTCTGATGGGACTAGTCAAACCAAGCTCGGGTCAGGTCCATGTCAAAGGACAGGAAATGACTGGTGCACCACCTTTTGAGGTGGCGCTTAAGGGTATCGCCTACGTTCCAGAAGGACGGGGCATCTTTGGTAATCTAAGCGTAAAAGAAAACTTAATGATGGCAGCGCGTGCAGGTAGTCAAGGCCAAATCGAGTGGACTTACGACCGTGTGATGGATACCTTTCCACGACTTAAAGAGCGGCTCGGTCATGGCGGGCAACAGCTATCAGGCGGGGAACAGCAGATGCTAACCATTGGTCGCGCTCTGATGACCAATCCAGACCTGCTCATTCTGGACGAGGCGACCGAAGGCCTTGCGCCGCTGATTGCGCGTGAAATTTGGCGCATTTGCGCACTGATCCGAGACAGTGGCATCAGTAGCATCATCGTCGACAAGAACTGGAAGCATGTGACCCAGATCACCGACAAGAACGTGATCTTGATAAAAGGTCAGGTGGTGTTTGAGGGCGACTCTCCCACATTGCTGTCCCAGCCTCATTTGCTGGAACAGTATCTGGGCGTCTAATGTGGTGTAGTTACTAATGTTAGCGCTGTCCCAATGCCTGCGATAGCTTTCGGGCTTCTTCCTTGAGGAGTTTTGTGAACCCTTCCACGCAAGCATCGTTCACGCGCACGCTGGGGCCAAAAACGGCAAGGGAGCCCATGACCTTGTCGTTGCCATAAAAGAACGGGACAGCGACGGCGACTGCGCCTTGTATCAGCTCATCCCGGCTGATTGCATAGCCTTGCTCTCGAATCTGCTGCAAGGCATCTAAGTAGGTCGGTACATCCACAATTTTGCCCGCTTCCCTATTTAAATAAATTTCAGGCGTAGGCACATGGGCAAGGATGGCGCGGCCACTTGCACCCAACGTGACATTTTCCTGGTAGCCCAGACCACGTTTGAAACTCAGCGGCTGAGCGCTAGGCAACTCGGCCACGCATATCCGGTTGTTGCCCTGGTGTACGAGGAGGGCTACGGTCTCTCCAGTCTGGTCCCACAAGCGGCGCATCATAGGTTGTGCCACGTTAGCAAGGTCCAAACTTGAACTCCATACATGCGATAGATGCGCTACCGACGGCCCTAACTCAAATTTTTGGGGATCTCCAGATGAAACTATGAACCCGCTGTTTTCCAGTGTACGCAGAAGTCTGTAAAGAGTTGGACGACTCAGATCCACCCGCTTGAGCAGTTCGCTTGCTGTCAGTTGATGGTCTGCTGCTGTGAACGCCATAAGAATTTCGAGGGCCCTATCTACAGCACGAACACTGTCTCCCAGTTTTTCAGTTTGACTCATAGATCTATCTCTAGTTGGAATAGCGCGATGTTATCTGTGCATTTGTCCGCTGTGTGGATTTCTGAATCAAAAAAATCTTGACATCCGCTGATTTGTCCGTAAAATGGACATGATACTCACACAGCGGACAAAAGGAGATGAACCGATGAACAAGGAAATATCTGAAACACTGACTCGCGTTGGCCCTGGTACTCGGATGGGGAACCTAATGCGTCGCTATTGGGTACCGGCCCTCATGTCGAGTGAGATTGCTGATCCCGATGGGCCGCAGGTTCGAGTGCAATTGCTCGGCGAAAAGCTGTTGGCATTTCGAAATACCGATGGCAAGGCTTGTTTGATCAGCGAGTTCTGCTCACACCGTGGCGTGTCGCTTTATTTCGGGCGCAACGAAGATAATGGCATCCGTTGTGCATACCACGGAGTGAAATTCGATGGCAAAGGGCAGTGTGTCGATGTACCCTCATCACCTCAGGCCTGTGCGCGTATGCACATCAAAGGTTACCCATGTATTGAGCGCGGCGGCATAGTTTGGACATATATGGGGCCAGCTGATCAGCAGCCAGCACTGCCCGAACTCGAGTGGTGCACTCTGCCGCCTGAGCACGTTTTCGTGTCTAAGCGACTGCAATACAGCAATTGGCTGCAAGCAATGGAAGGCGGCATCGACACTGCACACGTGTCCTATGTGCATAGCTTCGAGGTGGACACTGACCCGATGCACCGCGGAGTTAAAGCCCTTGACTATATAAAGGCTGATGGAAACGTTGTTTTCGAGATCGAAAAGACTCCATTCGGTCTGAGTCTCTTTGGCCGACGCAATGGTGAGCCCGATTCATACTATTGGCGTGTTACTCAATGGTTGTTTCCTTGGTTCACATTGATTGCTCCTTTCGGTGATCACGCGCTAGGCGGGCATGTATGGGTGCCAATCGATGACCACAATTGCTGGGCATGGAGCATTAACTGGCAGCCCAGTCGGCCGCTCACGCAAGAGGAGCTTGCGGCCATGCAGGAGGGCAAGGGTATTCATGTCGAATACGAAACACCCGACAGCTTTATCCCTAAACAGAACCGCGATAACGATTACGGAATGGACCGTGTGGCCCAAAAAGAGAAGCGTGCTTATAGCGGAATCTTTGGGTTCTCAGCGCAGGACTATTCATTGCAAGAAAGCATGGGGCCCATCCAAGACCATGAGGCAGAGAATCTACTTCCAACAGATAAGGCCATCGTGATGGCGCGCCGCATGCTGCAAGAGGCGGCAATAAGTCTCGAAGAGGGTAAAGAGCCCCCCGCTCTTGACGCTAGTCAGCAACGGGTGCGACCTGCCGGTGTCTTGCTGCCAAAAGACCAAAACCCTGTCGAATGGGCTCGTGAACATCTCGCAGACAGTACAAAGAAACAAGTTTTCAGTCTGTGAAGTTTTTGCTGAGGTTATGAATAAAGAAAAACTTCATGACATTACTCATCAACATCGTAATGACCGTTGAACCTTCTGCGTGCTTGACCAAGTTTGACGCTAAAAAAGCTCAGCACGCCGTTTGCATACCCCTAAAGTGGAGTTTATAAATATGAGCGAATCCCGACTAGCCGGCAAGGTCGCGCTGATCACCGGTGCTGGTGCAGGTATTGGCGCAGCAACAGCCACACTATTTTGCCGCGAAGGTGCAGCCATCGTCTTGATAGATACAGATGAGCAGGCACTGACTCAAACAAGTTCAACAATCTTGGAGCTATGGCCAGAGGCTAAAGTGCTCTGTATTGTCGCGAACGTGAGCAATGAAGCTGATGCGAAGTCAGCGGTTCAACAATGTGTTTTGCAGTTCGGAAGATTGGACATATTGGTGAACAATGCGGCCATGCGTAACTACACAGCAGCAGCGAACGCTACGCCTGCTGAGTGGCAAGCTATGGTGAATGTCAACTTGGTCGGCATGTCTAACTACTGTGCGGCTGCGTTGCCTGCGTTGCGCCAGTCTGGCTCTGGCAGCATCGTCAACGTCTCGTCATGCTATGCGGTGACTGGTCGTCGAGGAATGGCGCTTTACGATGCAACAAAAGCTGCACAGCTGGCTTACACGCGCACTCTAGCATTCGAGGAGTCCGCTCACAAAGTTCGCGTCAATGCGGTGTGCCCAGGTTCTACGCTAACTGACTTTCATGTCGATCGAGCTAAAGGTGCGGGTAAAAGCATCGAACAACTCCGAAGCGAACGAAAAGACACCTCATTGATAGGACGATGGGCAGATCCAGAAGAAATAGCTTGGCCGATCGTTTGGCTATCGTCCAACGAGGCCTCGTTCATTACTGGAACCACACTTATGGTGGACGGTGGGTTGCACATCATGTAACTCCTGGTAATACCTTCAAATTTTTTGCTCAGAACTTCACTATGCTAACTGCCACTCTTTCTGCAATTGTGTACAGCCTAAGGTACGAAGCCCCCGGAGTTATCAGTATTGAACTGCGACCAGCTACTTCAAGCACTGTCTTCCCGGCGCATACTGCTGGATCGCACATCAACCTTCATTTGGGGAATGGATTGGTGCGCAGCTACTCACTTTTGAATCCGTCCACAAATTCACAGCGCTATGTAATTGGTGTGCTTAAGGACCGCAAAAGTCGTGGGGGATCAAGTTATGTGCACGAGAAAATTCGTGTAGGGGATGTCCTGGAAGTCTCGGCGCCCCGCAATAATTTTCCGCTTAAGGAAGATGCTCAACATTCAGTATTGATTGCTGGTGGAATTGGTATCACCCCCATGTTGTGTATGCTTGAAAAGTTAGCATCTTTAGGGAAAACGGCTGATTTAATTTATTGCGCGCGTTCTCGCCGAGATGCAGCGTTCATACAAGATTTGGAGTCATTGCAATCAGAAAATATCAGACTGCGATATCACTTCGATGACGAAGCGAGTGCACCACCGGACCTGCAGTCGCTGCTAACCGGTTATTCTGACGAGACTCATTTCTATGGATGTGGTCCCGGTCCTATGCTGGATGCGTTTCAACGTGCCTGCGCCACCCTTGGTTTTGATTATGTGCATACCGAGCGGTTTGCGGCTGTGGAACAGGATGGCGCAGCTCCAATTAATGCGACTGGTTGCACAGTAGAGTTACGTCGCAGTGGACGGACCATACAAGTGCCAGCTGGATCGACCATTCTCGACGCCATGATGAATGTGGGCATCATTCCTAGTTACAGTTGCAAAGAGGGAATCTGTGGTGCTTGCGAAACAAAAGTTTTGGATGGTGTGGTGGATCATCGGGACAGCATTCTTACCAAGGAAGAGCAGGCCGCTAACAAGTCGATGATGATATGCGTCTCAGGCTGTCGTTCTGAATTGTTAGTCTTGGATGCCTGAGCATCAGGACAATTAAATCGATGGCATAGATTCAATGTTCGCACGACTGTAATTCGAAATAGCCATGATTGACTGTTCATGGCCGATAGCTGTCGATGGTTACAACGATTGGACTAGTTGGTCACGTTGCTGGGTTGATTGGTCAACATCACTGGAATACGCAACATTCAAATCTCATCAAGCCGGCATTCGTGTCGGCTTTCTTTTCGGCATAAATATAAGAAAAGGAGATCAGAGATGAGATTTACGGAAATAGCAAATGCTGAAGACCAGCTTGCACTATGGAGGCTGATATCAGACAACGTATGGTCGTCTGTCATGGCACAAGCCAAAGAACAAGAAAGGCTAAAGTCCCAGGCTGTGGCCAAACCCAAACCCAAGAAGATCAAGC